>Ga0100398_1003748_pt1 | contig 12368 bp, 12 predicted proteins | sample CryGeymeta201522_FD_81568 | JGI IMG/M metagenome (GOLD analysis project Ga0100398, IMG submission 81568) | Groundwater microbial communities from Crystal Geyser aquifers in Utah, USA - Crystal Geyser metaG 2015-22 | ecosystem: Environmental > Aquatic > Deep subsurface > Groundwater | place: USA... | reverse complement strand
GCGTAACTGGTCTGGTTTGGGTGTGGACCTTTTAGAACACGCTCGGAGAGAAGGCGCGGACTATTGTGCCGCGCTGGTTTTTGTTTCCTGTTTGAATCGTTGTTCCAAAAGATCTGCACCCATTTGCGAATTGAGACCTATTTCCGGCAGATCGAAAAGATTATTGACGCATGTCCTGTTCTCCAACTTTTAAATGTTACGTATGAGAAACGCGGCACGCACGAAGGGTTTATTCGCGGGGAACTCTGTTTCGTGGATGGTTCCACTTTGTATGTGCGCGAGTTTGTTGACGTTGAAGTGATCGCTGACCGGGTCATGTATGCCTACCAATTCATTGATTCCTTACAAAAACTGGTATTTCGGTATGATAACACCGGCCATCATCGGAAGTTAGCCCTCTCAACTTATCCCAACCACAAACATGATGGCGGTGAAGACAGGGTCATCCCATCGGCGGCCCCGGATTTGGTAGCTGTTCTTCAAGAAATAGAATCGCTGGTGGAATTGCCCTGACAGGATCTCTTTGCCTTCTTGGACCCACCCTTACCCCCAGGCACGCCCGCTGTGACGTCAATCGCTCACACGGTTTTCTTGCCCAGCTCTACTACCTGGACATGGGAAATGGAGACGCACGGATCAGTGTCCCGCCGTGTAGGCATAATACAGGGGCAAGAAAACCAATCTCTGTTCGGGGAGTTCGGCGTAGGGAGCACATGAGAAGACATAACCCCGAGAGCAGTTTGGGTGGCTTTGCAGCAGCAGGTGGAGGCTTCTCAATCGCCCCGCGGCGCCGCTCTTGACTTCAACGGGATGAATTCGGCCCGCAACGCTTATGAGGAAGTCCACCTCGGCGGTGCTGCTCTTTGCCTCGCGAGCCCAGTAGTAGAGTTCGTCCTGTCCCGCGGCCACCAGCTCCTGACCGACGAACTGCTCGGCCATGGCTCCCTGATGGATGGCCAGAAGATCGGTTCGCGCATATTCCACGTCGACCGGCATCCCCGATAGATGCCGCATCAAGCCGATATCCACCATAAGAGCCTTGAACTTCCGCTCTGAAGCCGAAGCCCCGAGCGGAAGCTCGGGAGGAGACGACGCGCTTACTTTTCGCATCACCCGAGCCAGGCAGAGAAGATCGAAGGCCTTTTTGATTGTTGGATTGGTGCAGCCTTCCGCCATGTGGGCATATTTCACCTGCCTTCCAACGCTCCCGGCAATGCCGGCAAAAACGGCATTGAGACAGCGCTTGTCGGCATGGGGAGCGTACTTTGAAAAATCCTGGCGAAAAGCGTTGACCAGCTCCGCCTGGACTTCGAAAGCATCTCTCATCCTTGCGGACCTGGAATAAACCAGGACGCATTCCGGCATTCCTCCGATGAACATATACCGGCGAAGCGCCTCCAGCAGCATGCCATGGGCGCTCTCGGGGAGTTTCGAGGGAGGCGCAAGGATGGTCTCCGCCGCAACGTCATTTCCCGTGGCCATCAAAAATTCGGGAAAGGACATGGGGACCATGTTGAGGAACTGGATCCGCCCCACTGGAAACGATACATCACGCATGGCGAATTCCAGCAGGGACCCGGCGGCGATGACATGAAGTTCGGGACACTCTTCGTAGAAATATCGCAGGGCCATGAGGGAGCGCGGGCAGCTCTGGACTTCGTCAAGAAACAGGAGGTCTTTTCCGGGGACAATCCGCGCATTGATGAGGATTTCGAGCTCCGACAGGATCCTTTTCGCCGACAGGTTGCCATCGAACACCCGATGCCAGTCCGGATGTTGCTCCAGATCGATCACATGCGGGGAACCCTCGAAATGGCTCCTGCCGAAGTCCAGCACCGACCAGGTTTTGCCCACCTGCCGGGCGCCGCGAATGATGAGCGGCTTGCGCCGCTCGCTGTTCTTCCAGGCCAGAAGCTTTTCCGCGATGAACCGTTTCACGATGAGCCCCCATTCGGAAATTGGGATATTTTTAAAATACAAGGCAATTGTAGAACATAAGATTAAAGTTTTCAAGGTTGCGTTTCCGATGGCCTTCGGAAACCACTTCTTTTCGGAGCCTTCTCCGTGACCTCCGCGCTCTCCGTGGCGAAGCCTTCCCATAAAGTGGCCGAAGCGATGATCGTGGCCGGATTCGACCATGTTGTGGGCACCGGCTCGGTTTACTTCCAATGCGCCCGGCCATGGGGGCAAGAATGGCATGGTGACGGCGCTGGGCGTTCGCGGTCTTGGGTAAACCCCTTTAGGAATGGTCAATAATTCATGAAACAACTGATTCAATCCTACCGGACCGGGGAACTCGGGGTGTTCGAGGTCCCGGCCCCGGGGTGCCCGAAGCGCGGGGCACTGATCGAGACCAGCGCGTCCCTGGTATCCGCCGGGACCGAAAAGATGCTGCTCGAACTGGCCCGCAAATCGCTCATCGGCAAGGCCCGCGCCAGACCGGACCTGGTCCGGCAGGTACTCGATAAGATGCGGCGCGAGGGGGTGCGAAACACCCTGGAGAAGGTTTTCACCAAGCTCGATACCCCCATTCCCCTGGGCTACAGTTGCGCCGGCCGCGTGCTCGAGGTGGGTGAGGAAGTCGCGGGCCTGGCCGTGGGCGACCGGGTCGCCTGCGGCGGCGCCGGCTACGCCAACCACGGCGAAATCAACGCGGTGCCTCGGAACCTGTTGGTCAAGATCCCGGATGCGGTGGAGGATATCGAGGCGGCGTTCGTCACGGTCGGGGCCATCGCCTTGCAGGGCGTGCGCCAAGCCGGCCCGCGCCTGGGCGAGGTGGTCGCGGTGATCGGTCTCGGCCTGATCGGGCAACTCACCGCCCAGCTCCTCAAGGCCAACGGCTGCCGGGTGGTGGGTTCCGACCCGGACCCGGACAAGCGCCGCCAGGCGGACCAGTCGGGCATCGACCGGGTGTGTGCGCCGGAGCAACTGATCGAGGCGGCGGCGGAGCTTTCCCGGGGCCACGGGGTGGATGCCACCATCGTTTGCGCCTCGACCGCGAGCCGGCAGCCGGTTATCGATGCGGGATCCATCACCCGCGCCAAAGGCCGGGTGGTGGTGGTCGGCGTGGTGGGGCTCGAGGTGCCCCGGGACCTCTATTACCGGAAGGAACTCGATCTCCGCCTGTCCATGTCCTACGGACCCGGGCGCTACGATCCGCAATACGAGGAACAGGGCCTCGACTACCCCTATCCGCACGTGCGCTGGACCGAACAGCGCAACTTCGAGGCGTTTCTCGGGCTGGTCGCGGACCGCAAGGTGAACCCGCGGGCCCTGGTGACTCACCGGTTCGACTTCGCGGAGGCGCTCTCGGCCTACGCCCTGCTCGAGGGCAAAAGTGAGCAACCCTATCTCGGTATTGTGCTCATTTACGGCGCGGGTGCGAACGGCGAAGCGAAGCGCCGGCGAAGCCTGGAACTGCGGCTGATCGGGGCGGCGTCCGATGCGGTCCGGATCGGGTGCATCGGCGCCGGCAATTTCGCCAGGGCCATGCTGCTGCCGAAACTCAGCCGAATGGCCGAGGTGGAACTGCGCACCCTGGTGACCGCCACCGGGATCAGCGCCCGCGCGGCCGGCGCCAAATTCGGATTTGCGCGGATCGCCACCGACGCCGAGGAGGTGTTCGGGGACGAAACCATCAATACCGTGTTGATCGCCACCCGGCACAACTCGCACGGCCCCCTGGTGGCCCGGGCCCTGGCAGCCGGAAAACACGTGTTCGTGGAAAAACCCCTGTGCCTCACGCGCGCCGAACTGGAAGGCATTCGGGCGGCCGCCGGCGGCAACGGCCGCTCGGGGTGCCCGCAAGACGGATCGGGCCCGGCGCCCCGGCAACCAGCCGGGCCGGCCGATAGCGCCGGTCCGAAAGCATCCGATCGGGCTCCGGGGGCCCCCGGCATCCTCATGGTGGGATTCAATCGGCGGTTTTCCCCGTTCGTTCGGAGGATCAAGCAGGAACTCGGCGAGCGCCCGGCGGCCCTGGTCTACCGCGTGAACGCCGGGGTGATTCCCGGGGACGCGTGGATTCAGGACCGGGCCATCGGCGGCGGCCGCATCATCGGTGAAGTCTGCCACTTCATCGATACCTGCGTGTATCTGGCGGGGAGCCTGCCGCGAACGGTCCAGGCCGCCTGCGTCCGGCAACCCGGCGCGGCCATTCCCGACGAGGACAACGTGAACATCCTGCTCGGGTTCGAAAACGGCTCCACCGCCGCGATCCATTATTTCGCCTACGGGCATGGCAAGGTGCCGAAGGAAACCCTGGAAGTCTTCGCCGACGGTTTCTGCGCGCAACTGAACGATTTCCGGGAATTGACCCTGTATCGCCGGGGCGCCCGCATCGAACGGCTGAAGGACCGCAATCAGGACAAGGGCTTCCAGGGGGAACTCGAGGCGTTTTTCCACGGCGTGCGGACCGGACTGCCGCCGATCCCGCTGGAATCCCTGTGCGCGGTGACGGCGGCGACCTTCCAGGTGCTGGAGGCGCTGCGCGGCAACGAAAGGGTGGGGGAATAAGCGCCTCGGCTCGTCTCGGTCGGTTATTGCTCGCGACCCCGCGGCGTGCTAGCGTGGAAGATGTTGGGCAATGCACCGCTAGAAGTCCAAGACAGCTTTCGATCATGCAATTGGATTCCCGAGTTCTTCGATACTGGCACACCGTTCGTTATCTGAAACCGGTCCAGGTCTATGGGCGGCTGTGGTTCAAGTTGCACCGGCCGAGGGGCGGGAGCAACGGGGCCGGGGTCGGATTGCGGGCGCGGGGTGGGGCCTGGACCGAGCCCATCGCGAAACGGCCGAGCCTCATCGGGCCTGAACGATTCTCGCTGTGCGGCGAACAACACGAAATCGCGGGACCACGGGACTGGAACAACCCGCTCTGGGACAAGCTGTGGCTCTATCACTTGCATTATTTCGACGACTTGAACGCCGCCGGCGCGGAAGAGCGTACCGCCAGGCACCTGGCGCTGCTGGGCCGCTGGCTGGCGGAAAACCCGGCGGGCCGGGGCAACGGCTGGGAACCCTATCCTCTATCGCTGCGGATCGTCAACTGGATCAAATGGGCGCTGCGCGGGAATGCGCCGGATCGGCGCTTGCTGGCCGCCGTGGGCGAGCAGGCGGGTTTCCTGCGCCGGCGGCTGGAAGTTCATCTGCTCGGCAATCACCTGTTGGCCAATGCCAAGGCGCTGGTTTTTTCCGGGCTTTTCCTCGAGGGGAAAGGCCCCGATGAATGGCTGCGAACAGGGCTGCGGATCCTGGACCGGGAACTGCCGGAACAGGTCCTGGAAGACGGCGGCCAGTTCGAACGAAGCCCCATGTATCACGCCATCATCCTGGAAGACCTGCTGGATCTCGTGAATGGGAGCCGCGCCCAGGCCGCCGCCCTACCGCCGGCCCGGCGGCGGCGGACCGAGGCGGCCTGGACTGAAACCGCACGCCGGATGTTGGCGTGGCTGCGGGCCATGTGCCATCCGGACGGGGATATCGCCCTGTTTAACGACGCCGCGCTTGAGGTCGCGGCGGCGCCGGCGGACCTGGAAGCCTACGCTCGCAGGCTCGGGATCGAACCGGCCGCGGTGGCCGAAGCGGACTGTGTCCGGTTGCGCGATAGCGGGTATATCCGGGTGCGCAAGGGCGAATTCACCGCGTTATTGGACGTGGCCCCGCTCGGGCCGGATTACCTGCCCGGTCACGGCCATGCGGACACCCTGGGATTCGAACTGTCCATCGGCCGCCGGCGCGTGATCGTGGATACCGGCACCGGCTGCTACGGGACCGGTCCCGAACGGCTGCGGCAGCGAGCCACCGCCGCTCACAACACGGTCACCGTGGACGGCCTGGATTCGTCGGAAGTCTGGGGCGGCTTTCGAGTGGCGCGCCGGGCTCGACCCCTGGATCTGGAAGTGAGGGAAGCCGGCGACGAAGTCCGGGTGGCCTGTTCCCACGATGGCTATCGGCGGCTGCCGGGGCGGGTCACGCACCGGCGCCGGTGGCTCATCGATGACCGGCGGCTGGTCGTCTTGGATAGCCTTTCCGGCCGCTTTACCGAAGCCGTGGCGCGGTTCCACCTGCACCCGGAAGTGGCCGCGGAAATCGAAGGGCCCAATTCGGGCAGGCTCATCCTCCCCGGCGGCAAGGTCATGCACTGGCATTGTGATGGGGGTACGGCTTCGCTCGAGACCTCCACCTATCATCCCCGGTTCGGCGTTGCTTTCCCCAACCAATGCCTGGAACTTCGATTCACCCGGTCGCAAGCAAGCACCGTCTTCACCACGGCGCCCTGACCCGGGCCGCGGATTCGTTGCATACCGGTTAAGGGTAAAAAGTTTCGTTTCGTGTGCGCTCTTTCCCGGGAGCGCGGGCATCTTGCCCGCTTTTGGTAATGAAACATCTGATCCTAAACCGGTATATCCGAGTAATTCGCGGCCAGGAACATGCGCATACTCTTTCTCACCGATAACTTCCCGCCGGAAGTGAACGCTCCGGCCGGTCGAACCTGGGAACACTGCCGCGAGTGGGTGAAGGCCGGCCACCAGGTGACCGTCATCACCTGCGCCCCCAACTTCCCCCAGGGAAAAGTCTATAGCGGCTACCGCAACCGGCTCCGGCAATGCGAAACCATGGACGGGATCCGGGTCATTCGGGTCTGGACCTTCATCACCGCCAATGAAGGTTTCTTGAAGCGGACCTTGGATTACGCAAGCTTTCTGCCGGCGGCGTTTGTGGCAGCGCTGCTGGAGCAAACGCCCGAGGTGGTGGTGGGCACTTCACCGCAGTTTTTCACCGTCTGCGCCGCCTGGCTGGCGAGTCGCGCCAAACGCGCCCCGTTCGTTTTCGAACTGCGCGATATCTGGCCGGAATCCATCAAGGCCGTGGGGGCCATGAAGGATTCCGTGGTGATTCGATGGCTCGAACGAATCGAACGGTTCCTGTACCGGAAGGCGGCTCGGATCGTTTCCGTGACCGAATCCTATAAGGACATTCTGGCCCGCAAGGGCGTGGACCCGGCCAAGATCGAAGTGGTGACCAACGGGGTCGATCTGACCCGCTTTCGGCCCCGGGAAAAAGACCCGGAACTGGTGGCCCGGTACGGCCTCGAGGGCAAATTCGTGGCCGGCTACGTGGGCACTCACGGGCTGGCGCACGGCCTGGAAACCCTGTTGGCGGCCGCCGATCGGGTACGAAGGGACGGCCGCGGGGAGTCATTCCGATTCGTGCTGCTCGGTAACGGCGCCAGGAAGCAAGCGCTGTGTGAACAGGCCGCGCGGATGAACTTGAACAACGTGATCTTCATCGATTCGGTCCCCAAGGACCAGGTGCCCCGGTATTGGTCGCTGCTGGATGTGTCCATCATTCACCTGAAGCGCAGCCAACTGTTCACCGCGGTGATCCCGTCCAAGCTGTTCGAGGGCATGGGCATGGGCATCCCGGTGCTCCACGGGGTGATGGGGGAATCCGCTGATATCGTGGAAAGAGAGCGAGTGGGGCTGGTGTTCGAACCGGAAAATGCGCGGGATTTGTGTGAAAAATTATTGCGCCTGGAACAAGATCGAGAGTTTCATGGTGAACTCAAAGGCAACTGCCTGGCCGCCGCGCCCCGCTATGAGCGAACCCGGATGGCCGCTGACCTGATTAAAATCCTTGAAGAAATTGGCCACGGATGAACGCGGATCAACACAGATAGAATAATGAAAATATTATCCGCGTTTATCTGCGTGCATCCGCGGCTGATTAAGGTTTTTGGCGGACATGAATGCCATTACGGAACAAATCATCGGCGCGGCGTATCGGGTCGCCAACGGGCTCGGGACCGGTTTTCTGGAGAAGGTTTACGAGAACGCCCTGGCCCATGAACTGAGAAAGACCGGGCTGGTTGTGGAACAGCAGAAGGCGATCGTGGTCCGCTACGACGGCATCGTGGTGGGCGAGTATTATGCCGATCTGGTTGTGGCCGGGCGGGTGATCATCGAACTGAAGGCGGCGCGGACCATCGAAGCCATTCATCTGGCCCAGTGCATCAATTACCTGAAGGCAACCGGATGGAAGCTCGGCTTGATCCTCAACTTCGGGACCCCCCGGGTGCAGGTCAAGCGCGTGGTGAATGATTATTAGCCGCGGATGAACGCGGATGGACGCGGATAAAGCGAAAAATTATTATCGGCGTTCATCGGCGGTTCCAAAGGTTTTTTCACGGAAGCGATCGGCGGCCAAAGCCGTTTTTTCCTTGAATCGAATTGGGGTATGGGACTGTTATGACAAGCATCGTGGCTCTGTTTTTGCTGTCGCTGGTTCTGGCCCTGGTGATGACTCCCGTGGTGACCCGGGCCGCCAACCGGTATCGGATGATGGACCGGCCCCTGGCCAGGAAAATCCATCGACGGGCCATTCCCGGGGTCGGGGGCATCGCCATTTACTGGGCGTTCTTCCTGCCGTTCGTCTTGTTCCTGTTCCATGATGCCGAGATTGTGGCGCTGATCGTGGCCGATAACCGAATTGTGGCCCTGGTGGTGGGCGCTTCCCTGGTGTTCGGGTTGGGGCTCCGGGACGATCTGGAGCCGCTCGGCCCGACGCTGAAATTCACGGTTCAAGCCCTGGCGGCGGGGATTGCCTACTGGGGCGGGATCGGGATCAGCGCGGTTTACCTGCCCGGCATCGGCGGCTTCGTGCTGGGCTGGTTCGCTTTGCCCGTGACCGTGTTCTGGTTTCTACTGGTGATCAACGCGGTCAATCTGATCGACGGCCTGGATGGGCTGGCGGCGGGGGTGAGTTTTTTCTCCGCCATGATCCTGCTGGTTCTCTGCGTGATCAGCCAGAGGACCCTGGTGGCCATGGGACTGGCCGCCATGGCCGGGAGCTGCCTCGGCTTTCTGCGCTACAACTTCAATCCGGCTTCGGTCTTCATGGGCGATAGCGGCAGCTATTTCCTCGGCTATCTGCTGGCTGGCTTGAGCATCATGGGTTCGATCAAGAGCCAGGCCACGGTGGCCATTCTGATCCCGGTGATCGCCCTCGGCCTGCCGCTGATGGATGCCGTGTGGGCGCCGATCCGCCGCTTCATCTATGGGCGCGGCATGTTCCAGCCGGACCGGGACCATCTCCACCACCGCCTGATGAAACTCGGGTTCAGTCAGCGCCGCATCGTGCTCGGCCTGTACGGGGTCACCATCGGCCTGGGCGGCCTGGCGTTGCTGCTGGTGAACGCCCGGGACGAACAGGCCGGTCTCATTCTGGCCGTGGTGGGCGCGGCGGTGATCCTGGGGATCCGACGCCTGGGCTACTTGGAATACTTGACCGTGGATAAATTCGGCGGCTGGATCCGGGACCTGAGCGATGACATGGGGGTGAGCCGGGACCGCCGCACCTTTCTGAGTTGGCAGGTGGCCCTGGCGGCGGCTTCCGGGATCGACCAACTGTGGGAGCAAATGGTGGCCACGGCCCAGTTCCTGGGCCTGGATTATATCGAACTGAAACTGGACAGCGCTTGCAACGGTAACGGCCCGGCGCGCCGGGTCTGCCTGCTGGGAGCGGCAAGGGATCGGATCGACCCGTCCGCGCTCGATTCCGAACGCGTGCTGCGCCTGAGCATTCCGCTGGACGACGGCTCCCGGCCCTTCGGCTGCCTGGTCCTGGCCAAGGACACCCGCGGTGCTGCTCTTTCGCCCTACACCTTCAGCCGTATCGAGCACCTGCGCCGGACCGTGACTGAATGCGTGATCAAGCTTACCGGCAACGGTCTCGGCACGGTCCCGGCGGCGGACGGCCGACCGCAATTGATCCTGCCCGCCAGCTCGGCCAAGCTTTCTCCCTCCAAATGAAAGGGGTTGTAAAAGTGCGGCAAGACCCGCCCCGAATCCTGGTTGTGGATGACGATTCCCAGTTTTGCGATCTCCTGGAAGAGTATCTGGTGGAGTTGGGCTATGCGGTGGTGATCGCCCGCGACGGCCCGGAAGCGTTGGAAAAATTCCGTCAAAACCGGGTCCGTCTGGTCCTCTCCGACCTCCAGATGCCGGGCATGGACGGACTCGAACTGCTCGATCGGATCAAACAGATCGACCCCCAGGCGACGATGATCATGCTCACCGGCTTTGGGACCATCGAAACGGCGGTGGATGCGATCAAAAACGGGGCCTACGATTTCGTCACCAAACCGGTCAAGCTGGAACACCTGCAGCTCATCATCACCCGAGCCCTGGAAAAGGACAATCTGCAGAAGCAACTGGGGCGGCTCCGGGGCACGGTGCTGATGCTGCTGGTGTTCATCCCCTTCTGGCTGTTCGTCGGGGCCTGGCTGGCCCTGCGCCTGATTTGATCCAAACCGGGGCGCGCGCGCGGGGCCGGTCGCGCCGAACGGCGCCGGCGCAGCGGCCGCCAAGGGGGAGGTCGCAGCCCATGGGGAACCCGGCGCGTATCATTGCCTTTCCGGTGGCCCCCCCCCAGACCGATAAGCCCGGTATTGGAACCAGGTATAAGTCACCTTTGAGCTTTCACCTTCCATGGCTTCCCCCATTACCATCGTTTTTGACAAATGTCGCCTGATGCCATAGTTTGATGTCAACTTGAAAGCACCCAATGCCATCATAATTGGGAGGTTGCCATGAAGACTGTCACCATCAGAGGCGTTGAGCCGGAGGTCGCCGACAAACTAAGATTGGCTGCCGCGGAACAAGGGAAAAGCATCAATCAGCTAGCCCTTGAGATGGTCAAGGAAGGCCTTGGGCTCAAGCAGGCGAGAACATTCTCGCGTGAATACGATGATATGGATCATTTGTTTGGCAGGTGGAACGACGACGAATTCAGGGAAATTCATGCGAAGATAGAGCAGGAGCGACAAGTTGATCAGGAACTCTGGAAATGAAAAAGGTATTGATCGACACCAACATCTATTCATTTGCCATGAAGGCGGATGTCGATGTGGTGAATGCGTTGAGAAGAATTGATGTGATTGGCTTTTCAGCGATCAGTATTGGCGAGCTTTTTTCGGGTTTCAAGGGCGGCAACCGGGAAACCAAGAACAGGGAAGAGCTTTATCTTTTTTTGGATTCTCCGAGAGTCATTGTTCACCCCATTGATGCAGCCACGGCTGACTTTTACGCTTCGATACTGAATAATTTGAAGGCGGCAGGAACACCTATACCTACAAATGATATCTGGATTGCAGCTATTGCTTTTCAATATGGGTATCAGCTTTACTCAAAGGATACGCATTTCCATTTGATTCCTGGATTGTTGCAATTTCGCCAATGAGGGTTTCTATTGATAATGCGTAGCATTTTCCACGTCGGCTTCCGGGGATGGCTGGCCGAGTGACCTATTTCGTCAACTTTGTTCCGAACTAAAATCAGCTATTGAATCCAGCGGTTATTCTATTTCCATCAAAATGAAGCAGTGCCTGGAACCAGCAATTCCCGGAGCGCCCCAAAGGCGGCGTTCCATGGGTATTTTATGTCGTGCATTTCGTAAACGTGAAAAGAAATTTGCACTGACTGTTCGCCGCTAATTCTACGCGCAGAAAAATTCGAGGGTGACGCATTTCCAGCTGGACATGGCGCATCGGGTGTTGTATGCCTATGTTCCATGAACCAGAGGCAATTTTTCCGACAGCACAAAACAACGCGAGATAAAGCGCTCAGCACCACGGAGCGTAAGCATCTCAGTGCCGATGCCCTCATCAAGACTGTCCACGATTCCTTTCAGCAGGTCAATGATACTCGTCGCGGCGCTGCCAGGATCGCTATGGAAGATGCACTCATGGCTGCTTTCGCCATGCACTCCCTCAAGGATCCCTCCATGCTCCAATTCGAACGGCACCGACTTGAGGAACCGACCAACTTGAAGACCATTTACAAGCTCAAATCCATCCCCTCGGATACCCAGATGCGTGACATCTTGGACCCTGTGCAAATGGGGACGCCCTTATTTTATTAACTTAAGAATTCCTTACCTCTGTGAAGTTACGGTGACACCTTCGAAGCCTCCACTTTCATTCCGGCCCTAAGCTCATACACGAGTTGCATGTCAGTACCGGGATAAAACCTCGTGAGGAGCTGATGGAATCTTTGAACGTTGGAGCCGAAGATATGCTGTCTGCCGAAATCTCGCCTTATAACGGATATGGTGGCCCCTGCCTGTAGCCGCCCAAAGATGCAGAGCCCAGAAGGTCCTGTAGCCAGTCAGAGTGATATGTGAGGCGGTTGAGTTTTTCCGCGGGACTCCATACGCCGTTGGTCCAGTTCAATGGTCCTTGGATTGAAGGGAGCAAAATTCTGAATCAGAGCTCAATCCCGCCGTTGGCGGGACTGAGATTTACAGAACCAAGTTTTGAGGTGACCCCCGGATCACCCTTGCATCTACCGCCTTATCATGATACGGCG
>Ga0100398_1003742_pt1 | contig 12382 bp, 14 predicted proteins | sample CryGeymeta201522_FD_81568 | JGI IMG/M metagenome (GOLD analysis project Ga0100398, IMG submission 81568) | Groundwater microbial communities from Crystal Geyser aquifers in Utah, USA - Crystal Geyser metaG 2015-22 | ecosystem: Environmental > Aquatic > Deep subsurface > Groundwater | place: USA... | reverse complement strand
GGGGGGCAACCCCCCCCCCGCCGCCCGCGCGCCGGGGGGGGCCCTCCCCGGCCCCGGGGGGGGGGGGGGGGGCGGGGGGGGGGGGGGGGGGGGCCGACGCGTCTGCCCCCTCTCCATCCCCTCGCCCTAGCGCATCGGAGAGAACAGCGCGTCGGGCGAGGTGCAATCCCGGATCACGTCGGCACCGCAGGACCGCGGCTCGAGCGCGCGCGTCAGGCAGATGCGCACCTCCTGGATCCGGTTGGCCCGGCAGGTGACCGTCACCATGTCGGCATCTAGCTGCGGGTTTACCTCCAGAAATGCCTCCTCGATCACGGCGGCGGGCAAACGGACCTCGCGGTCGATCCGGCGCAGCAGATCGGGGCGGGTGACGCTATCATAGGCCAGACGCGACAGGTCGTAGTAGGCGTCCGCCTCCAGCCCGCTGCACACGCCATGCTTGCGCCACTGGTGCCAGGCCAGCCCGCTGCTCCCCATGATATCGGCCATGTCGCCCGTCATCCTGCGCGTGGGCGGGCGCAGCGCGCTGGGGCAGTAGCTGGGCCAGCCGGAGTCGTATTGCGGCCAGAGACCGTGCAGGGTGAAGCCGAACCCCTGTGCGTCGTCACATTGCGGGCTGTCGCGGGCGTCGCCTTCCAGGTCGCACCATGTCGGAGTCCAGCTGAGGCTCATGACGTAGTAATCGAACACGCCGGCCGGTTCGCCGTCCGCATGGGCCGCGCCGGTGGACAGCAGGAGCGCGAGTATCAGTCGTTTCATGGATTGTCCTTCGAACCCGGCCGTTGCGCGACATAAGGGCTTCCCTCGCCGCCTCACCTCGCCTATATACCTCTCGATTTCCCCGAAATCGAGGATCTGCGGGCCCTGCGCCAGCGAGCCGCTTCCACCGGCCCTGTTCCTCGTATCGACATATCCGGAGACCCGAGATGAGCAAACCCATCATGGCCAAGGCAACTGCTGTCTGGCTTGTCGACAACACCACCCTGACCTTCAAGCAGGTCGGCGATTTCTGCGGCCTGCACGAGCTGGAGGTGCAGGGCATCGCCGATGGCGACGTGGCGCAGGGCGTGAAGGGGTTCGACCCCATCGTCAACAACCAGTTGACGGAGGCCGAGATCGAAGCCGCCGAGAAGAACCCGAACCACAAGCTGAAGCTGAAGTTCAATTCCGCCGCCGTGGGCGAGGAGAAGCGGCGCGGGCCGCGCTACACGCCGCTGTCCAAGCGGCAGGATCGTCCGGCCTCGATCTACTGGCTGGTGAAGTTCCATCCGGAGCTGACCGATGGCCAGATCTCCAAGCTGGTCGGCACCACCAAGCCGACGATCCAGGCGATCCGCGAGCGGACCCACTGGAACATCAACAACATCCAGCCGATCGACCCGGTGGCCCTTGGCCTGTGCAAGCAGACCGAACTGGACGCCGCCGTGCAGAAGGCCAATGCCAAGAAGCTGGCCGCGGGCGGCGCGATGTCCGATGACGAGCGGCGCAAGCTGGTCTCCACCCAGACCTCGCTGGGGATGGTTGCCGGGTCGTCCGTGCCGTCCTCCATCGCCGGGCTCGAGACATTCAGCCTGTCGCGCGACGACGAGGAGGAGGAGGATCGCTTCAAGCCGACGCCGAATGCCGACAACCTGTTCAACCTGCCCGATGCCGGGGATGATGACGACGACGATTGATCGGCGGCGGGCCGCAGGCCCCGACGTGGTCCCGTGACGCTCCAGCCCCGCGCCGTATCGGTCGCGGGGTTTTCTTTTGGAGCAGAGGGCCGATGCCGCCCGCAGCATGGCTTCGGGGGGGGGCCGGCGCGGTGTTGCGCCTGGCACGTCCTGCCCGGTTTCCGACTTCGGACGCCCCCCCGCGATCACGGGATCCGTTGCATTGATGCAGATCATAGGAGGAATCTATCGCCGTGATAGAGTCTGCCTTGCGATACGATGTCAGGGACAGTTCCGATTTTTCCACGCGATTGCGTCGCGAGCCGTCTGCGTGTCCGCGCTTTTTCACCAGCAATCGTGAAAGGATATGATATGCAGTCACCAAAGTCATTATTGGCTCTGGCCCTGTTCGGCGGCACGCTTGTTTTCGCCTGGGTCACCCATGGAACCGGCGTTGTGATCGACGACGCCGATCGCAATATTGCCATACCCTCCGACCTGACGGTGCCCCTGCAGGTGCAGGCGGCCTACAACAACACGACGATGTTCTTCCGCTATCGCTGGCCTGCGGAGCGTCCGGGCATCTTCCACGACGTGCTGCGGTACCAGGACGGCGAATGGATTCGCGAAGGCCGCGCCGTGCCGGGTTCGCAGCCCGATGGCCTGCACGAGGATCGCGTCGCGATGATGCTCGACGACGGCAGCGTGCCCGAGTTCGGGCGCTACGGCGGGTATATCGCCATTGGCGACGGGCTTGCCGGGTTGACCGACGAGGCCCCGGAAGAGGTCACGAAATACCTGCCGCAAACCCGCAACAGCCTTGGCCAGTGGGATGACATGGCCGGGGACGACACGATCGCCGCGCAGCGCGCTGCGGGCTATTTCCTCGACCTTTGGCATTGGCGTGGGGGGCGGTCCAATCCGATCAACGTCGCCGATGACCAGGTGATCGCCGCCGCGCGCGGGGGTGATGTGGGCCGGTCGAGTTACGGCACCAACTGGGACGGTGATCTGAACCAGCCGCAAATGATGTTCGCCGCCGGACACGACACCTTGCAATGGGACGCCATCCTTGCCGGTGCCGTGACCCAGGACGATACCTACGCGCTGACCCCGGTCACGGCAGTGCCGTTCGATCCGGAGGCCGGCTGGCAGAACGGGGACGTGGTTCCACGCCGCGTCTTGCGGACCCCCGAAGGTTCGCGCGCCGATATCGGTGTTGTGGGCGAGGGCCGCTGGGAAGATGGCTATTGGGATGTGACCCTGTCGCGCGCACTGGATACCGGTGCCCCCGAGGATGACAAGATCCTGCGCGATCAGGGTGCCTACCAGGTGGCCTTCGCGATCCACCGCAACGCCACGGGCGGGCGCTGGCACTATGTCTCGCTGCCGGCAACACTGGGGCTTGGCCGTCCCGGCGATATCGTCGCGACACAATTCCAGGGCCGCACCCCCACCTGGGGCGAGGACTGGACCGACGTGACCCTGTTCTACCCGGGCCAGGTCACGTGGCCGATGCTCAACAGTGCCGAACATGCCGGTGCCGAATCCATCGCCGAGGGCGTTCCGGTGGCCTTCCGCCACTCGCCCGAGCAATTGGCGAATTACGGCATCGAGCGGGAATTCCAGCCGCAGATCCGGCGTCAGTGGTTGTTCACCCTGCTGGCGGGCGTCGCATTGATAGCGACATTCGGCTTCGCCCTGAGTTCCACCCTGTCCAACCGCGAAGGAGCCTGATCCAATGGCTGCATATCACGTCGTCATGGTCCACTTTCCGATCGCCCTCTGGCTGGTGGCCGGACTTGCGATCTTCATCCGGGGCGTTTCTGCCGGGGCCATCGGGCAAAGCTTTGACAAGGCCCTGCCGACCTTGCTGGTCGGGGGGCTGATCTTCGGTGCCGTGGCCTGGGGTCTGGGGCTGAGTGTCTGGCCATGGGAAACCCTCAGCGCCACGCCGATGGGCCGCAACCACATGCTGCTGGCCAGTTGGTCCTGGGCCTATTTTGCCCTGCTGACATGGCTGCGGCTGCGCCACGGCGCGGCGATCTGGCAGGGGCTGAACCGGCTTCTGATGGTCGGGCTGGCCGGTATCGGGGTTGTCTTCGTCGGCATCACCGGCACGCTGGGCGGGCACCTGGTGGGCAATTACACCGAGGTGGGGCAGGTTCTGCGCCTGCTGGGGTGGGAGATCTATACCACCTTCTACGTGCCCGACCTGGCGCTTTGGGTCATCGTCGCAGTCAGCGTGGTGCTTTTGGCCCTTGGCGTGCTGGGCCGAGGCGGCCCGCGCAAGGCGGGCTGAGGGGCGCAGCGCCCGCTCCTTGACCAGACCACAGGCCCCCGGTTCGGACAGATGCCGAACCGGGGGCCTTTCCTGTCGCCATGCCAAAAGCTCTCTGCCGGTGCGGTGACATGGCGATGACCGCCGCGCTGCCGGAAGCGTGTCGCGTTCACGCGCAGTCACGTGACCCAATCGAACCTTTTGATACCGCCCGTCCGAGACGCGCACGACCGGTATCCACTTTTGCGCGACGTGTTCTAATGCGCCGCCCGGCTGACGCTGTCCAGAAGCGTGCGGCCACCGTCGATGGTGATGATCTCGCCGGTCATGAAACCCGCCCCGTCCGAGGCCAGGAACTGCACCGCCTCCGTCACCTCGCGGGGGGAGGCGATGCGCCCCATCGGCGTGCACTCGCGGATCTCGGCGCGCAGGCCGTCGGTTTCGTTCAGGCTGTCCTTGAGGCTGTTGGACATCACCGATCCGAAGGCCACGGAATTCACCCGGATGCGGTGCTGTGCCAGCGCCACCGCAAGGCTGCGCGTGACCTGATCGAGCGCCGCCGTGGCGATGGAATAGCCCAACAGGTCGCCATGGGTGCGCCGCGCCGCGATGGACGAGATGTTGACGATGGAACCCACCGGCCCCTCTGTCTGCCCGTCGGCCTCGGCCTGGGCGATCATGCGCCTGGCGACAAGCTGGCTCAGGCGGAGGGCGGGAAAGGTGTTCTGGCTCAACATGTCCTCGACCGAACCGTCGGTGGGGTCGAGCGGGTCGGTCGTGGTGAACTGGCGGCTGGCATTGACCAGGATGTCGATGCGGTCATAGGCGTCCACGGTGGCGGAGACGAGGTTTTCCAGCGTCAGGCGTTCGCGCAGGTCGCCCGAGAAGTAGCGGATATTGCCCTGGTCGCCGCCGCGCCCGCCGCATTCGTCCTTCAGCCTGGCCTTGTCGCGGTCCGCGAACATCACGTTCGCCCCCTGGTCGAGGAAATGCCGCGCAATCGCGAGGCCCAGGCCATTGGCGGCGCCAGTGACGATGGCGGTCTTGCCTTGGATGGATAGTCCCATCAGTTGCGTTCCCTGGAGTTGTGGACCGGTGCGCGTTTGGCGCCGGGTTTCGCCCCGGTGCGGGGCTTGCTGGCCTCGTAGATCTTGTAGCCTTCCAACTCGCCCAGCATGGAGCCTGCGCCGAAAACGGCCTTGAGGGTGTCCTCATAGGGCAGGTGGCGGTTGGCGACCATGAAAAAGCGGCCCCGTGCCGTCAGGTTCCGCGCCGCCGACGCGATGAAGGCGCGGCCCAGCCCCGGATCGGCACGGCGACCGACATGGAAGGGCGGGTTGCACAGGATCGCGTCATAGGGCGCGGCGGGCGTGAAGCGGTTCACATCGGCCCAGTGGAAGGCGGCACGCGGATCCGCGACATTGATCCGGGCGGCCTCCAGCATGGCGTGGTCGGCCTCCACCAGGTCGAGCGCTTCGATCCCGGGCTGTTCGTCGAGCACTTCGCCCGCGACATAGCCCCAGCCCGCCCCCCAATCGGCCACCCGGCCGGAAAGTTGCGGCACCAGCGCCACCAGGATCTCGGACCCCCGGTCGGGGCCATCGGCGGAAAAGCCGCCCGGAACCGTCAGGTAACCGGCCCCGGTCTGCGTCGGCGCGGCGATCCAGTCCGTGACCTGCGCCGACAGGTCGACCGGGCGGCGCAGCCAGGCCAGCTTGCCATGGGCCTTGGACATCACGCCATCGACCTCGAACGCGGCACGCAGCAGCTTCAAGACGGCTTCCACGCCGTCTTCCTTCTGGCCGTCCACCATCAGCAGACCACCGGCAGGCAGGTGGCCCAGCGCCTCGGCGATCATCGAAAGCGTCCCGGCGCGCGACTTGGTGACCTGCACGAGAGCGGCGGCGAATTGGCCCTCGGGCGCCACCAGCACAGTCTCCCCCCGCGCCTTGAGGCGGTCGTGATCGGGCGCGAAGCCCTGAACGCAGGTCGCCGCACCCAGGGCGGAGAAATCGCTGTCGGCGCGCGCGCCCATGACAAGCACGGGACCGTCGGGCGGGGCGAATGCGCCGCCCTCGATCGCAAGGGTCCATCTGTCGGGGGTCACGTCAGGGGCAGAGGATTACTCCTCCTTCTCCATGGTGCATTGCAGGGGGTGCTGGTTGCGGCGGGCGAAATCCATCACCTGCGCCACCTTCGTTTCGGCGATCTCGTAGGAAAACACGCCCACCACGGCAACGCCCTTCTTGTGGACGGTCAGCATGATCTCGACCGCCTGGGAATGGGTGATGCCGAAGAATCGCTCCAGCACATGCACCACGAATTCCATCGGCGTGTAGTCGTCGTTCAACAACAACACCTTGTAAAGCGGCGGCCGTTCCGTCTTGGGTTTGGTCTTGGTCGCAAGCGAGGTGTCGCTGCCGCCGCCCATGGCGTCGTCATCGTCGTCCTTTTCGGCCATCATGGTCCAAGACACTGTCATCAGATCGACTTCCCGGTTTCGCAGGTCATGCTGAGACTGCATTATATATGACACGAACCGATTCAGAAAAGAGGGGCAAATGCCCAAAACCGGCGGCAAGTCCCTGAGCGTGATCGGCTTCGATGCAGATGACACCTTGTGGCAGAACGAGTCGTTTTTTCGCATGACGGAGGATCGTTTCGTCGCGGTGCTATCCGATTTCGCCGAAGATGACCACCTGAGAGCGCGCCTGATCGCGGCCGAGCGGCGCAACGTCGGCCATTACGGCTTCGGCATCAAGGGCTTCATGCTGTCGATGATCGAAACCGCGATCGAGGTGACGGAGGCGCGCGTGGGGGCCTCGGTCATCGCCGAGGTGCTGGCGATGGGGCAGGAGATGCTGCGCCATCCGATCGAGTTGCTGCCCCATGCGGAGGCGACGCTGGGCGTGCTGTCGGACACGCATCCGCTGGTCCTCATCACCAAGGGCGATTTGCTGCACCAGGAACAGAAGTTGGCGGCGAGTGGCCTGGGCGATTTGTTCGCAGGCGTGGAGATCGTGTCCGAGAAGCACCCCGCCATCTATGCCCGCGCCTTCGCACAGCATGGCGCCGGGGCGGATCGCGCGATGATGGTGGGCAATTCGATGAAATCCGATGTCCTCCCGGCGCTGGAGGCCGGGGCCTGGGGCGTGTTCGTCCCCCATGGCCAGACCTGGGCCATGGAACATGCCGAGCCGCCCAAGGATCATGCCCGCTTCCGCGAGATGCCCGACCTGGGCGGCCTGCCCGACCTCGTGGCGGAGCTGGAGGCGTGATGCGCGTCACAGGCCCGCGATGAGCGCGCATATCCCGCCGACACTGCCGACCCCGCCGCCGACACTGCCGCCGTCACCGCCGCCGTCACCGCCGTCACCGCCGCCGCGCGGGCGTGTCGTCGCGGCCCTTGGCATCGTCCAGATCCTGACCTTCGGCAGCACCTATTACCTGCTGGCCGTGCTGGCGACGCCGATCGCGGAGGATACCGGCTGGTCCCGCGCGGCGATCACCGGCGGGATCTCTCTCGGGCTGCTGATCGCGGGCCTGTCGGCGGGCCTCGTGGCGCGGATCATACGGGAACGCGGCGGCCGCGCGGTGCTGCTGGCGGGGGTCGGGTTGCTGGTGGCGGGGCTGGCGCTTCTGGCCATGGCAACCAGCCTGCCGGTCTACTACGGAGCCTGGGTGGTGATCGGCGCGGGCATGGCGGGATCGCTCTATGAAGCGGCCTTTTCCACCCTTGGCGTGATCTACGGCGCACAGGCGCGCGGCGCGATCACCCGGCTGACGCTGTGGGCCGGCTTCGCCAGCACGGTCTGCTGGCCGCTTTCGGCACTGCTGGTGGAGACCATAGGCTGGCGCGGCGCGGCGCTGGGATATGCCGCCCTGCACCTGGGCGTGACGATACCGCTCTGCTGGTTCGGCGTGCCGCGCGGGGGCGGCGGCGGGCGTCTGAAACTGCCCGTGAAAGCGCCGCCCTTCGCGCGCCTCGGCGACGCGCGCTTCGTCTGCCTCGCGCTGGCGGGGATCTGCCTGTCGGTCATCTTCGCGATCCTCTCCGTCCACCTGCTGACGCTGCTGACGGCCGCCGGACTGACGCTGGCCGCCGCCGTGGGGCTGGGCGCCCTGATCGGCCCCGCGCAGGTCGGCGCGCGTGTGCTGGAGATGCTGGGACGCGAACGCCATCACCCCATCGTCACCCTGATCGTCGCGGCGTCCTGCATCTGCGTCGGCCTCGCCGCCCTGCGTTTCCACCTGCCCGCCGGTCTGGCACTGGTGGTCTATGGCGCGGGCACGGGCCTGTTCTCCATCGCGCGCGGGACCGTGCCGCTGGCCGTCTTCGGGCCCGAGGACTACCCGCTGGTGATGGGACAACTGGCGCTGCCGATCCTGCTTGCCTCCGCCGCCGCACCGCTTCTGGGGGCCGACCTGATCGCGCGGCTGGGGCCGGACGCCACCCTGTCGGCACTGGCGCTGCTGGCGCTGGTGCCGCTGGCCTGCGCGCTGGCCGTCGCGGCGCTGGTCCGGCGACGCTGAAAGGCGCCGGGCCCCGCCCCATACACGGCCCTGTGCATACAGCGCCCCGCCCCATACACGGCCCTGTGCATTGACGCCCGCCCGCGCCCGGGTCAAAGACCGTCGCCATGATCGATGCCCGCCTGATCCCGCTGCAACGCAGCCTGATGGACCCGCCCGCCCGCTGGCTGGTGGCCCGTGGCGTCGGGGCCGACCGCATCACCTTCGCCGGCTGCGGCGTCGGATTGCTGGCGGCGCTGGCGGCGGCCTGTGGGCTCTACGGGCTGGCGCTGGCGGGGCTGGCGCTGAACCGGCTGGCCGACGGGCTGGACGGTGCCGTGGCGCGCCAGACCACGCCGACGGATCGCGGCGCCTTTCTCGACATCGCGCTGGACTTCGTGTTCTACGCCACTTTCCCGCTCGGCTTCGTCGCCGCCGATCCGGCCGTCAACGGGCTGGCCGGCGCAGCGCTGCTGGCCAGCTTCATCCTCACCGGCACGTCCTTCCTTGCCTTCTCGGTCATCGCCGAACGGCGCGGCCTGACCGCTGCGGACTATCCCACCAAGGGCATCTACTACCTTGGCGGCCTTGCGGAAGGCGCGGAAACCATCGCCGTCTTCGCCGCCTTCTGCCTGTTTCCCCAGGCCTTCGCGCCGATCGCCTGGGGCTTCGCCGCGATCTGCGCGGTGACGGGCACCACCCGCTACCTCGCGGGCTGGGAGGTCTTCGCGCGCGAGGTCAGGCCCGGGCTTGACGGGTCGTGACCCGCTGCGCAGCCCGCGCGCCGGTCAGCAACCATGCGCAGAACGCCACTTCGGCCACGATCACGATCAGATAGGCGGGCGCAAAGGCCTCGACCAGGTCCGGCGCCACGATCCGCAGCGTGGAGCCTGCCCCGTAGACCAGCCCTGCGGCCGCCAGCCCGGCCCCCAGCACAGGCCCGATCCCGCCCAACCGCGGCAGAAGCACGGCACTCAGCACCCCGTTCACACCGAAGAACAACAGCCCGATGTCATAGGCCATGCCATGCAGCAACAGGGTCGCCGCCGGATCGGGGATCAGGCCCTCGGCGCCGGCCAGCAGAAGGACAAGGCCCATGGCGATCAGCGCCGCCTGCACCAGCCGGAACACCATCGCCGCAAGGGCAAGGCCCGCGCCAAGAGGGCGCAACAGCCCGAACAGAAGCACGGCCAGTCCGACATCGGCCAGCACCATCGCCGCATCCAGCAGCGCCGACCGGCGCAGCATCGCCGCAACCGCCTCGGTCGGGACGGACAGGCCCGAGGCCAGCGGCCCGCGAACCAGGAATTCCGCCGACAGACCGGCCAGAATGATGATGACGTAAAGAAGCCCCGCCGCGCGGGCCGGGGTCGGGGTGTGAAGTTCGGATCGGGTCAGGGCGTGCATGGCGGCCTCCGGCTTGAGGGTCTGAATGCCGGAGGCTCTACATCGGTCCAACCCATACGAAAATTGTCGAATTTTTCACATTACCCATGCATTTCAGCATGGATCAGAGCGCGCCGCGCAAATGTGGGGACCGGTCCTGCGCGCCTTGGACATGCGGTATAAAAGGTCAGGGTGGGTCGCGTGCATGCGAATGACCGCGACACGCCCTAGGCCACCTTCAGAACGATCTTGCCCACATGCGCGCTGCTCTCCATCCGCGCATGGGCGGCCCCGGCATCGGCAAGCGCGAAGGTCTGGTCCATCACCGGACGCACCCGTCCCGCGGCCACCAGCGGCCAGACATGGCTGCGCAACTCTGCCGCGATGGCGGCCTTCGCGGCGTCGCTCTGCGGCCGCAGGGTCGACCCCGAGATCGTCAGCCGCCGCACCATGACCTGCGCGAAATTCAACGCCACCTTCGGCCCGTCAAGGAAAGCGATCTGCTGCAAGCGCCCGTCATCGGCCAGCGCACTGATGTTGCGCGGCAGGTAGGACCCACCCACCATGTCGAGGATCAGGTCCGCGCCGCCTTCCGCCTTCAGGATGGCGGCGAAATCCTCCTCCCGGTAATTGATCGCCCGCTCCGCGCCCAGCCCCACGCAGGCGGCGCATTTCTCGGCCGAGCCTGCGGTTGCGAACACCCGCGCCCCCGCCGCGCGGGCCAGCTGGATCGCCGTCGTGCCGATCCCGCTCGACCCGCCATGCACAAGGAACCGCTGTCCGGCGCGCAAGCCACCGCGCATGAACACGTTGCTCCAGACCGTGAAACAGGTCTCCGGCAAGGCTGCCGCCTCGGCCATGGACAGCCCCTCCGGCACGGCCAGCGCATGGTCCTGATGGGTCACCGCATATTGCGCATAGCCGCCACCGGGCAGCAGGGCGCAGACCTTGTCGCCGACGCGCCAGCGCGTGACACCGGGCCCAACGGCAACGACCTCGCCCGCCGCCTCCAGCCCCGGCAGGTCGGACGCCCCCGGCGGCGGGGCATAGGCGCCCGCCCGCTGCAGCGCATCGGGACGGTTCACCCCGGCATGATCGACCGCGATCAGGATCTGCTCGGCACCCGGCGCGGGAACCGGCCGATCACACACGTGCAACACCTCGGGCCCGCCGGGCGTCCAGATTTCCACCGCTTGCATCATCTCGACCATGTTCCACCTCCGGTGCCGCGCCCCCCTATCCCTCACCAATTCGGACCGGGGGAGCAAGGGGCCGCGCCCTCCAATTTCATCTTGGCGAAAAACCTCCGGGGGAGTCCGAAGGACGGGGGCAGCGCCCCCTCCCACGACCGCCCCACGCATCTCAGGCCGAGGGTGGCCAGCGGCCCGGCAGATCCTCCGGTGCGCCGCGCGGCGGCGCCTTGATGCCCGCGGTCAACCGCTCCAGCCCCGCCACCAGCGGTTTCAGCATCGCGTTGCCGCGCACCTTCGCCTTCACCTCCTCGATCCGCATCACGTCGCCGATCCGACGGTCAAGGAACTCCCATGTCGCCGTGTGACCGGGCGAGGTATCGCCCAGCCAGTACAGCACCACCGCCGAATAGACCCCCGACAGGATCGCCCGCTTGGTGTACCAGTTCAGATCGTCCGACCGGTCGCCCAACCCGGTCCAGATCACATCCGCCGTTTCCCAGACCAGCCGCGCCCCGTCGGCGGCGTGGATCGGCAGCGCGAACAGCGTGGCGCCGCGCCGCACGGCTTCCTTGTCGTCCTCCACCATCTCCAGCCGCAGGCGGACGGCATGGGCCACCCGGTCGCGAAACCGCATCGCGCCCAGATCCGTCGCGGCCAGCGCCCGCGCCAGTTCCGCATCGGCGCGGCGGTGGAAGGCCACGGCCATGTCGACGGCCCCGCGCGGGAACAGCGCCCGCGCCTCGGCCTGCGGCACGCCCGCATCGGCCGCGGCGGCGGTAAAACTGGTCTCGGACCAGCCGTCGAACGGCACATGCATCAAGGCCGCGTCGAGCATCCTGTCTAAGGCGTCACGCATGAAAACTCTCCCGTCTGGCTCGCTGGACAACATAGGGGCACTTTGCTATAGCGCCACCTCCTGCAGATCCTTGCAAATCTAACCTAGAAAGGTGGTGACACCACATGCAGGTCAGTGTTCGCGACAACAATGTCGATCAGGCGCTCCGTGCGTTGAAGAAGAAACTTCAGCGCGAAGGCGTTTTTCGGGAAATGAAGCTCAAGCAGCATTACGAAAAACCCTCGGTCAAGCGCGCGCGCGAGAAGGCGGAAGCCATTCGCCGTGCCCGCAAGCTGGCGCGGAAGAAAGCGCAGCGCGAAGGCGGTCTCTGAGGCCCTTTCGTCCGATCGCCCACGCGAATCGCAAGAATTGGAAAACCCCCGAGGCAGTGCCGTTCGGGGGTTTTGCTTTGCCGCGCAAAGCGGGCGGGGGTTTTGCCTTGCCGCGCAAAGCGGGCGGGGGTTTTGCCTTGCCGCGCAAAGCGGGCGGGGGTTTTGCCTTGCCGCGCAAAGCGGGCGGG
>Ga0100398_1003737_pt1 | contig 12393 bp, 10 predicted proteins | sample CryGeymeta201522_FD_81568 | JGI IMG/M metagenome (GOLD analysis project Ga0100398, IMG submission 81568) | Groundwater microbial communities from Crystal Geyser aquifers in Utah, USA - Crystal Geyser metaG 2015-22 | ecosystem: Environmental > Aquatic > Deep subsurface > Groundwater | place: USA... | reverse complement strand
AGGAAGAGACCCGTAAACATCAATCCTGCAATGTAATCCTGTCCGTCCTGATGTCTGTCCTGAGTTCCAACATAGGCGAGATAACTAAAGTCGCTCGTGTGACTAAAGCGTGGAACACCCGCCATGGCAGCGGTGGATGGATTCTTCTCGTATTCTACCAATTTTTCTGCATTAAAATATGGCGTTGCATTGACCGCCCTTGTAAAATCAAAGTCAGCTTCCAATGGGCCAGCATTATTCCCGAAAATGTCGTTGCCACCGTTCAAAAACCCTTCCGCTGCTTCGGTTACTGTCCCATTGAAGCTTCCATCCAGCAGCGCGGGAGGGATAGTAACACCTGGAGGGAGTGATAATCCAGGAGGTAGGGTAATACCCTCAGGCAAAGTGCCATCGGGAGGAATGGTTGTTCCAGGTGGTAATTCTGTTGCCATAGTTGTTCTAGCAGATGTGGGGCTCAGTGCTCAATCAAAGGCTGAGGCTGAGGTGCGTGGGAAGAGCAAGATGATACAGAACTTTTGTGAATATACTACTAGACTAGTAGCAGGAAGTACACCAGGCTGGTCTTCACCAATCTTGCAGCTCTGGGAAAGGAAATCGGTTTTACGATAGTAGGTGCTCGAGTAGGATGTGAGAGGTGCTAAAATGAGTGCAACGGGTGAAGTAAGTAATCTTGTCTAACCAGCACAAAAATGACTTCTACTCATTGTGTGCCAGGATGATATTTCGCTCCTCACTTGCCGCATAAAATGACCCAGATTTGTGTGTTCCTTAACACTAAAATGAGGTTTCAGAAGAATTAAGCCTTAGCACGCAGACTAATAGTACTCCTACTAGGTAGTACTAGTACGCACTACTAGTAGTACTAATCTACAGTACCTCCTACTAGTAGCTACTGTAGAGCAACTAGTAGACTACTACTCGAGTAGCTACTAGGCTACTCTACTAGTTGCTACTAGCTAGAGTAGCGTCGTAGCTACTAGAGAGTAGAAATACCATGCCGCATGGTGTTTTTCTTCTCATTTTGACAAAAAAAAAACAGGAACAACCCTCTTTGGTATGGACATACAATAGCCCTTTTTAGCCCAGCACCGGATCAATTATTAGTCACAACATAGTAGTACATATGAATACATTGCTTGCAACCCTTTCTTAGTACCCACTGGATTATGTAATAGTCTCTAGCAGCTAGTACTCCTTTGCAATCTGCTTTCCTTTTGGGGTCAACAACCCCCCTCCCTTTCTCCTTAGTGAGCCGATATTATTATGATCCGGTGACAAGGCAAAATCTGGACTACGATCCACAAAACCTGCATAGGGAGCCGGTTGTTGCAGAGGCTGCTGCCGTCGTCGCCGCCTTGGCGTCTGAAGCTCAATGATACCCGTTTGATGAGGACGTGCATTACTCTGGTTTTCACCCGAGCTACTATATATAGACATGCCGAGTAACGAGGACTGGGCGTCATCCTGCTGGTGTGGGTGGGTATGAAAGAAACGGCCTATGATGGATGTGCTCATAATGCTGCGTTCCTCTTCAGAATCATCTGATAAATAATCGGACTCGTCCGACTATTCAGAGGGCATGTCGCCTTCGCCGTCTTTGCCGTGGGATTGACCCTCCTCGCGGACTTTGCTGTTTTCATTCGTGCAGACTTCTTTGTCATCGCTCTCATGGTTAGCGTCAGAATGAACTGATCTCTGCGAGGGCGACGCGAAGTGGGCTACGTCAGATTCACAATCATCATCGCCCATCGACTTGGAGGTTTCCTCGGTATCAAATGTCGGAATACGAAGGATGCCACCCTCAGAGGAATCAACCTTTGCTTTCTTGGGTGGCAGGTCAACGTTCCAGCCGTCGGCATCAGCGTAGTACTCGGCCATGTACTCCTTGTATTCATCAAACTCCTTTTCTCGCTCTTTACGGCGCTTTCGTCGAGGCGCCTTCACCACGGCATTGAAGAGACCAGCCCTAGTTGTCAGCATGATAAAACCAAGAATGGTGATGGTACACATTCCGCCAAAGAGCCATGTGATAGCATCGACAGTCTCGGAGCAAGTTGCTCCATGCAAAATACGACGCAAAATAGGGCTTATTTTGTGGCAACCTGTAAGCTCAATCACTTGCCGAATTAGAAATTGAAACTTTTTCAGAATATCTACAAGTTCGGGAAGCCTTGAGACTAGGTCGTGTACATCTTCCACACAAGACTGATTCATTCGCTCACTCGTGAAAGCATCAAAGCTTCCCTCGAGTAACACGACAGCATCCATTGTGTGCTGAAGTATGGCATCGAGGCTGTGAATGTAATCCAGAGGGCTCTCGTCGAGGCAGCCTTCCATGTAATGCATGAACGCTTGGTACGAAATATCGGTTGTTGCTGTTCCGCGTTCTGTCAAAATTTCAGCGATGGTTCCAGTTGCACTTCGATTGCCGTAGCAAAAATCAGCATTCAGCATGGATGCTATTCCAAAGGCACAGGTAATAAGCATACTGCATATCAGGAGAAGACCAAATCCAGGGATTATAGCAAAGGAAAGGAGTCGCTGATATTTGTAGAGAATAATATCTTGTTTCGACAAAAATATTCCAAAGACAAGAAAGCCGTTGACAACGTTGATAGTCAATAGAAAGAATTTCAGGGCCCAGTCATTGGCAAAGCTCCACTCGATTGTTAGGTCTACCTGCTCGGCAACGCCGACGGCGTTCGTGAGACCATTATGAGCCTGGGGCGCATGATTATCCACAAAAGTATTGACTTCAGACAGTCCAGCCTGAATGTATTGCACCACAGTATCCATTGGTACGGCGAACATGAATTTAGAGTGATTTTGCGATTGTTGAAATTTTGGTATGCCAGGGCACATATTTTCCATGGATAAATCTTGTTGTGTGAAATTGACCAGCAGTCGGTCTTGTTCTTCTAATAGTGATTCTGCAATGCCAAGGCCTTGATAGGACACAGATTCGACTTCATCATTGATGCTTTCAACTTCATCTAAGGAGCTTATTAAGGGTTTTAATCCATTTCTCGTCATGATTAGCGTTGTGATGGGTATTCCAATGGAGGCCATCAAAAATATCCATTGAATTCTCCAGGACCGAATGATGCGCCTCCGTCGTTCCATGCGAGGGACGCGAGCCTTGCGCAAGGCTCCCACATCCACTGTATCGCCGCCAGCGGACCATCCAGCTACGGATTTTGGTACCGCCCATTTCAATGCCATCATGACCAAGATCCAAACATAGAACACAATGATAAAAAACAAACAAAAACTTAAAATTCCCCTCACATAGTCCTCCTGCTGTGAGCGTTCAAATGACGCCAGCTTTGACATTCGGTTGGAATGACCAAATCGAGGAATGGCATGGAGATCATCTACTGTAGGGCTCTATTGTGTAGAACGGAAAGAGGACGCGATGCGAGTGGGATAAAAATTAAAGTGTGGTGAACTATGCGTTATCCAAATTGCAAGACACAGTATCCATCGACGACACTAAAGTAGCAGCATTCATACCTGTTGTTGAGAAGGTTTATCGCTCAGTGAACCCAGCATTTTTGTTAATATTATACGTTCAACAAGTTGGATCGAAAGATTTTTTTGTGAAGTTGGTTAAACTTATTTTTCATTCAAATCGATCGTTTGATGTGGAAATGTGGCATTCGAACGACCGCCTGGCTCTTCTGCAGTGAGTGTACCCTGCAGTGCAGTATTACTAGAGTTAAGGTTTGCGGAGAAAGTTTCATCTCTCAAAAACGTGTCCATAATTTCGATCCAACAGCACCACACACAGTCGTCAAGAAACAAAAAGAAGTTTCTTTGACGAAAACGCAGGTCGCTGCTTGAAGCTTTGGACCCACCAGAATTCTTCAAGCTCGTCGAGTCATTGTGGACCGGTTCTCGAGCTTCCTTGCACTCGTCCGATCCTTGATACTAGATTCAATGTCTTCGTCAAAAGTGACGCGCCCTATTGTAGACTCATCATGGCGGTCAAATTCCTTCGCCATCAAAACGTACCAGGAAAGTCTAGATTTTTACACTCTCAGGTATGGAAGTTTCAACGAGCTAGAGTCGAGGTACTTTTGGTGTCCACGATTGTTCATACCATAAATACGCGTCCCTTTCTTCAACAAAATCATGTCACTACAATTTTTCTTGGAAAAGAAAATTCGAAAACAAGCCATTCGTCATCACTGACGGTGTGGAACGATGTTCGTACTAAAAAACTAAGAAGAACAAGGAAAATTGTGCGGATAGGTATCAAACATTAAAAATACCTCGATTGGATTCACTTCCGATACAGCTACACTTTAGAAACTATCAGAGCTTCGACGGCTTCTGAAAGCATCATCAATCAAAGCTTGTTGACGACGTCCTTCTTGATACCTTTTACGGGCTTGATATCCCCGCCAGATGCACTGTATCCAAGCAGCGGCAATGGCCTGAAAATATCGGTCTCTGTCACTTTGTCGCACGCGCTTTCCTCTCCAAAACCTCTGAATGCGAATAGCTGCCTGAATCTGGAGCATAACTCCTGCTTCGTGTTGGTCCAGGGAGACTACGTCACTCTCGATATAGTCCAATACCATCGAAGTGTTATCCCATGGCATGACTATACTAGGAATGGATGGCGTGACCAGGTCGTTTGGTGATAAAAGGCCAAGGTCAAAGTTGCACATGAGCGAAAGAGGGTTGCATGAATTGTGGTTGTCCTGCTGTTGCCGCCGCCGCTGTTGCCGCTGATGCTGATGCTGCTGTTCATATTTAGCACGCTGCAGAGAAATGGATGCATCTACTGCTAATTTGTTGTTGTTTGCAGCCTCTGACGAGAAATGGTCTCGTTGGTAACTCGCCAACAACATCTTGTGCTCTTCGTCGACCGCCCTAAACCGCTCCAAGACTTTCAAACAGCGTTGAGCAAAGCGTTCTTGGGATACCAAATAAGCTCGCTGTATGATGACCGCAGATCTAACTTGAAGTCTATGCTTTTCTAGAAAAGTTCTGGCTGCGTGTTGAATTGTTGAGGTACTCTTGAGGACACACTTGAATTTCTTTCGGGTCACACAACGACGGAGCAGAGCCTGAATTTGCACTGATGCAAATTCCTGTCGCCGGGACCGGAAAGCCCATTGTATTTGCGTGATTGAATGAATAACTCTATAGTATTGTGCCTCGCACATGATCTGATTCACGCATTGAAGTAGAACAATGAGAAAAGCCCGTGCGAATTCATAGTACCAAGCATTTAACAACCACCATGGATATCCAATGACCTACCTTTCTCCACCAACTCGCAATCATAGTAGCCGCGATGGATCGCAACCAGCAGAGTACAGAGAAATTTCGACGCTGAATATATGCTCGAAAAGCACTTTGGACTTTGATTGTGGCAAGCAATTGTGCTAGGAACCGCCTTCTGTCTGCCGCTCGGCGAGCTGCTGCTTGGAGTTTGACGGCACAGGTATCTTTTATTCGGAACCATAGTTTTGCAAAGCTTTGTAATGTCGTGAAGCCTGTTACCATTCGAACGTAAGCGCTTCGATCAAGTACCTTTCGGTACTGCTTTTGAATTTGAATAGAACCAGCACGACACGTTTGGAAGGCAACCCGGGCTATAACCATTCTCCATTGACGTTGAAGAACGGTAACTGCGCTAGCTTTTAGCGAGAGTAGCCTTTTTGCTTTTGCTTGTAGAATTGCAAAGCCCTGGAGTTGAATGGCGAGTTTTCTTTGAAAAAAATGTCTACGCCACTGGCTCTGTAGAGCAATGGTGGCATGCCGATGTTGCTTGTACATGGACTTGCCTAACATCATTCTCGTAGAGGTCTGGATAAATTTTGCCGCCGCCATTTTTGTTGAAAATTCTCGTTTCGCTTGAGCCTGCAAGCTTTTGAAACCACGGCGCATTTTGCTATAGTGTGACTGGCAGAGGGACTTACGCCATGGTTTCTGGATATGAATAGCAGCGCTGCGCGCAACTCTGAACGTTTTCAAAGCTGACCATAGCCGGTGTTGCTTTTGAAGTATTATGGCTGCTTGTGTTTTGGAATGAAAACCTCCCCTAGCCAGCTGCTGTAATACAATGAAGCCCTTTCGTGTGCGATCGTATGCAAGTTTACTGCTGAAGCGACGAAAAATCTTCTGGAAGATGATTGATGCATAACGCTTTTGACCGTATCTTTTTCTCGAATGGTATACTCTCCAACGTCTTTGGAGCACAGTAGCACATCTAGTCTTCACGGCAAACATAATTCTACACTGAAGCTGGTGTCGTCGCCATCGCATCTGAAGTCGAGTTGCCAACTTTCGCTGTCGAAGGTATGCCGTCTTCCTCGCAACCATCCGCCATTTGCACTGCAGTATAGTAGCTGCTTTCACCTTCTTTCGACGAATGTGGTGATATTTTACCAGGCTTTGGAAAAGACATAACCCTTTATTGCGTCTACCAATGCACTCTAAAAACTTGGGACTTCTTGAATATTTTCGCCATTTCAGCTGGAACAAATGAAATCCATTTTTCATATGAGCCAAATCATTTTGTTGGAGCATCACGCGAACGCGACTCTGAATTAGAAATGCCATGCTATGCCTGAAAGCATAAATGCACACCAGTTTTCTTCGCCAGTGCTTTTGAAGAAGGCAAACTGAATTCATTATGTTCCTCATTTGACGTAAATATTGTTTTCTCGTCACAGGAAACTCCACGTCAGACGACTGGACCTTGGAAAGAACCAATTCACTCACAACAGGAGTCTCTTGTCTGGCACGCCACCAGCGCTGGATCTGAATCGTGGCGTCCACTACTTTTTTTGTTCTTGGGATTGTGTTTTTGTCTGGTGCAGTATTCCAGCCAGGGATAATATGTGGCAATGAAAACAGGAAGAAATAAGAAGCTACAGTCTCCTGTGAAGGCTTGCTAGCGGGTTCCCCATTCCCGCTTCCCGTTGATAGAGTATTTGCACTCTTTTTCTGGGCTTTCGTAGAATAATATTTTTTCCTTTCAATTTTTGCTCGCCACCAGGCTTGCACCAAAACTGCAGCAATTATTCGCAGCCTTTTAGTCAACAAAGGTTTGACTGGACGCGCAGTTCTTTCAACTTCAATGCACTCCTCGTCAACAATTGCTCTGACGCAATGATTATCTGGTCTCCAAGAGTAGGCTCTCCAGTTTTGCTGTATTGTTACAGCAGCAGCTCGTGCAATGAGAAAGTTCTTTCTGCAAATGTAGGTCTTGTAAGAGATTTGAATGAAAAAGGCACAAATATCAATTTTGTCTCCAGGTGACATGTTGATAGAGTAGAGCTTGTAGTACTGATGCGGGCCCATAGATTCACTGCTGCAACAATCACGAATAGACATCGAGGCAGCAGACTCTGTGGAATTGTACCTCTTATAACCATTCATAATTCTATCTTGAATTGCCATTTGTGCCTGGTGGGTGTGGCGCTCTGCAGCTAGCTGTAGGAATAAGCAGCGAGCCGCAAATTTCCGATAAAAACACTGAATGACCGTGGCTGCATGTGCAATCTTGGCAATTTGTTTAGACATAGCAACCTGTCTTGCTTGTCGGCTACGGACATGTGTTTGGATTAAGGTGGCTGCCGCCATTTTCTCTCCGTGAAAAAGACGAACATGCTTTTGGATCAAGATAATTGATAGCAAAAGGGCAGCGGCTTTTTTGTCGTTGTATTTTCCCCACGCCGTTTGGATGACGGAGGCTGCAAAATGCTGTGTCAACATGACTTCATAATTTCTTCTTGCCTTGCGTCCACGGATGACTTTTTGCATGACAGTTGCCGAGAAGTCTCGTTTTGCTTGTAGGTTCCTCCTCGCCACATAGGAACGATATGCTGACTGAATGTTGCAGATGGCCGAATTCTTACGTAAGAAAACACTTCTACATGAATACATCCTCCATACTGTCTCAATCTGCATAGCAGCTGTCGCTCTATGAGCACTTATTTGGATCATGTGCCGTTTATACGCAGCTTGAATGACATACGTAGCCCTTGTAGCGGTTAAAAAAGAGGAATCGTTAGGCGACAGCAATTTTATTGTCAAATTTTAAAAATGGAGTAACAAATATATTGACGCACCATACTTTTTCCACGAAACTATTTCTTGACATAATCATCCTCCATGCTGCTTGAAGTCGAACAGCAGAAGCCTCTCTCAATCGTTCTAGCTGGATCCTCCGAAGAGCTTCCCGTTTCAGCTTGAGGAGAGTCAGTTCTCTGTAAAATTCTCTACTTTTCCACATGCACCGACGTAAAACCATAGCACGGAACCAGGCCTGGATAGTGAATGCAGACGCTTCGCGTTCTTCCATCTGGTCCAAACATTGAATCATCCTCCACCACGACTGCACCTTTACAGCGGATATTTTGACTATTTTCAACCCCTGTTTTGCAGGACGACAGGCATTACAGTGCCTCCAAAAGCATTGAATAACAGTCGCAGCAGCCAACTCATGAGATATTTGAGCCATAATTTGTTTCATCTTCGAGGACTGCAATAGTACGGAAGCTTCATTTAAACGAGCACACTGGTTTTTAAAGGATTTCAATAGTGCCGTTTTGCTGAGGAGGCTGAATTTCTTATGGCTGCTCCATAGAGTGCACAGCCGGTGGCGATGAGCTTCACACAGAACATGGATGCTGCAACGTGTGATATTTCCTACGCCAAGACCCTCTCCGAAATAGATCGTAGCGTTCGTGACCCAGTTAACCGAAAAGGTATAATGGGTGACAGAGACATACTGCGGAATCGAATGGTTTGCGACCTGTTGAATCGCGTTTGTCAGCGCAAGGAGTCGGACTCTTTGACGTAAAAGAGGATCGCTGGTCGTTCCTCCTTGGTGGAAATCAACACGGACCGACCTGTAGAAGGAACGAGTGAAGTGTTGGTTTTTCCTTTTTTAGAGGTGTTGTGGGTCAAAGTGACATGATTTTTCAGAACACAAAAATACTTACCATTGCCGAATTAGATGCTTTGAAATCAAGTGGGAATGCGCACGGTAAACACGCCAAGCTGACTGAATTTTGACGCTGGCTCTGTTGTTTGCTTTGAATTCCAGTTGTTTTCTGGCCCACCGCTGAAGGGACGGTATCAACTGGAGCTTTTGCAGGTCATAGTGATAATACTTTTTCTTCGCAGGCAAGTAATTGGAAACAATGCTGCTGGCCGCACTTTTTGTCGATTGGTATTGTCGCGATGTGGAAGCAGAATGTGACTTGCTTCGTAGCTTATCCCTTGTAGCATCTTCCAGTGGAACTTCTTGCTTTTTCTGGGCTCGTCTTCGCAAGTGGGCTGCTCGGTATAACGGTCCAGATGCAATTGTTTCTGGTTCTGTAGTAGATAGGCACAACTTTTCCTTTGGTCCCTCATTACAAGAAGCCACAGACGGACTAGTTGTATCTTCAGCATAAGTGATAATTTCACTTGATGGTACGGCATCCGCATGCGCAGAAACGAGGGATGTTGTCGCTTCAGAGAATCTCATCTCTACGGCATCTGTCTCGGTATCGTTGTTTACTTCTCCTGAGCTGCAACCATCCAACATGAGACTGTTGCATTCGAGGTGTTGATGGCGAATCACTGACTGGTGTTTGAGTAACATTCTTTGGATGAGTGCAGAGGCGTTGCTTTCACAAGCTCTTCTCTCCAAATCAGACACCAATCTACGGCGCGTGTCCTTTGCTGTCTTGATGCGCCATTTTCCTTGAAGAACCAGTACAGCATGTTTTAGCATACAGAACTTGTGTACGGCGGCTCTTCGGCGCTCCATCGATTGTACCACAGGAACCGATTCCCTCAGCTGGAGGTAGTAGGCTCGAAGTTGCATGTGCTGCCACCACTTTTGAATCTCTCTTGCAGCTTCGACAAGAATCTGTAGTTCCTTTTGCACTCGCAGTGCGCGAAAAACACATTGAATTTTTGTCGCTGCTCTCTGTCGTCTGCGGCTTCGTTGCTTGGGATTGCATGCCTTGGCTTGCTGTACGCTTTTGTCGATGCTACCCTTTTGGTAAATCAAATCGATGCTTGAGACAGTTGCAAGGATAGGTGATGGTGGTGCGGGAGTTTTTTGCTCGGCTTGTTCATTGTGTTCATGCTGATATAACCTATCAAACGGGGAAACAACCCTTGCTGGGAACAAAACGCTCTTTTTCTGCTCAGCACTAGTTGTTACTGAGAGCATACGAGGTGACCAGGCACCTTTTTCTGAATGTATCTGAGATTGCCATTTCTTTTCTAGCATACCAAGCTTGTCAAAAAGACTGGTACTCCGAATAGCATTCTGCCGCCGCCCCTGCTGCTGAAGTGGTTCATCGCGTCCCTCGTTGCCATTGACATCTCGACAGTCATTGAATTCTCGGCATTCTGGTTCCAACTCGTGGCTAACAATTGCAGCGTGCTCCATCGTCGCGATAATTTTTTCCCTAATTTAATTGCGTACTTTGCTTCTGTATTGGAATAGTAGCAGAGTGTGTGTGAGAGTGAGTGTTGATGAGCAGGAATTGCAAATTGCAAATGGTGATTAACACCTTCACTGTTTGGTGCTGGGGGTAATAACACCACTACTATAACCTTTTGAGTCCTAAGTACCATATTGAGCGATCGATTTGGTCTAATTAATTTAACGTATTCATCTCCCATAAAAATCAAGATCAAATGTGCGATACCTCATCAATCTCGGCATACTCGTTGACGATTATTATTATTAGTTACTAGAGTGTGAGTAGACCATGTACCATAGTAAGACTAACTTCTTTATTACAATGGTAGGTGATGTTCGAAGAAAGCAAACTAGAGTAGGAGTATTACTGTGGTACTCTCTACTCGTCGAGTACAGTACCACTACTCAGTATCATGTAACCAAATAGTCTATTTGCAACTTCGTACTAGCTAGTAGCGCAACCTCAGTCTTAATAAAGTATCAAAAATCCCGAGGCAGACTACCCATGAGAGCAAAAAATCTGGGTAGATAGTGGGCGATGTAACTTTCCGTGTAAAAGCCGTGCTCCTTGTTGTGGGCCGACACTAGGTTGTGCGATAGCTCATGAGCAAAAACTACCATCCAATACGAGTAGCAGTCAAAGCTGTCGTGCTTATTTTGCAGGTAATGGAGAGCGTGAAAGAATCGCACATTGAAGTGCAGTGAGCGATTCGAGTTGAACGCAATAGTTCCACCGAAAGGATCGTGAAAGATTGCAATTGATCCGCTGTCGATTTCGTAGACTTCCGCCAAGCGAACCAACACCAGAGCAAATTTTTCCACTGCATCGTCGTGTTGTAGTAGAAAGGTTTCAGAGTCAGGTGACCTGCGAGCCGAAAAGACTTGAATCCCGTTGTGGGTTCGCCCGTCTCCTCGTGGGCCAGCATAAGGTTTGAGCGATTGTCCAGGGACAACTTCACAAGTATTACCACGGTCAAGGTCCTTGGGGACCGATGTCAGTAAAGTGTCGTTTGATTTGATACCTTTTGCGTTCACAGGTGCTGAATTCCGAGCTTCGTTTTGAAGCATATTTGTCATGTTGGAGTAGGAAGCTGCGTCGTGCTGGGGTGCAACGGGATCGGTCTCTCTAATATGCTCAATGGCTGGACCCATCTGCGAGCCGACACCACCTGCACGCACATCACCACCACTAGCCGCAGCGCTGGCAGAGCTCGAACCCCCACGATCACCACCGCGAAAGCCACCAAGAGCACGTCCTAAGCTCTTTTTCAAGCTCTTTTTCTTAAGTGGCTTCTTGCTCGATTGCGATTCATGCGGAGCCTCTAGAGCGGCTGAAGCCGCAGGCTTGACTGCGTGGGGTTCGGACTTGTCTGGCTGAGTCTCAGATTTCCGAGGATAGTCCCCTGTTGCCATTACTTCGGCCAATTTCTGGACCTCGGCAAGCGATGGAGTTGTTCCAAGTTGCTTTCGCAGGAAGTCGACGTCCGCATCAGGGAACATCTGTTTCACCATCGTCCAAATTTCTTCGCTCGAAAAAACGTCACCGTCTTCGCCAGCAGTACTACTAGCAGCTGTATTCACAGTGTCTGCATCATCCGGTGATTGTGGGCCCTTATTATTCGTCGCAGCAGCAGAGGCTACGGAAGCAGCAGCAGCAACTCCTGTGACATCTGAGCCTGTATCTGCAGCTTTGCTTGTTGCCTGTACCTCGGGTGCCTTCTTGGGAGGTTGTTTCGGTTGAGGCTCTTCCGGTGGAGGTTTAGGTTTCAGCACTCTATCAACGGGGAATCCACGAGAACGCAATTGTTCGAGCGATGTATCCAATAGAGACGAAATGAAGAATGCATCTTCGAGTTGACATCTTTGCAAGATCAAATCACCAATGCTTTGTCCTACGTCAAAAAAGTCGAGGTCTTTCGTGACGTACATTGCATTTCGTT
>Ga0100398_1003736_pt1 | contig 12396 bp, 11 predicted proteins | sample CryGeymeta201522_FD_81568 | JGI IMG/M metagenome (GOLD analysis project Ga0100398, IMG submission 81568) | Groundwater microbial communities from Crystal Geyser aquifers in Utah, USA - Crystal Geyser metaG 2015-22 | ecosystem: Environmental > Aquatic > Deep subsurface > Groundwater | place: USA... | reverse complement strand
TCCTCGATCGTATCGTCGAACTCGGCGCTGGCCATGGTGGCCCCGCCGACGCCGTCGCGGCCCGTCTTGGCTCCCAGATATACGACCGGGCGGCCGACGCCGGATGCCGCCGAATAAAAGATCGCATCCGTCTCTGCGAGCCCCGCTGCGAAGGCGTTGACAAGGCAGTTGCCGTCATAGGCCGCGTGGAACCGCACTTCGCCGCCCACGGTGGGCACGCCGAAGCAGTTGCCATAGCCGCCGATCCCTTCGACGACCCCGTGCACAAGCTGCCGCGTCTTGGGGTGATCGGGCCGCCCGAAGCTGAGCGCGTTCATCGCCGCGATGGGCCGCGCGCCCATGGTGAAGACATCGCGCAGGATGCCGCCCATGCCGGTGGCCGCGCCCTGGTAGGGTTCGACGTAGGAGGGGTGGTTATGGCTTTCCATCTTGAAGACGACGGCCAGTTTCTTGCCATCGGGGCCGTCGCCGATATCCACCACACCCGCATTCTCGCCCGGCCCGCAAATGACCTGCGGCCCGGTGGTGGGCAGGGTGCGCAGCCATTTCCTGGACGACTTGTAGGAACAATGTTCGTTCCACATGGCCGAGAAGATGCCCATTTCCGTAAAGGTCGGATCGCGCCCGAGGATGGCGATGACTTCGGCGTATTCGTCGGGTGTGAAGCCATGGACGGCGATGATGTCGTCGGTGATGGTCGGATCGGTCATGCGCGGATCAGTCACGGTGGGCCCCTTCGTTTGTGCTGACCTATACGGGGCCGCGCGCGCGGTTGGAAGCCTCAGAGAGGGCGGCGGACGCGCAGCGAGGTCGGGCGGTCGTCGCCGGGATGGGCGGTGGCAGCGGTCTGCACGACGCCGAGGCGGGCGAAGGTGGCGTGGTTCTCGGTCAACTCGATCCGGGTTTCCAGCTTCTGCGCGGAGTGGCCGAAGGCACGGGCAAGGGCCGCGGCGGCCTCGACCAGCGCGCGGGCGAGGCCGCGGTTGCGATGGCCGTGCGCGACCGCCAGCTTGCCGATGTAGTAGAGGCCGGGCCGGTCGGGCATGCGTGCCGTGCCGAAGAGACAGGCCATGGGTGGGGTGGGCCGCGACGCGCGCGGAGCACAGACAGATCCTCGACCCGCGCCGTGTGGGCCATGTCGGCCAGCGTCATCGCGGCAAGGGAAGAGGGCGGGTCGATGCGGGGGGCCATGGCGGCGAAGGCGTCGGTCAGGAGCCGGTGCAGGCCGGGCCAATCGGCGAAATCCGGGGGGTTTGTTTCACTTCCGGAAACCATCGCACCTGTCGCTCCGCCAAAAAAAAGGCCGAGACGAATCTCGGCCAAAGTCCAACAGGGAGGTATTGAAGCAACCCGAAGGTCATGCGCTTCAATACGAGATGAATTATGTGGCAGGGGATGCCCGATCAAGGCAATTTTCGCCGCACCGCCGCAATGCCGATATGCCTGTGGCGCATAGCACACATCCAAAGCAGGGGATCAGGTGGCGGGAATTGCGGCCGCTTCGCGCTGCAACCGGCGGTAGGCGATGACTTCCTCGGTCACGAAGTCGCGGAACACCTCGATCCGGCGGGATTGGCGCAGTTCTTCGGGATAGGCAAGGAAAACAGGCACTTCGGCGGATTCGACCTCGGGCAGGACGCGCACCATCTCGGGGAAATCCTGCGTCAGGTAATCGGGCAGGACGCCGATGCCAAGGTCGTGGATGACCGCTTGCAGCACGCCGAAATAGTTGTTCACCGTCAGGGTGGAGCCGACATCGTAGGACATCAGTTCGCGCACCAGCAAGGCGCCGGCGCTGACCTGTGCGGAGGAGGCATTTTGCGAGATCAGGCGATGCGTGCCGAGATCCTCCATCCGGTCCGGCGTGCCGTTGGCGGCAAGGTAATCGGGCGAGGCGTAGAGGCGCATGTTGATGGTCATGAGACGGCGGCGGATCAGGTCGGCCTGGGACGGCTCCTTCATGCGGATGGCCACGTCGGCTTCGCGCATGGGCAGGTCCAGCAGGCGTTCTTCCAGCATGAGGTCGATCTTGAGGTCGGGAAATTTCTCGTAGAGCGCGGGCAGGCGGGGGGCGAGCCAGAGCGATCCGAAGCCGATGGTGGTGGTGACGCGCAGTTCGCCGAACACCTCCTCCTCGCTGTCGCGGATGCGGGCGGCGGCGGTGTCGAGGCGCTTGGACATGGCGCGGGTGGCATCGAACAGCAGTTCGCCCTGCTCGGTCAGGATCAGGCCGCGGGCGTGGCGGTGGAACAAGGTGGTGTTCAACCCCTCCTCCAGCGCGCGGATCTGGCGCGAGACGGCGGATTGACTGAGATGCAGCGTATCGCCCGCATGGGTCAGCGAGCCTGCCGCCGCGACCGCGTGAAAGATGCGCAGTTTGTCCCAATCCATGCCGCAGCCTTCCAAGCGTTCGATCTGGGCGCAACCTAGGGAGGGGGGGATGCGCATGCAAAAGGTTTCTCGGTTTCGCGCGGAACGCGCCATGGTGGGACGGGGGCGGCCCAAAAATCGGGCGATTCCCGGCCGCGGATTGGCAGGACCGCGCCCTGGGGGACGGTTTGGGGATGGAAACGAGATAGACAGGTCAGAAAGATTGACCTATAATCAAGCCAGATCGGGAGGGATCGGAAGTCGATCCGCACGGGAGGAACCGTCATGGGTGTGCAGAACGTCTCGCTGAACGACAAGTTCGACCTTGAAAAATCGCCGGTGCTGCTGAACGGCACGCAGGCGCTTGTCCGTCTGATGCTGATGCAGAAGGCGCGCGACCGGGCGGCGGGGCTGAACACGGCCGGTTTCGTCACCGGCTACCGCGGATCGCCGCTTGGCGCGGTGGACCTGCAGATGGCGCGGGCGAAAAAGCCCCTCGAAGCCGCCGACATCCTGTTCCGGCCGGGCCTGAACGAGGATCTTGCCGCCACCGCCCATTGGGGCGCGCAACAGGCGGAACTGCGCGGCGAGGGCAAGTTCGATGGCGTCTTCGGCCTGTGGTACGGCAAGGGCCCGGGCGTGGACCGTTCGGGCGACGTGATGCGGCATGTGAACATGGCGGGCACGTCGAAGCATGGCGGCGTCATCATGGCGATGGGCGACGATCATACCGGCGAAAGCTCGACCGTGTGCCACCAGTCGGACTGGGCCATGGTGGATGCGCATATGCCTGTCCTGAGCCCCGCCGGGGTGCAGGAGATACTCGATTTCGGGATCTACGGCTATGCCCTGTCGCGCTATGCCGGTGTCTGGGTGGGCTTGAAATGCGTCAAGGAAACGGTGGAGGCGACCGCCGTGGTCGATGCCCGCCCGGACCGGATGCAGTTGGTGGACCCTGCCGGGTTCGACATGCCGCAGGGCGGCCTCAACATCCGGCTTGGCGATCACTGGATCGCGCAGGAGGAACGCCTGCTGGAGCACAAGCGCTTCGCGGCGGAGGCCTTTGCCCATGCCAACCGGATCGACCGGCGCGTGCACGGCAAGCGCGGCGCGAAGGTGGGCTTCGTGGCGGCGGGCAAGAACTGGCTGGACCTGATGTCGGCGCTGGACGCGCTGGGGATCGACGCGGAGGTGGCCGAACGGATCGGGCTGACCACCTACAAGGTCGGGCAGACCTGGCCGCTGGACATGAAGGGCTTCCACGACTGGGCCGAGCAACTGGACCTGATCGTTGTGGTCGAGGAAAAGCGCAAGCTGATCGAGGTGCAGGTCAAGGAGGCGATCTTCGACGACCGCCGGGGCCGCCGCGTCTTCGGTTACAAGGACGGCACGGGCGAGATCCTGTTCCCGACCCATTTCGCGCTGGACCCCGCCGACATAGCCGTCAAGCTGGGGCGGATCCTGATCGCGGAGGGCTGCGGCACCGAGGGCATCCGCGCCGGCATGGCCATGGTGGAGGAGGCCAAGCGCGCCACCAATGCGCCCGATCTGGCCAGCCGCACGCCGTGGTTCTGTTCGGGCTGTCCGCACAACACCTCGACCAAGGTGCCCGAAGGCTCCCGCGCCGGGGCCGGGATCGGCTGCCATTTCATGGCGAAATGGATGGACCGCGAGACCGAGACCTATACCCATATGGGCGGCGAGGGCGTGAACTGGGTGGGCGAGGCGCCGTTTTCGACGCGGGGCCACATGTTCCAGAACCTCGGCGAGGGGACCTATAACCATTCCGGCATTCTGGCCATTCGCGCCGCTTTGGCGGCGAAGACCAACATCACCTACAAGATCCTGTACAACGACGCCGTGGCGATGACCGGCGGACAGACCAACGAGGGCGAGTTGTCGCCGCAGCGGATCGCGCACGAGCTGGTGGCGATGGGCGTGAAGACGCTGGAAATCGTCTACGACCCCAAGGAAGAGCCGGACTGGTCCGGTTTCCCGAACGTCCCGCGCCACCCGCGCGACGATCTGGACGCCGTCCAGACGCGCATGCGCGAGGTGGAGGGGGTGTCCGCCATCCTGTTCATCCAGACCTGCGCCGCCGAGAAGCGCCGCCGCCGCAAGCGCGGCACCTTTCCCGATATCGACAAGCGCGTGTTCATCAACACCGATATCTGCGAGGGCTGTGGCGATTGCGGGGTGCAGTCCAACTGCGTCTCCATCGTGCCGGTGGAAACGGAACTGGGCCGCAAGCGGGCCATCGACCAGTCGAGTTGCAACAAGGATTTTTCCTGCGTGAAGGGGTTCTGCCCCAGTTTCGTGACGCTGGAGGGCGCGGTGATCCACAAGGAAGCCTCGGCGTCCGTCAAGCTGGCGGACCTGCCCGACCCCGCGCTGCCCACCATCACCGGCACCCATAACGTGCTGGTCACGGGCGTGGGGGGCACCGGGGTGGTGACCATCGGTGCGGTGATGGCGCAGGCGGCGCAGCTGGACGGCCGCGGCGTCGGCATGATCGAGATGGCGGGGCTGGCCCAGAAGGGCGGTGCCGTGGCGATCCACCTGCGGCTGGCCAACCGGCCCGAGGATATCGCCGCGATCCGGCTTGGCGCGGGCGAGGCCGATGCCGTGATCGGGGGCGACCTGGTGGTGACGGGGGGCGCGAAGTCCCTTGGCATGATGCAGACGGGTCGCACCGGGGCGGCGGTCAATTCGCACGAGATCATCACCGGGGATTTCACGCTCGACACCGAATTCACCATTCCCGGCAAGGATCTTGAGGTGGCGTTGCAAGCGCGGCTGCGCGACCGGCTGGCGCTGTTCGATGCCACGGAACTGGCCCGCGTGCTGCTGGGGGATTCGATCTATTCCAACATGATGACCTTCGGCGCGGCGTGGCAGATGGGCCTTGTGCCGTTGAGCCATGAAGCCATCGTTCAAGCGATCGAGATGAACGGGGCCGCGGTCGAGGCCAACAAGCAGGCCTTCGAGATGGGCCGGTGGGCGGTGGTGCACCCCGCCGAGGTGGCGCGGCTGGTGGTGCCCAACGTGGTGGCCAAGCCCCGGTCGCTGGAGGAAAAGATCGCCTTTCGCGCGGCGCATCTGAAGGCCTACCAGGGCGCGCGGCTGGCCCGGCGCTATCGCAAACTGGTGGACAGTATCGCTGATCCCCGCCTGCGCGAGGCGGTGGCGAAGGGCTATCACAAGCTGCTGGCCTACAAGGATGAATACGAGGTCGCGCGGCTGCATCTGGAGACCGAGGCCAAGGCGCGGGAGACCTTCACCGGCGATTTCCGCATGACCTATCACCTTGCGCCGCCGATGTTGCCGGGCCGGGACGCGCAGGGCCGCCCGCGCAAGCGGGAATTCGGGCCCTGGGTCGGCCGCGTCTATCGCGTGCTGGCGGGCATGAAGCGCCTGCGCGGCACGCCCTTGGATATCTTCGGCCATGCGGCCGAGCGCCGCGCGGAGCGCGCGTTGATCCGGGACTACGAGGCCGACATGGCGCGCTGGTTGCGCGATGCCGATGCGCTGCGGATGGATGCGCTGGTGGCGCTGGCGGAATTGCCGCTGAGCATTCGCGGCTTCGGCCCGGTGAAGGCGGGCAACGCGGCCAAGGCTGCGCGGCGGCGGTCCGAATTGCTGGCGGTGCTGGAGGCGGGCGGCGCGGTGACGCGGGCGGCGGCGGAATAGGCGCAGGCTCCTTGCGACACGCCGTGCAGGGGTGCGGCTGGCAAGTCTGCGCCGCCGGGCGCGGGGCGGCCGCCGCCGTGCTGTGCGTTTTTTTGCCAGGATGAAGGGGCCAGGGCTTTTGCCTTCCCCGGCGCTGGGATAGCAGGCGCTGACGGGATCGGGGGAGCGTGCCATGCCGGAGATGACTGAGTTGTTGCCGATGCTGGCGCTGATCCTGGTGATCGGTGCGCTGGCCGGCGTGATCGCGGGGCTTCTGGGCGTCGGCGGCGGCATCGTGCTGGTGCCGGCGTTCTTCTTCGCCTTCGAGGGCCTTGGCTATGACACGGACGGGTTGATGCAGATCTGCCTTGCGACATCGCTGGCGACGATCGTGGTGACGTCTGTGCGCTCGGTCATCGGGCATCACAGGCGGGGCGCGGTGGACTGGGTGATCCTGCGGCGCTGGGGGCCGGGGATCGCGATCGGGGCAGCGGTGGGGGTTCTGGCGGCGTCCGGCCTGCGCAACGAGGTGCTGATGGGCATTTTCGGCGTTCTGGGCCTGTCGGTGGGGCTCTACATGGCGTTCGGGCGGGCGGATTGGCGGCTTGGCGATGCGATGCCGGGGCCGGTGGGCACGGCGGTGACCTCGCCGGTGCTGGGGTTCCTGTCGGTGCTGATGGGGATCGGCGGCGGATCGTTCGGGGTGCCGATGATGACGCTCTACAACCAGCCGATCCACCGCGCGGTGGCGACGGCGGCGGGGTTCGGCCTGCTGATCGCCGTGCCCTCGGTCGCGGGTTTCCTGCTGATCACGGGCGAGGGCGCGAATCGGCCGCCCTACACGATCGGGCAGGTCAACATGGTGGCTTTCGCGGTCGTCGTGGCGATGACGCTGATCACCACGCCGTGGGGCGTGAAGCTGGCCCATGCGATGGACCCCAAGCCGCTGAAGCGCGCCTTTGCCGTGTTCATCATGGTGATGGCGCTGAACATGCTGCGCAAAGCGCTGGGGTATTGAGCGGGCCCGGGACATGGCTGAACGCGGGCTGGCAGGTTTTCGACGCGGAGCCGGCGGTGGCGGACTGGGTCGCGGCCACGCAACCGGCGGCGCTGGCGGCGGTGCGGGACGCGCCCGTGCGCCATGGTGGGACGTGGTGCGTGGGGCTGGATGCGCTGGCCAACGATGCGGCGGGGCGGGTGGGCGCGGGGCCGCCGCTGTCCGGCGCGGCCCGTGACGCCGCCACGGCGCTTGCCGGGCGGCTGCCGCTGCACCGGGCGCAGGTGTCGGTCACCTATCCGGGCTATCCCGGGCGCGACCCCGAGGAAAGCGACGCGGCGCACCGGTTTCGCCTGAACCGTGACGCGGCGCATCTGGACGGCGTGCTGCCGGAAGGTCCCGCAAGGCGCCGCCACCTGCGCGAGCCCCATGCCTGGATCCTGGGCCTGGCCCTGACCGAGGCGGATGCGGGGGCCGCGCCGCTGGTGGTATGGGACGGCAGCCACAGGCTGATCCGCGCGGCGTTCGCGGCGGCGCTGCAAGGCCATGACCCGGCGGACTGGGGCAATCTGGACCTGACGCAGGCCTATGGGCGGGTTCGGGCGGAGGTCTTCGCGCGCTGCCGCCGGATCGCCCTGCCGCTGCGGCCGGGGCAGGCGGTGCTGTTGCATCGCATGGCGATCCACGGTGTCGCCCCCTGGCAGGCGGGGGCGCGGTCCGACCCCGCAGGCCGCGCCATCGCCTATTTCCGCCCCTGCCTGGACGATCCGGCGGACTGGATGCGGCTGGCCTAGAGCACGTCGCGCAAACGTGGGCACCGGTTTTGCACATCGCGGAGGTGCGGCATCAAACGGTCGGAGCGGGTCGCGTGACTGCGAATGAACGCGGCACGCCCTAGCTGTCGCGCGCCAACCGGGCCGCGCGGCCACCCCGGCGCTTGTGCAGGGCGGCGCGCCGGGCGGGCAGGGCAGCCATCACCTCGGCGCGCGCCTCGGCCCCCATCCGGGTCCACTGGGTGATCTCGTCGATGCTGCGCAGGCAGCCGGTGCAGATCCGCGCCTCGGGATGCACGACGCAGACCTTTATGCAGGGGCTTTCGATCTCGGCGCGTTTCCAGATTTCATCGGACATCAGGCGTTCCTCAGGTGGCGCAACCGGTCGAGCGCCCCTTGCAGGATATACCCGGCGGCGACGGCGTCGATGACCTCGGCGCGACGTTTTCGTGTCGTATCCGCCTCCAGTAGCGCCCGTTCCGCCGCGACGGTGCTGAGACGCTCGTCCCAGAAGGCGATGGGCAGGTCCGCGAAATCGGACCGGCGGGCGAGATTCAGGGCGAAGCCGCGGGTGGCCTGCGCGCGCGGCCCTTCGGAGCCGTCCATGTTGCGCGGCAGGCCGAGGATCAGGCCGCCGACCTCGTGTCGCGCCACCAGCAGGGCGAGGTGATCGGCATCGGTGGTGAACTTCCGGCGCGCGATGGTTTCCAGCGCCGTGGCGGAATTGAGCAACCGGTCCGAAAGGGCCACGCCGATGGTCTTGGTCCCGAGGTCGAGACCGAGCAGGCCGCGCATCGGCGGCAGGACGGCGGCGAAATCCTCGGGCGTGGGGCAGATCACGGGGTGTCGGCCCCGGCGCGCGCCATGGCCGCGCGGAAGGCCGCGTCGATCCGGGCCAGCGCTTCGGGCGCATCGGCGAAAACGCCCTGCGCATCGTCATGGACGATCTGCGCCGCCTCGACCCGGCCAAGCACGCCATAGGCGGTGATCAGTTGCACCCAGTCTTCGGGCGGGCCGCCATCGGTTGCAAGGCGGTCGGCAAGGCCCGCGACCATGGTTTCGATCATCGCCTGCTGATCTTCCCCGGGAAGACCCGCCATCGCCTCGATATCCGCCGCGGAGGGGCCGCGCGGGGCGGCGGACAGGCTCGGGTCGATCTCCACCCCCGCCGCGAAGGCAAGCGCGTCGATCTGGGCGCGGATCGGCGCGACCCACGGCGCGTCCGGGGTGCTGTCCTGCAACAGCGACACCCAGATCGGCAGGGCGAGGTCCGGGCGGCCCTGCTGCGCGAACATCTCGCCCGCGTAATAGCGCCCGGTGCCGTCGCGGGGCTGCAATTCGAGCCCGGCGCGCAGGGCGGCCTCGGCCTCGGGCGAGACATAGCCGCCGGCGGCGAAGATCATCATCTCGGCGAGGTCGATGTGGTGGCGGCCGGTGGCCTCGGGTCCGAGCAGGTCGATCAGCCGGGTCTGGGCGATGCGGGCGTCGCGGAAATTCCCCAGCATCGCCTCGTTCGCGGCCAGCAGGCCGAAGCCCTGCGGATCGTCGGGCCGCTCGGCCATCACGGCGCGCAACTGTTCGACCAGCGCCAGACGGTCCGGGTCGGCGGGCGGAGCGGGGAAGGCGGGGGCCTGTTGTTCGGCCACGTCCTGGCCCGGACGATTGTCGCGGGCGTCTTCGATCATCGCGATGCGGCCTTGCAGCGGCAGGTCCGGATAGCCCGGCGCGCCGATCTGGTTGTAGAGCCAGAACGCGCCCGCCATCAGGACAACGAGGCCGCCGCCGATCAAGGCCGTGCCGCCGATCCGGGTGCTGCGCGCGTCGCCTTGCAGGGCGCGGTCGGCGTCGAGGATGCGGCGGCTGACTTCGGTGCGGGCGCGGATGGCCTCTTGCGCGGTCAGGGTGCCTCGGGCGACGTCGCGGTCCAGCTCGGCCAGTTGGTCGCGGTAGACGCGCAGGTCATAGGCGGCGGCGGGTTCCGCGTCGGCGACAGGCCGTCGCGCGGTCAGCACCACGACGGCGGCCACGATGGCGGCGAGCAGGCCTGCGGCGATCCAGAATGCCATGCGGTGCGGTCCTTTCCGTCGGTTCCTGCCCCCTGACATAGGATGCCGGGGCGGCGGGTGAAAGCGGCAACGCGGTCACAGGCGCGGGAGGCCCGGACCCGGCTCGGTCGCGTGCGGGCTTGGCCCGGGGCCGCGACATCGTGGCCGGTGGTCGCAAATTGCGTCTCGATCGTCGCGCCGGGTATCCTGTCGCGACGCGCCCTGCCGCACACCGGCAGCACCAGAACCCGGAGCCCCGTCCATGCGCAAGTATTCCGCCTTTGCCATTGCCCGCGAAGCCGCCCGCCACCACAGCGGGTGGGACCGGGCGTGGCGGTCGCCCGCGCCCAAGGCGTCGTATGACGTGGTGATCGTGGGGGCCGGCGGGCACGGATTGGCCAGCGCCTATTACCTTGGCAAGCGCTTCGGGATCGCCAATGTAGCGGTGATCGAGAAGGGCTGGCTGGGCGGCGGCAATACCGGGCGCAACACGACGATCATCCGGTCGAACTACCTGCAGGATGCCTCGGCGGCGATCTACGAGAAGTCGCGCGCGCTTTACGAGACGCTGTCCCAGGACCTGAACTACAACGTCATGTTCAGCCCGCGCGGCGTCATCATGCTGGCCCAGACCCATCACGAGGTGCGCGGCTACCTGCGCACGGCCCATGCCAATGCCTTGCAGGGGGTGGAGACGCGCTTCATCGACCGCCACGAGGTCAAGCGCATCGTGCCGATCATGAATATCGAGGGGCCGCGTTATCCGGTTCTGGGCGGGCTTTACCAGCCGCGCGGCGGGACCGCGCGCCACGACGCGGTGGCCTGGGGCTATGCGCGGGCCTGTTCGGACATGGGCATGGACATCATCCAGCAGACCGAGGTGACGGGCGTGCGGCGCGACGCTGGCGCGGTCGCGGGGGTGGAGACGACGAAGGGCTTCATCGGCTGCAAGAAACTGGGCGTCGTGGTCGCGGGCCATTCCGGCGTGCTGGCCGAGATGGCCGGCTTCCGGCTGCCGATCGAATCGGTCGCGTTGCAGGCGCTGGTCAGCGAGCCGATCAAGCCGATCATGGACGTGGTCGTGATGGCCAACACCGTGCACGGCTACATGAGCCAGTCCGACAAGGGCGAGATGGTGATCGGCGGCGGCACGGACAGCCACAACAACTACACCCAGCGCGGATCGTTCCACCATATCGAGGAGACGGTGCGCGCCCTGATCGAGACCTTCCCGATGCTGTCGCGGCTCAAGATGCTGCGGCAGTGGGGCGGCATCGTGGACGTGACCGGCGACCGTTCGCCGATCCTGTCGAAAACGCCGGTGGAGGGCATGTTCATCAATTGCGGCTGGGGCACGGGCGGGTTCAAGGCGATCCCGGGCAGCGGCTGGGGCTTTGCGGAGCTGATGGCCAAGGGACACGCGCCTTTGACGGCGGAATTCGGACTGGAGCGGTTCCGCGAAGGGCGGTTCATCGACGAAAGCGTCGCGGCGGGGGTGGCGCATTGATGCCGACGCGCCCGTTCCATGCCCATGCGGTCCATGCCCATGCGGTCCATTCCCGTGTCACGCTACCAGCGTCCGCCGCGACCGAAGAAGTTCGACCCGCCGCCACCGGAATCGTTGCGGCTGTCGTCGGGGCGACGTTTCAGACCGCGGAACACGACCACCACGGCGGCCAGTGCCATGGCCCCCACCAGGTAGAGGGGCCAGTTGTCTCTGAGCCCGGTCAGCCAAGTCGGATCGGCGGGGGTCTCCAAGCCGCTACCCTGCCAAAGAACCGTCGATCCGGCAATGAACTTGTGCGTCCGGGGCTGGTTCGCCGCCACTGCCGGAAGTCGGCTGAATTCAGCACAGGAAAAAGGACCGGATCGGCCCTTTCTTGCGCATTTCCCGCCCGGGCTTTCGGACCCATTGAGGAAATCTTCCCCAAGCCCACACTGGGGCCTGCAGAAAGGGAGGATGTTCCATGTCTGACTACAACCATCGCAACCAGGCCTTCGATTATGCCCCGCCCACAACCGGCGGATCGGGAAAGGGCGCGCTTCTGCTTGTTGGCGGACTCGTCGTCGTGTTCATCTTGGCCATGGCTTTCCTGGGCGCGAACACCGAGAACGTGGCGCCCGAAGGCGGCCCGGCCTCGGCGGTCGCGCCGACCGATGGGGGGGCTTCCGGCTCTGCTCCGGCACCCGCTCCGGGCCCCGGCATCACGCAATAGCGCCGATCGCGCGTCTGTCGTCCGGCCGGGGTCACATGCTCTGGCCGGGCCTGACGCAGGCAGCGGGCGGGTAGGGGCACCACAGGGGCCATCACGGGGGCCATCCAGGAGGCCATCCCGGGGGCCATCCCGCGCCGCCTTTGCCTTTGCCTTTGCCTTCGTCGGCACCGGAAACGCCCCGCGCCCATGGCCCGACCGCCTACGGCGCGGGCGGACCGGCTGCACCCACCACAGACCCCGTGACACCGCCTTGCGCGCGACACCTGGCGCGTGCGTCGACGTCGCGCCCGCGCAGGCGCGCAGGATCGTTGCGTCTTCTGCGTCGT
>Ga0100398_1003735_pt1 | contig 12403 bp, 10 predicted proteins | sample CryGeymeta201522_FD_81568 | JGI IMG/M metagenome (GOLD analysis project Ga0100398, IMG submission 81568) | Groundwater microbial communities from Crystal Geyser aquifers in Utah, USA - Crystal Geyser metaG 2015-22 | ecosystem: Environmental > Aquatic > Deep subsurface > Groundwater | place: USA... | reverse complement strand
TTTTGGGCGCTGCGCATGCCGTCGGTGGTCAGGCGGGAAAGGTCGGTGCCAAACAACACATCACCGAGCGTGATGACGGTGCCGCGTGCGGTTTTTTTGGCGGCCAGTTCAGCCAGTTGGGCCTCGAGCTGTGCGGCGCGCGCCTGGGCATCTTGCGTCTGGCGCTGTGCATTGGCTGCGTCGAGTTGGGCTTGCTGGGCAGCCAGTTGCGACTGAGCGGCATCGCTTTGGGCCTGTTGCGCAGCCATTGCGGCTTTTTCGGCGCTCAGCTTCGCGGCGTTGGCTTCGTTGGTGCGCGCATCGAGGCGCAATTGGTCACGCTCTTTGCCGGCACTGGTAATGTCAGCTTCGGCCACCTTGCGCTTGGTGACTTCTTGCGCGAGGGCAATTTTTTGCTTGGCCAGGTAAGCCAGGTTGTCGATTTCCTTGTCGCTGCCGCGGTCATTGGCTTGCACGTTGGCTTGCGCCATGGCCTGGGTGGCCTGCTTCATTTCAAGCGGTGCGTAGGTGGCAACGTCAGGGTTGGCTTTGGCCGCCATGTAGTCGTTGCGGGTCTGGTCGAGCAGCGATGTCGTTTTGGGGGTTGAGCTACAGCCCGCCATGAGGGCGGCAATAGCCAGAACGATCGGTGCAAAGTGGATTTTTTTCATGATGTTTTCTGTCGGGATAAAAGTGTTTACAAAGGGGTTAGCGCGGGCGGTTGAGTTCTTCGCGCAACACGCGAATGTCGTCCTGCAGCACATCGGCCGCAGCCTGTGCCTTGAGGGAGCTGGCCGTGCTTTGCGCCAGCTTGGCGTCGGCTTGGGCCTGGTTGGCCAGTTCGATGGCGAGTTCGTAGTCTTTGGCCAGCATGGCTTTGTTGGCCCGCGCCAATTTGTCGCGCGCCGCGGCCATTTCAACCGGCGCATATTGGGCACCACCGGCACCCGCAGCGTTGGCTACAGCAGCCTTTGACACTGCCACATCGGCCGTTGCCGGGGTTTTCAAGCTGGTGCCGCAGCCCACGGCGAGCGTGAGGGCAACAGCGGACAAAATGGCAAGGCCGCCTCTGGTGTAAATATTCTTCATGGAAATCCTGTAACGGTTCACCCAAAGCGGAATCGCCTTGGCTAGATGAGGTTATAGGCGGTCCAGCCGGAAAAGTCTGTTCGCTGGCAGACAGAGTGCGGGTGAAGGGTGTAAGCGCTGTGAGCGCTGTGAGCGGGATCAGGCTGTCTGGGTGCTCTGATTCGTATGTCCCGGCCTGCGGCCTCCTCCTTGACCTGAGCAGAACACCCAGACAGCCTGATCGCTGGGGTGGGCTATCGTTTCAACAATGAACTGCGAGCATCGCAAAACCCTTGAAGCCCTGCTGGCTTATCCTATCAAAGGCAATCGAGTGGGCACGTATTGAAGCGTTGCTGGTCGCGCTGGGATACCGCGTCAAAGCGGCACGGCCGGCGTATTGGGGCCCGCCGATGTCGCAAAGTGAAGCGCGTCTGAGGCGGGTCAAGGCCGCATAAACAACCAGATGCATTGGCTTTATGAATCGGTGCAACTCTCAAAACTTATCTAGTAGAATGATACTTATCAAAAAACGTAATAAGTTTAGATACCATGATCAAAGCCTTAGTGTCTGCCGACCCGTGGCACTATCCGCGTCCAGAGCTGGCCAGGAAATACCTGGAGATATTCGGCATCGGCCTAACCTCAGCGCGAGGTTTGTTTGCCAAACGCCGCATGGGCAAGTCAGAGTTTCTCGAGCAGGACCTTATTCCTGCGGCTCAGGCCGAGGGTTATTTGACGGCGTATTTGAACTTGTGGGATGCGCGCACACACCCGACACCATCGCTTGTGGCCGCGCTCAGCCGAGCCATGGAACCAACGGGCCTGTTCAAATTGGTCAAGCGGCTCAACACACCCCTGAAAAAAATCAAGGCCTCGGGCAAGTTACCGGGTCTGGCTGAAGGGTCGCTTGAAGCGGAGTTGGCTGATGACGCCGCTGTGGCCGGGCCCTTGCTGAGCGAACTGCTGCGTGGTTTTGATAAGCCTGGCAAGCGCATGCTGCTGGTGCTGGACGAGGCACAGGTGTTAGCCTCACCGGCGCATAGTGAGTTGGCGCACTCCCTGCGCGCGGGTCTGGACAGCCGAAAACAAAACATCAAGGTGGTATTTGCCGGCAGTTCCGAACCCACGCTCAGGCTCATGTTTGGGCGCTCCACAGAACCGTTTTACAACTGGGCACCGCTCGAACCTTTTGAGCTGCTCGGCACTGAATTCGTCAAGGCCATGGTCAGCAAAGTGAACAAGCTATCGCGTTACCCGCTGACAGACGAAGACGCCTTGGCCGCCTTTACGGCTTTGCACAACACGCCTGAGTTTTTTCGCCGCTACCTGAATCGCTACCTGGCCTACGCTGAGCTTGGGGCGCAGGCTGCGCTGGAGGACACGCAAAAGCATGTATTCAACGGGGCCAACTTCAATGACGTTTGGCAAAAGCTATTGCCTGCGGACCAGGAGGTGCTCAAGCTGCTCGCCCAAGGGGTCACAGAACTGTATTCCGAGCCAGCGCGCATGCGTCTGGGCAGCGCGCTCGGACTGGACAAGCCTGTCAACAAGAACACGCCTCAGCACGCGCTGCGCCGCCTCCAGCAGGAAAATTTAGTGGCAAAGCTGGACTACGGCAACTATCAGTTTCAGGATGACGCCTTCGCTGAATGGCTGCGCACACTTGAACTGGACACCTGAATCGCAATTCGGCCTTTTTTAAACGATTTCTGAACGTCTAAGCAGAAGAAGCAACCGGATCCAAAGCCAGCTCTTTCTTGGCCCCCGGCACTTTTTTGCGTGCCAGCAAGGTGTACATGGTGGGCACCACGAACACCGTGAGCAGCGTGCCCAGGCTCATGCCGCCCACAATCACCCAGCCAATTTGCTGGCGACTCTCGGCACCGGCACCGGTGGCCATGGCCAGCGGCACGGCGCCCAGCACCATGGCACCGGTGGTCATCATGATGGGCCGCAGGCGCTGCGCGGCCGACTGCTGGACGGCGGCCAGCGTGTCCAGGCCCTGCTCGCGCAACTGGTTGGCAAATTCCACGATCAAAATGCCGTGCTTGGTGATCAAACCGACCAGCGTGATCAGCCCGATCTGGCTGAACACATTGAGCGTGCCACCTGACCATTTGAGCGCCAGCAGCGCCCCCGCCATCGACAAGGGCACGCTGAACAAAATCACAAACGGATCAACAAAACTTTCGAACTGCGCTGCCAGCACCAAGAAGATAAACAACAGCGCCAGCGCAAACACCAGTGAAAGCGAATCGGACGATTTTTTGAACTCACGGCTGATGCCGTTCAGGTCGGTGGCGTAACCGGGTTTGAGCACTTTTTGCGCGGTGGCATCCATGAAATTGAGCGCCTCGCCCACCGAATAATTGGCCGTCAGGTTGGCGGTGATGGTAGCAGCGCGGCGTTGGCCGAAGTGGATCAGCTCGCGCGGCACCACCACCTCGCGAATGATCACCAGGCTTGACAGCGGGATCAGCTCGGTGCCTTTGCCGCGCACAAAAATGGCCTCAATATCGTCCGGCGTGTCGCGGCCCGAGGCCGTGGTTTGCACGATCACATCGTACTGTTCGCCGCCACGCTTGTAGCGCGTGACCTTGCGCCCGCCCAGCATGGTCTCGATGGCGCGGGCGATGGCGTCGACATTGACACCCAGGTCGGCGGCACGTTCGCGGTTCACCTCCAGTTTGATCTCGGGCTTGTTCAAGCGCAAGTTGCTATCCACCTGGACAAAGCCGGGGTTTTTGGCGAGCTCGCCCATCAAGGTTTGCACCGTCGTGTTGAGTTCCTCATAGCTCTCGGAGGTGATGATGACGTATTCAAGCGGCTGGCTGCGAAAGCCCTGCCCCAGCGACGGTGGCGTGATCGGCGTGGCGTTGACGCCCGACAAACCGGCAAAGCGCGGCGACATGGTGCGCGCCATTTGCAGCGTGGTGCGCTCGCGCTCATTCCAGGGTTTGGCCCTGAAAAACACATTGGCCTGCGACACCGTGGGGTTGCCGACGGTGGCAAAGATGCGATCAAACTCAGGATAGTCTTCGGCAATTTTTTCCACACCGCGCACATAGCGGTCGGTGTAGGCCAGCGTGGCGCCGTCGGGCGCGTTGACGCGCGCCAGCACCACGCCGCGGTCTTCCAGCGGCGCCAGTTCGCGCTTGATGTCGCCCAGCACCCACCATGACACCAGGCCACTGGCTACCATCACGGCCAGCACCAGGTAGCGTCGGTGCAGTGTCCACCGCAGCAGCGTGGCATACACCTGCGTCACCCGCTGCAGCAGGTTTTCCATGTGTGAATCAAACCATGTCGGACGTGGGTTGTGCCTGAGCAGCAGCGACGACAACATGGGCGACAGCGTGAGCGCCACGATGCCGGAAATCACCACCGCGCCGGCCAGCGCAAGCGCAAATTCGGTGAACAGGCGCCCGGTGCGCCCGGGTGAAAACGCCAGCGGCGCGTACACCGCCACCAGCGTCATGGTCATGGCAACAATGGCAAAACCGACCTCACGCGCGCCCTTGATGGCGGCCTGGAATGGCGGCAGGCCCTCTTCAATATGGCGGTAAATGTTCTCCAGCATCACGATGGCATCGTCCACCACCAGGCCAATGGCCAGCACCAGCGCCAGCAGCGTGAGCGTGTTGATGCTAAAGCCCACCAGCGCCATCATGGCAAAGGTGCCGATCAGCGAAACCGGAATCGTGATGAGCGGAATCAGCGAGGCGCGCAGCGTGCGCAAAAAGACAAAAATCACCAGCGCCACCAGCACAGAGGCTTCGACGATGGTGGTGAACACCGCCTTGATGGATTGCTCAATGAACACCGAGTTGTCGTTGGCCACCTCAATCTGCACGCCCGGCGGCAGGTCACGGCGCAGCTTGTCGAGCAGGCCGCGCACGCCCCTGCTCAGGTCGAGCGGGTTGGCCGTGCTCTGGCGCACCACGCCCACGCCCACCGCGTCGCGGCCGTTGAGGCGCACAAACGAGCGCTCGTCCACCGGCGCCTCTTGCACGCGGGCCACGTCGCCGATGCGGATCGCCTGGCCATTGACCGTGCCGATCACCACCTGGGCAAATTCCTGCGGACGCGCCAGGTCGGTGGCGGCGGTGACGTTGAACTCGCGCTGCGCGCTTTCGATGCGCCCGGCGGGCACCTCCAGATTGGCGCGGCGCAAGGCGTCTTCAAGGTCTTGCACGGTGAGCTGGTAGGCCGCCAGCTTGCCCGGATCAACCCAAATGCGCATGGCAAATTTGCGCTCGCCATAAATGTTCACTTCGGCCGCGCCCGGCGCGGTTTGCAGCACCGGCTTGACCAAGGTGTTAGCCATCTCGGAGAGTTGCAAGGCGGTGTGGGTGTCGGAGCTCAGCGCCAGGAAAATCACCGGGAACGACTCGGCCTCGACCTTGGCGATGACCGGCTCGTCGATGCCTTGCGGCAGGCGCTGGCGCACGCGCGTGACCTTGTCGCGCACATCGGCGGCGGCGGCGTCAGGATCGCGACTGAGGGCAAAGCGCACGCTGATCTGGCTGCGCTCCTGGCGGCTGGCGGAGGTGATCACGTCGACACCCTCGATGCCCGAGAGCGAGTCTTCGAGCACCTTGGTGACCTGGGTTTCCATGACCTCGCTGGAAGCGCCGGCAAAGGTGGTGCTGACCGACACCACGGGCTCGTCGATCTTGGGGTACTCGCGCACCGTCAGGCTGTTGAAGGAGACCGCGCCGATGAGCACGATCAGCAGCGACAGCACAGTGGCAAATACTGGGCGGCGGATGGAGGTTTCTGCGATCTGCATGCCGAACTCCCGCGCTTAACGGCTGGCCGCCGTTGCAGCGCGCGGGGCTGCTTGCGCCGCACCGGCCCCGCGCAGTTCCACCACACGCAGCGGTGAACCGTCTGTTTGCAGCCGCTGCTGGCCGGCCACCACCACCGTGTCGCCCTCGGCCACACCCGCCACAATTTCAACCTTGCCCGTGCGGCGCACGCCGAGTTCGACTTCTTGCCGTTGCGAGACCAAGGTGACATCAGGCGGCAGCTTGGCACCGGCGGCAGGTGCCACCACCTTGATCACATATTGCTTGCCACCCTGCGGCACAAGGGCTTCTTCGGGTACCACCAGGGCGGCGTCGTTGGCCGAGAACACCGTGCTCACGCGGGCGAACATACCCGAGCGCAATGGCAAGGTTTGCCCCGTGCGCGAGACGAGCGCACGCACGCCGAACGACCGGCCAGTGGCGTCGATCAGCGGCTCGATGGCTTCGACCACCGCCGTGAGCTGGCGCCCCGGCAGCGCGTCGAGGGTCAGCTCAACGCTTTGACCCGGTTGCACCTTGGCACCGTAACGCTCGGGCAGGCGGTAGTCCACCAGCATCTGGCGCGCGTCTTCCAGGGCCACCAGATCGGCGCCGTCCTTGACGTAGTCGCCCACGTTCACCAGCCGGATGCCGGCCGTGCCGTCAAACGGCGCGCGCACCGCCATGCGGGCCAGGCGCGCCTGCGCCAAAGCCAGCTGGGCCTGCGCCACTTGCAGATTGGCCGCGCTGGTGTCGAGCGTTTGCTGGGCGACAAAATGGGCAGCGACCAGCTCCTCGGTGCGCTTGAAGCTGGCCTGGGCAATGGCCAGTTGGGCCTGCATTTGCTGCACTTCGGCACGCTGCAACTGGTCGTCGAACTGGACCAGGATTTGGCCGCGGCGCACCGGGCCGCCGTCCTTGAAATGGAGCGCGCTGATGCGGCCGACCTGCTCCGGGCGCAGCATCACGCTTTGGCGGGCGCGCAGGCTGCCCACGGCTTGGGCATCATCGCGCAGGGTTTGCGCTTGGACCCGGGCGACCTCAACGCCAGCCACTCTGGGCGCGCCCGGAGCACCGGCCTTGGCAGCGCCGCCAACGGTAGCCACGACGGGCGTTGACGCAAGCGGGCGCGATTGCAGCCACCAGGCCGCGCCGCCCGCCACTGCAATGCCCAAAACAGCGACTGCCGTGAAAGAAAATTTGGAAGCCATACAAGTGTTCCTATCCATGTCAACAGAAGTCATAGATTGCTTCACTGCGTTCGCAATGACGGGTTTATTTACGTCACTGCGAGCGTAGCGCGGCAGTCCATGCAGCGTTGGGGTCAACGCTGTGCCAAGACGACCTCGACACCCTTATTGGCCAGTTCGTCGGCGCGTTCGTTGCCGGGGTGGCCGTTGTGGCCGCGCACCCAGAACCACTCGATTTGGTGCGGGCCGCTGTTAACCACGGCATCCAGACGCTGCCACAAATCCACATTTTTCACCGGGGCTTTGCTGGCGGTTTTCCAGCCGCGCGCTTTCCAGCCCGGCAGCCATTCGGTGATGCCCTTGAGCACGTACTGGCTGTCCACATGCAGCCTGACCTTGCAGGGGCGCTTGAGAGCGCTCAGCGCTTCGATCACCGCCATCATTTCCATGCGGTTGTTGGTGGTACCGAGTTCACCGCCAAACAGCTCTTTTTTGGCGTCGGCAGATTTCAGCAGCGCACCCCAGCCGCCCGGGCCGGGGTTGCCCTTGCAGGCGCCGTCGGTGTAAATATCAATCAGATTCAAAACCTTGACCTCATCCTTCTTCATGTGAAATATTGGGCAAACCAGCGCGGTGAGAACCTGCACTGTTGGCCACGGAAACAGGCGCATTGGCCAAAATTCTGGGTGTATTCCAGGCCGGGTTGAGCAGCGTCATGCCGCGCACCCGCTTGACAGCGACCAGGCCATAGACGGCGCCAAAAAACGGCCACCAGCGCGCGCCCGCCTTGTCCATCCAGGCAAAACGCTGCAGCCAAGCCTGGCTGGCCAGGGCAGGCTTGTAGCAGCCAAACTGGCCCGATTCGATCTCAAAACTCAGCAGGCGCAACCAGTCTCGGCAACGCAGGTAGCCGATGAACTCGCCGTTTTGCGGCAAGTACAGGCGATGCACGCCCAGACGCCGGTACAGGTGCGCACGCTGCTGGCGCAAGCCCCACAAACTCATCGGGTTAAAGCCGCAAATCACCACCCGCCCCTCGGGCACCAGCACCCGGGCCACTTCGCTCAAGGCCGTGTGCGGGTCGGGGGTGAGTTCGAGCGCATGCGGCAGCACCACCAGATCAAGGCTGTTGGACGGGAAAGGCAGCGCCGCAAAGTCGGTGACAAAAGCGGCTTTTGCGTGGCGGGTTTCAGTGGCCAGCCAGCGGTGCGGCATGCGGTTGGCGGCCAGCGCATCAAGCTCAGGCAAACCCAGTTGCAAGGCATGAAAACCAAAGACATCAGCCACCGCACCGACCATGAATGCACGTTCCCAAGCCAGGAGATAAGCCCCCGGCGGTGTTGCCATCCATTGGTGCAAATCTATAATTTGTTTAGCCATGAAATTAATCCCCATACCCGCCTTTGACGATAACTACATCTGGATGCTGCACGACGGGCGCCGGGCGTTGGTGGTGGACCCTGGAGATGCCGACCCGGTACTGGCTGCATTGCAGCAAGGCGGTTTGGCGCTGGAGGCGATTCTAGTCACGCACCACCACGGCGACCACACCGGCGGCGTCGAAATCCTGCGCAAAAGTACGGGTGCGCAGGTATGTGGCCCGGCGCTTGAGCGCATGCCCGGGCCCTTGCAGCGCCTGAGCGACGGCGACGTCATCGGGCCGCTGGGGCTGCGCCTTGAGGTGCTGCTGGTGCCGGGCCACACCGCCGGGCACATCGCCTATTGGGGCCAAGTGTCGGGCGCTGACCCTGTGCTGTTTTGTGGCGACACCCTGTTCAGTGCCGGTTGCGGGCGCCTGTTCGAGGGCACGCCGGCGCAAATGCTGGCGTCCCTGACGCGGCTGGCCGCGCTGCCTGACGCCACCCGCGTTTGCTGCGCCCATGAATATACTTTGAGCAGTTTGCGCTTTGCGGTGGCTGTTGAGCCTGACAATGCTGACTTGCTGGCTTACCAGGCGCAGGCCCAGGTGCTGCGCCAACAGCGCTTGCCAACGCTGCCCTCTACCATTGGCCTTGAAAAAGCCGTGAATCCTTTTTTACGCACCCATTTGCCCAAGGTGGCCCATGCAGTGCAGCAGCGCAACCCCGACGCGCGTGACCCGGTCAGCGTATTTGCCGCCCTGCGAACCTGGAAAGATCAATTTTGAAACATTTTTTATATGCCCTGGCCTTGCTGCCCAGTTTGTGGCTGGCAGGGTGCGCGACCAACATCGCGCCACCAGGCGACGCTGCCGCTGCCGCAGCGCCTTCTACTAGCGCGTCTGGCAGCACAGCGCAGGGCGCTGACAGTGCCACGTCGATCTATCCCGGCGGTGGTCTCAAACCCCTGGCCAGCGCCCCCTTGAGTTCGCGCAGCGTCCAGTCGCTGCTGCCACCGGCTGACCTGTGGGAGCGCGTGCGCAGCGGCTTTGCCATGCCCGACCTCGATACCGATCTGGTGCGCGACCGCGAGCTCTGGTACAGCAGCCGCCCCGACTACATGGCGCGCATGACCGAGCGCGGCAGCAAATACCTGTTCTACATCGTCGAAGAGCTGGAGCGCCGTGACATGCCCAGCGAGTTGGCACTGTTGCCGTTCATCGAGAGCGCCTTTAACCCGCAGGCAATTTCCAGCGCCAAGGCAGCCGGCATGTGGCAGTTCATGCCCGCCACCGGCAAGTACTTTGACCTCACGCAGAACATGTTTCGCGATGACCGCCGCGACGTGATCGAGTCGACCCGCGCCGCGCTGGACTACATGCAAAAGCTCTACGGCATGTTTGGTGACTGGCATCTGGCACTGGCCGCCTACAACTGGGGCGAGGGCAGCGTGCAGCGGGCCATCAACAAAGCCAAAAAAGCGGGGACGGGCACTGGCTACAACGACCTGGTCATGCCCGCCGAAACCCGCTTGTATGTGCCCAAGCTGCAAGCCGTCAAGAACATCGTCGCTAACCCGGAATTCTTCAGAACGGTGTTGCCGGAGATCGGCAACCACCCTTATTTTCAGAGCGTCGAGATTGAGCACGACATTGACGTCGCGCTGGCAGCCGAACTGGCCGGTGTACCGCTGGCCGACTTTCGGGCGCTGAACCCTTCAGCCAGCAAACCGGTTTTGCTGGCAGCCAGCAACTCCCAGATTTTGCTGCCGTGGGACAACGCTGAAAGCTTTCAAAGCAGGCTCACGGCCTATAACGGCGGGCGCCTGGCCAACTGGACCGCCTGGGTGGCGCCCACCACACTTAGCCCAGCCGATGCCGCCATGCGCGTGGACATGTCAGAGGCCGAGCTGCGCAGCGTCAACAACATTCCGCCACGCATGCGGGTCAAGGCCGGATCAACCTTGCTGGTGCGGCGATCGGCGAGTTTCAACAACGATGTCTCGGCGCAGGTCGCTAACAACGGCTACCTGACGCTGGCACCTGAAGCGGTTCTGCGGAGAACCGTGGTGAAAGCGGGCAAAAATGACAACGTGGCCAGCATGGCGAGGCGCTACAGCGTGAGCACCAAGGTGCTTGCAAAATGGAACAAGGTGAGCACCTCGGCTGCATTCAAACGCGGACAATCGGTGGTGCTTTACTTGCCAGCCCGCGCCAAAGCCGGGCGCAGCGCCAAAGCGCGCAGCGGCAAGACAGCGGTCGCCAAGTCGGCCAAACGCGCGCCAGTCAAGGCCGCCGCCAGCAAAAAACCGGTCCGGGTGGCACGCCAACCCTGAGTTGCTCAATAAGCTCAGCGCCGGTCTACCAGCGCGTGGGCAATGGTGCCCAGGTCAACATACTCGAGTTCGCTGCCCACCGGCACGCCGCGTGCCAGCCGGGTCAGGTGCAGGCCGCGCGCCTTGAGTCCCGTGCTGATGACGTGCGCCGTGGCTTCGCCCTCGGCGGTGAAATTGGTTGCCAGAATCACTTCCTGCACGATGCCGTCCTGGGCCCGGTCAAACAACTTTTTCAAACCGATATCGTGCGGGCCGATGCCGTCCAAGGGGCTGAGCTTGCCCATCAGCACAAAGTAGAGACCCTTGTAAGCCCCGGTGCGCTCCACCGCTGACTGATCAGCAGGGGTTTCCACCACGCATAGTTTGCTGGTATCACGGCGGGTGTCCAGGCAGGTGCTGCAAACTTGCGCCTCGGTAAAGGTGTGGCAACGCTCACAATGCTGCACCGCTTGCGCCGCATGCGCCAGTGCCGTTGATAGCGTGAGCGCCCCGGCACGGTCGTGTTGCAGCAAATGAAACGCCATGCGCTGCGCCGACTTGACGCCCACGCCCGGCAGCCGCCGCAGTGACTGGATCAGGGTTTCAAGCGCGTTGGTGTCGGCCATCAAGCAATGAGCTTAATAACTTGTTGTGGGGTCAACTTCAGTCGACCATGGCGGGTGCAAATCCGCCCCACAGGGTTCCTGGCGACCATCGGGTCAGAACGGAAACTTCATCCCGCCTGGCAGGCCAGGCATGCCGGCGGTGATCTTGCCCATTTTTTCGGTCGAGGTTTCCTCGGCCTTGCGCACCGCTGCATTAAAAGCCGCAGCCACAAGGTCTTCGAGCATGTCCTTGTCGTCGGCCAGCAGACTGGGGTCGATGGTGACGCGGCGCACGTCGTGCTTGCACGTCATGGTGACCTTGACCAAGCCTGCGCCCGACTCGCCAGTGACCTCAATGCTGCCGAGCTCGTCCTGGGCTTTTTTCATGTTGTCTTGCATGGCCTGCGCCTGCTTCATGAGGCCGGCGAGTTGTCCTTTGTTGAACATGGGAAATTTCCTTGTCTGATTTAAATCTTCAATTGAAAAAGCGCCGGATCGCACGACTTGCGCCCGGCATAAGTACATGACTACCGGTGGAAAACATTCATGCCGGCTTGATGCTGCCAGGGACGATTTTCGCCCCAAAATCACGCATCAGCGACTGCACCAGGGGATCGTCGAAAACGATTTTTTCCGCCGCCAGTTGGGCTTGCGCCGCCGCTGCTGCGTTGCGCTTGGCGGGGCTGTCGGTAACACGCCCTACCTCCGCCATCAGCCGCACGGGGTAACCGGCAGCCGCCAGGGCAGCGGCCAGCCGCTCACGGCTGCCCGTCTGGTTGAGCGACTCGCGCTCCACACGCAGCAGCCACTGGTCTTGGTCGCGCGCCACCAGTTGCGATTGCAAGGCCAGTTCGCGCACCATGGCGGCAATCGCCTCGCTGGCAATCAGCGCCTGCACCGTGGCGTACCAGAAATCGCCCTCCGGGCTGGCAGGCACAGAACTTGCCACGCGGCCGAGCGGCTCGTTGAGGCGCGAATCTGGCTGCTCAAGCACCCTGACAGCTTCAATTTTTGCGGCTTGTGGTGGTGCACTCGCGGGGACCGGTGAAGTGGCTTGTGGCACCGCCTCGGGCGGGCTTTGTGTGTGGGCTGGCGCGCC
>Ga0100398_1003725_pt1 | contig 12419 bp, 13 predicted proteins | sample CryGeymeta201522_FD_81568 | JGI IMG/M metagenome (GOLD analysis project Ga0100398, IMG submission 81568) | Groundwater microbial communities from Crystal Geyser aquifers in Utah, USA - Crystal Geyser metaG 2015-22 | ecosystem: Environmental > Aquatic > Deep subsurface > Groundwater | place: USA... | reverse complement strand
GGCGCTTCCCAATCCGACCGCGCGCAAGACCGGAGCGATGGCATTTTCGACCACCGGGATCAGGATCATTCCCACGAACAGGCCGAGAATGCCGTCGATACCCGCCTTGACCAGCCACGGCACGGCGCCACGCTCGCCGCCAGCTGCACGGGCCACCCCGTCGATCCAGTCTTCGGGGCCGTGCCATCCCAGTTCCGCCAGCCCATGCACGATGATGGAGCCGCCGACCCAGAGCATTGCCGCGGTGCCGATGATGGTCAGCGCGCGCAGGAAGCCGGGCATGCCGCGCACGATGGCGGCGCCGATCTTGCGTGTCACGCCAAGCCGACCGGAACTCGCCATATGCAGCCCCATATCGTCAGCCTTCACGATCAGCGCCACCGCACCATAGACCATCGCGGTGATCGCGATGGCCACGATGGCCAGCGCCACGCCGCGAAACAAGACGCTGTCGGTTTCGAGCGCCGCCAGCGCGATGGTCATGATCTCCGCAGAAAGGATGAAGTCGGTCTTGATTGCGCCCTTGACCTTCTGTTCCTCAAGGTGGGCGCTGTCGACACCGGCAGCCTTCTGTGCGGCCGCGTGGTCCACATCGGCATGCTTCGGCGACACCCAGTGCAAGACCTTCTCTGCCCCTTCGAAACAGAGATAGGCACCGCCGAGCATGAGCAGCGGCGGGATCGCCCAGGGCGCGAAGCTCGATAGCAGGAGGGCCGCAGGGAGCAGAATAACAAGCTTGTTGAAGATCGACCCGCGCGCGATGCGCCAGACGATGGGCAATTCGCGCCTGGCCTCGAAGCCGTGAACATATTTCGGGGTCACGGCGGCATCGTCGATCACCGCCCCCGCCGCCTTTGCGCCGGCCTTGGTCGCCTGCCCGATGATGTCATCAACCGAGGCCGCCGCGACCTTCGCGATGGCCGCCACATCGTCCAACAGGGCCAGAAGTCCGCTCATCACCGCCTCGCATGTCTTGTGTTCAGCGCGTAGCATACGTCAAAGCCGAACCGCGTCCACCCGTTGCAGGATCGGCGCGTTGTTAGCGCAATCGTCGGATGTTTCCGCTACCGTTTACGCTAACATGCTGAATTTGCACTTCTTTCACCTTCACAGGGCAGTCGTGGCTCTCTATCCCTCGGGGGAGAGCCAAAAGGATAAGGACGTGCGGTCATGACCATCACCCTCGGGATCAACGGCTTCGGGCGGATCGGGCGCGCGACCCTCGCCTATATTTCGGAAAGCGCGCGCAACGACGTGCAGGTCGTCAAGATCAATGCCACCGGCCCGATCGCCACAAGCGCCCACCTGCTGCGCTACGACTCGGTCCACGGGCGATTTCCCGGTGAGGTGCGGGTCGAGGGCGACACGATCGACCTGGGGCGCGGGCCGTTGAAAGTATTCTCCACCTATGATCCGAAGCAGCTCGATTGGGAGGGCTGCGACGTGGTCCTCGAATGCACGGGCCAGTTCAACGACGGCGCGATGTCGTCGGTGCACCTGGAGCGCGGCGCGAAGAAGGTCCTGATCTCGGCACCGGCGAAGAATGTCGATCGCACGGTGGTTTACGGCGTCAACCACCGTGAGTTGCGGGCAGAGGAGCGGATGATCTCCAACGGATCGTGCACCACCAATTGCCTCGCACCACTGGTAAAGGTGCTGAACGAGGCAGTGGGCATCGAGCGCGGCATCATGACGACGATACATTCCTATACCGGAGACCAGCCAACGCTGGACCGCCGCCACAACGATCTTTATCGTGCGCGCGCCGCTGCAATGGCGATGATCCCGACGTCGACCGGTGCTGCCAAGGCCCTGGCCGAGGTGTTGCCGGAAATGGCGGGGCGGCTGGACGGAACGGCCCTGCGGGTGCCGACGCCGAACGTGTCGGCGGTGGACCTGACCTTCGAGGCCGGGCGCGATGTCAGCGTGGCCGAGGTCAACCGGATCATGGCCGATGCCGCCGAGGGTCACATGCGCGCCGTCCTCGCCTACGATCCGGAGCCCAAGGTCTCGATCGATTTCAATCATACCACGCAAAGCTGCATCTTCGCGCCGGACCAGACCAAGGTGGTCGGCGGGCGCACGGTGCGGGTGCTCGCCTGGTATGACAACGAATGGGGGTTTTCGGCCCGGATGGCCGATGTCGCGGGCGCGATGGGACGGTTCTTGCATTGAGGGAGATTGCCAAGGTGCGCTCCCGGAAGGCCTGCCCGTCGGGGCAGGCCTTTTGCGTTCGGGATCGTGAACCGGATCTGGCCTGAACTCCGGTTCATGCGGCGGAAATTCACGCAAGGATGCCGCTCTATACCTCCAGTTCAGTGGTAAAACGGCACGCTTCGGTCCAACTCCGTTCCATGACCTAGGCCAAGTCGGCCCGGCTGGACTCAACCAGAAGGATCTTCCCAATGACACGTTTCATCCCAGCTATCTTCGTCGCCGCCCTCGCCCTTCCCGGTGCCGCTGTCGCCTCTCCCGACATACCTGTTTCGCCTGAAGCACAGGCGCAAATCCGCACGATCCTCGAATCCGAGGGCTACGTGGTTCGCAGCATCGAGACCGAGGACGGTATGTTCGAGGCCTATGCCACCCGCAACGGCGACCGGTTCGAGATCTCTCTCGACGGAGATTTCCAGATCGTGCGAACCGCGCAAGATTGACCCGTGCCGTTGCGGGCGGGCCGCAATGGCCCGCCCATCCCCAAATCTGCCAGGAGCGCCCCAATAAACCGTCACCTCGTCTGGGATCCTTTCGTGAGGATCTTCCATTGGTCGCTGGTCGCGGGCTTCGCCGCCAATGCCCTTCTGACCGACGATGACAGCCCACTGCACGAATGGGTGGGCTACGCCGTCGTGGCCCTTGTCGCGCTGCGTCTGATCTGGGGCCTCGTTGGCCCGCTCCGTGCGCGTTTCGCCAGTTTCACACCCTCGCCTGCCACGGCCATGGCACAGATGCAGGACATCGCGACCGGGCGGCGATCCGTCCATCTGGGCCACACGCCCCTTGGCGCTTTGATGGTCTTCAACCTGCTGGCGGTCATGCTGGCGATTGGAGCCACCGGTTACATGATGACCGCCGACGCATGGTGGGGCGTGGAATGGGTGGAGGAGGCCCACGAGATGCTGGTCGTCGGGGCAGAGATCTCGATCGTTCTGCACATCGCGGCGGTCATGTTCGAATCCGTTCGAACCGGCGTTAACTTGCCGCGCGCGATGGTAACGGGTGTGAAGATGGTGCCGTCGGATGCTAAGATCATTGAATGATGCGCCTTGGCTCCGACGATCCTTATGCCGTGATTATCCTGATCCTCGTGCAGGTCACCTGTGCGGGGTTCTTCCTAAGGGACGTGGTGATGGACAGCGGACAGCTTCGCGTCCCGCTGCCGCTCGACCCGCATTTCGTGTTCGAAGCGGTCGCGGTGATGGTCCTGATCCTTGCCGCCGTCTTCGAATCGCACTTCCTGTTGCAGCTTCTGGCGCGCAAGGCGCATCTGGAGAAACAGGTGACACTGGCCGCGACGGCGCTGCATGACGTGATCGAACATAACTTCCGCACTTGGTCCCTGACCAGCGCCGAGGCGGATGTCGCGTGATTCACCGTCAAGGGGTTCGGGATCTCGCAGATCGCGGCGTTTCGCGGCTCCGCCGAGGGGACGGTCAGAAGCCACGTCAACGCGATCTTCCGCAAGGCCGGCGTTGGCAATCGGGGCGAGTTGTTGAGCCTACTCATCGAAGACCTTATGGACGGCGACCAGATCGCTGCGGACAGATCCACGCGCCCTGACGCAGCACCGGCGACGAAGTGCAGCCCGATTTCTATGCCTCACGAAAGCCGCCCGTAAAATGTCAATCGGGCGCTTCGCGACCATTCCACGCCTGGCTTGTCATTGTAGGCCAGCACCCACGGCATCCCGACCAGGTCGCTTTCATCGGGCGAGACCCGATGGATCGAGTGCCCCCCCGGAACAGCACCAGCGCGCCGGGATCCATCTCCAGCACGTCCAGCTTTACCTTGCCGTCCAGCAATGACGCGACACTGTCATGGGTCATCTCGCCCATATCTGCATCCCACAGCTCCTTGATGAATTCGAACCAACTGCCCGCCTCGGGTTTCTTGATCAGAAGCGTGATCGCTCAGGACGAATTGTCGAAATGCCACCCCACTTCCTGCCCGCGCCCGGCATGGCGGATGGTGATCGACGACAACGGGTCGGCATAGCGATGCAACTCTGTCCCGGCGGTCGCGGCAACACGAAAATCCGGAACGCCGCATCGTTGCAAAGCGCGCGCAGGGGCGACGTCGCGTCCACCACATCATCGCAGATGCAGCCCTTGGACGAGGTCACCTGGCGGTTGACCAGGTGGCCGTCGGGCCGGCCGGGATCCGGCGGCGCAAGGGAGACGGAATGGCTCTGGGTGCAGAAATACGCCTGATCCTGCGCGGCAATCGTCTCCATCTGCATCGCGGCAAGGGCATGGGGTCGGATGAAGCCCGACAGGACGAGCACGCCGTCACGATCAGGCGCGATGCGACACCTGTTCCCGAAGGCCGGATCGCACAGACCTCCGCGGATCCACGATGTGGTCCACCTTCATTGCAGGTCCGCTCTGCTGGTCCAATCATTCGACAGTCAGCCCTGCCCGGCGACGACGGGAAACCAGATATACCTATCTCGTCCCATTTGGGACATTAAAGGCAAAGTACCCATTTTCAAAACGGCCACGCGCCGGGGGAGACGTCCATGACCGACACCTACCTGATGACCGCCGCGCAGATCGAAGCAATGGAGGGCCTCGCCAAGGTGCATTTCCTCAACGCCAACGCCCGACGCATCAACAAGTCCCTTGGCGAAGCGACCGGGCTGACGGGCATCGGCATCCACCTGATCGAGGTCGCACCGGGAGACGAGACCACCGAGTACCATGTCCACCATTTCGAGGACGAGGCCGTTTACGTCCTTGGCGGCACCGGCACGGCGACGATCGGCGACACCGACCATCCCATCGGCCCCGGCGATTTCATCGGCTATCGCAAAGGCGGGCTGGCCCATACCATCGTCAATTCCGGGGACAAGCCGCTGCGCATCCTTGTGATCGGCCAGCGCCTGCCCCACGATGTCGGCGACTATCCCCGCAAGGGCAAGCGGATCTACCGCAACGCGGGCCTGCCGTGGGACCTGGTGGATCACGCCGCCGTCGCACATCCGCAGGCCGGCGCGAAGAAATAGCCTTCCGCTTGCCCGAGGCCCATGGCAGGGTCCGCGGCCATGACCAATGCGCTTGCCATCTGGATCGGGATCGTCCTCGCCGCCCTGCTGGCGGTCGATGCGGTTCTGTTCGACTGGACCTACACCCTGTTCTGGGCGCGCGCCTTCGCGGATGTCCTGATCTGGCTGGCGTTCTGGCGCTGAGGCCCCGGGCAGGGCACGCACCCCCTTTCAAATGCAGGCCACGCGTTGTATCTCCGAGGCGTTACCGCTAACACCAACGGCTGGGTCGCACTCCCACCCGTCACGCTTCAGCAGGAGGGTCGATCATGGCCGTGAAAGTCGCAATCAATGGATTCGGGCGTATCGGGCGCAACGTGCTGCGCGCCATCGTCGAGTCGGGGCGCACCGATATCGAGGTCGTGGCGATCAACGACCTCGGCCCGGTGGAGACCAACGCCCACCTGCTGCGCTATGACAGCGTGCATGGCCGCTTCCCCGCCACCGTCACCACGACCGAGACCACCATCGAAGTGGGACGCGGCCCGATCGACGTCACCGCCATCCGCAACCCGGCCGACCTGCCCTGGGCACATGTCGACATCGTGCTGGAATGCACCGGCATCTTTACCTCCAAGGAGGCCTGTCAGGCGCATCTCGACAACGGCGCAAGCCGCGTCCTGATCTCGGCCCCGGGCACCGATGCCGACAAGACCATCGTGTTCGGTGTCAACCACGACACGCTGACGAAGGACGACATCATCGTCTCCAACGCGTCCTGCACCACCAACTGCCTGTCGCCGGTGGCCCATGTGCTGCACGACAAGATCGGTATCGTGAAAGGCTTCATGACGACGATCCATTCCTATACCGGCGACCAGCCAACGCTCGATACGATGCACAAGGACCTGTACCGCGCCCGCGCGGCGGCCCTGTCGATGATCCCGACCTCCACCGGGGCCGCCAAGGCCGTGGGCCTCGTGCTGCCCGACCTCAAGGGCAAGCTCGATGGCGTGGCGATCCGCGTGCCCACCCCCAATGTCTCGGTCGTGGACCTGACCTTCGAGGCGGCGCGCGCCACGACGGTCGCGGAAATCAACGACGCCATCCGCGCCGCAGCCAACGGCCCGCTCAAGGGCATCCTCGGCGTCACCGACGAAAAGCTGGTCAGCCAGGACTTCAACCACGATCCCCATTCCTCGATCTTCGCCACCGACCAGACCAAGGTGATGGACGGCACCATGGTGCGGATCCTGACGTGGTATGACAACGAATGGGGCTTCTCCAACCGCATGGCGGACACGGCGGTGGCGATGGGCAAGCTCCTCTGACCCCGCACCGGTTCGCACGCATTCGACTGAAATCGTGCGCGCCCCCCCGTTTCATCTTGGCAGGAAAACTCCCGCCGGAGGCCTTAAATCCCTTTGGCGGGACGTCGGTCCGTGGCACACCGGGCCCGAGACATCGCAAGGAGACCCCATCATGGCCTGGAAAACTCTCGACGACATGGACCTGTCGGGCAAGCGCGTCCTGACCCGCGTCGATATCAACGTCCCCGTCGAGGATGGACAGGTCACCGATGCGACCCGGATCGAGCGGATCGTGCCGACCGTCAAGGACATCCTGGCCAAGGGCGGGCGCCCTGTCCTGCTGGCCCATTTCGGGCGCCCCAAGGGCAAGCCCGTCCCGGAGATGAGCCTGCGCATCACCCTGCCCGCGCTGGAAGAAGCGCTCGGCCAGGCGGTCACCTTCATCGAACGCCCCGACCGCGCGCGCCTCGACGCTCTGCCGCGGGGCTCGGTTGTCCTGATCGAGAACACCCGTTTCTCCCCCATGGAAGAAGCCAACGATCCGCAGATGGCCGCTTTCCTGGCCTCTCTCGGGGACATCTATTGCAACGACGCCTTTTCCGCCGCGCACCGCGCCCATGCCTCGACCGAGGGGGTGGCCCATCTGCTGCCATCGTGTGCCGGACGCCTGATGGAGGCCGAGTTGCGCGCGCTGGAAGCGGCCCTTGGCCAGCCGGAGCGGCCCGTGATGGCGCTGGTCGGTGGCGCCAAGGTTTCCACCAAGCTGGACCTGCTGACCAACCTTGTCGAAAAGGTCGATATCCTGGTGATCGGCGGCGGCATGGCCAACACCTTCCTTGCCGCACAGGGCGTGGATGTGGGCAAGTCGTTATGCGAACACGACCTGGCCGACACCGCGCGCGCCATCGCGGACAAGGCCGCCGCCCAGGGCTGCGAGATCCTGCTGCCGCGGGACGTCGTCATCGCGCGGGAGTTCAAGGCCGGCGCGGCAAGCGAGGTGGTGAGGACGGAAGACGTGCCCGCCGATGCCATGATCCTCGATGCCGGACCCGAAAGCACTGCCCATATCATCGAGGCCATGGGCCGCGCCCGGACGCTGATCTGGAACGGCCCGCTCGGTGCCTTCGAGATCGCGCCCTTCGACACCGCCACCACCGCCGCCGCCCGCGCCGCGGCCGAGGCGACGAAGGCGGGCACCCTTGTTTCCGTTGCAGGCGGTGGCGACACCGTCGCGGCGCTCAACCAGGCGGGCGCGGCGGATGGCTTCACCTATGTCTCCACCGCGGGCGGCGCATTTCTCGAATGGATGGAAGGCAAGACCCTGCCCGGCGTCGCCGCGCTGATGCAACCGGCCTGATAGCGCTACCCTGATTGTTCGCGCCCGCGCAGCACCTTAGACCGAGCCCGAACAGGGCGAATGGAGGCACCCCATGGGCAAGGCAGAGCAGACCGAACAGATGCGGCACGGCGCGGGGTTCATCGCGGCCCTCGACCAGTCGGGCGGTTCGACCCCGAAGGCCCTGACGCAATATGGCGTGCCAGACAGCGCCTATTCCTCCGATGCCGAGATGTTCGACCTGATCCACGCCATGCGCGCCCGCATCGCGACGGCTCCGGCCTTCACCGGCGACAAGGTGATCGGCGCGATCCTGTTCGAGATGACCATGGATCGCGAGATCGCCGGCCGCCCGGCGGCGGAGTATCTGTGGGAGGAACGCCATGTCGTTCCCTTCCTGAAGATCGATGCCGGGCTGGAGGCGGCGGCCGATGGCGTCCAGATGCTCAAGCCGATCCCGCACCTCGCCGCCACGCTGACGCGCGCGCGCGACAATGGCATGTTCGGAACCAAGGCCCGCTCCGTCATCGGATCGGCGCATCAGTCGGGCATCGAGGCGGTCGTCGCACAACAATTCGCGGTCGGGGCCGAGGTGCTTGCACAGGGGTTGGTGCCGATTCTGGAACCGGAGGTGCTGATCACCGCCCCCGACAAGGCAGAGGCGGAAACCATGGTGCTGCACGCGCTTCTGGCGCATCTGGAGCGTCTGCCGGACGGCCATCAGGTGATGCTCAAGCTGACCCTTCCCGAAGTGCCGAACCTCTACGCCCCGGTGGTCGCGCATCCCCGCGTGCTGCGCGTCGTGGCGCTGTCGGGAGGCTACCATCGCGACGAGGCCAACCGTCGTCTGGCGCAGAACAGCGGCGTGATCGCCAGCTTCAGCCGTGCCCTGACCGAGGGACTGTCGGCGCACCAATCGGATGCGGAGTTCAACGCAACGCTCTCGGCCACCATCGACGCGATCCGCACGGCCTCCATCACCTGACAGGTCGCGGCAGGCGCGCGCGTCAGGGGGGATTCACAAACCGTTTCGAATATGCGACTCTGCCTGCAACCCGCCCGGCAGAGGCGGGCAATGGGCCGTCCGGCCCGGTCGAGGCAGACAGATGTTGCGAACCCTTTCCCTGACCCGGGCCATCGTGCCGGGGCTACTGATGCTTGTAGGCATCTATTTCACCTTCACGGCGGTGCAGGGCAACAACGGCCTGTTCCAACGCATCCAGGTGGAGGCGGAGCGGGATCGCCTGACCGCCGAGTTGGAGCGCCTGCAAGGCCAGGTGGCGCGGATGGAGATCCTGACGCGGCGGCTGTCGGATGATTACCTCGACCTCGACCTGCTGGACGAACGCGTGCGCAACGTCCTGGGCTATGCGCGCCCGGACGAGGTCATCCTGCCCTGACGCCGGGGGGGGAGGCGGAGGCGGAGGCATGTCTCCGGGGCGTTCCTGACCCGTCCCCGACCCGTCCACGTCATTTTCGGGCGTTTCGTCAGGCGCATGGCCGCTCTGATCTCCTGCGTCAGCATTTGCACGAGACTCCCGCCGCCCCCTCTGCTATCACATTGTTCAACGTTAAACTATTCCCGGCACGGGTGAGGAGTGGCGCAGAATGGCTGCACGCAAAACGACCGACAAGTCAGAGACCAAGGCAGAGACAGCGCCCAATGTCTCGGCCGATGAACTGAAGACCTATTACCGCGAGATGCTTCTGATCCGCCGGTTCGAGGAAAAGGCGGGCCAGCTTTACGGCATGGGCCTTATCGGCGGGTTCTGCCATCTCTATATCGGCCAGGAAGCGGTCGTCGTCGGGCTTGAAGCCGCCGCCGAGGACGGCGACAAGCGCATCACCTCCTATCGCGACCATGGCCACATGCTCGCCTGCGGCATGGACCCCAAGGGGATCATGGCCGAACTCACCGGGCGCGAGGGGGGCTTTTCGAAGGGCAAGGGCGGGAGCATGCACATGTTCTCGAAGGAAAAGCACTTCTACGGCGGGCACGGGATCGTCGCGGCACAGGTGCCGCTTGGCGCGGGCCTCGCCTTCGCGGACAAATACCTCGACAACAAGCGCGTGACGTTTACCTATTTCGGCGACGGCGCGGCCAACCAGGGCCAGGTCTACGAGGCCTACAACATGGCCGAATTGTGGAACCTGCCGGTGATCTTCGTGATCGAGAACAACCAATACGCCATGGGAACCTCCACCAAACGCTCCACCCATTCGCCGTCCTACTGGGAACGGGGTGCGGCCTACGGCATCAAGGGCGAGGAAGTCGACGGGATGGACGTGCTGGCCGTGAAAGCCGCCGGTGAAAAGGCCGTCGCCGTCTGCCGGGCGGGCGAAGGGCCCTACATCCTCGAAATCAAGACCTACCGCTATCGCGGCCATTCCATGTCGGACCCGGCGAAATACCGGACCCGCGAGGAAGTGCAGGAAATGCGCGAAAAGCGTGACGCGATCGAACATGTGCGCCAGATGCTTCTGACCGGGGGCCATGCCTCTGAAGACGACCTGAAGGCCATCGACAAGGAGATCAAGGAGATCGTCAACGCGGCGGCGGAATTCGCCAAGGAAAGCCCCGAACCTGCGCTTGAGGAGCTTTGGACGGACATCTATGCGGACGAAGTCCCGCAAGGGGAGGCTTTGTAAATGGCTGTTGAAATCCTGATGCCCGCGTTGTCGCCCACCATGGAGGAGGGCACGCTGGCGAAATGGCTGGTCAAGGAAGGCGACACGGTCGCATCCGGCGATATCCTTGCCGAGATCGAAACCGACAAGGCGACGATGGAATTCGAGGCCGTCGATGAAGGCGTGATCGGCAAGTTGCTGATCGCCGAAGGCACCGAGGGGGTGAAGGTGAACACCCCCATCGCGATCATCGGCGAAGCGGGCGAAGACATGTCCGACGCATCGGCATCCGCCGCGCCGACTGCCGCCAGCGAAGCGAAAGACACATCGACAAGGGAAGCGGAAACGACGGCACCCACGGCCGACAAGCCCAAGGCTGCCCCGAAGCCCGCCCGGACACCGGATTGGCCCGAGGGCACGGCGATGAAGAGCCAGACCGTGCGCGAGGCCCTGCGCGACGCCATGGCCGAGGAAATGCGCGCCGATCCGAACGTCTTCGTGATGGGCGAGGAGGTGGCCGAGTATCAGGGCGCCTACAAGATCACCCAGGGGTTGCTCGATGAATTCGGCGCCAAGCGGGTGATCGACACGCCTATCACCGAACACGGTTTCGCCGGGATCGGCGTTGGCGCGGCGTTCGGCGGGCTGAAACCGATCGTCGAGTTCATGACGTTCAACTTCGCCATGCAAGCCATTGACCAGATTGTCAATTCGGCCGCCAAGACGCTCTATATGTCGGGCGGCCAGATGGGGGCCCCGATGGTGTTCCGGGGTCCGAACGGGGCCGCCGCGCGTGTCGGCGCACAACACAGCCATGATTACGCCGCGTGGTATAGCCAGATCCCCGGCCTCAAGGTCGTGATGCCCTATTCCGCGGCCGACGCAAAAGGCCTGCTGAAGACGGCCATCCGCGATCCCAACCCGGTGATCTTCCTCGAAAACGAGATCCTCTATGGCCGCACCTTCGAGGTGCCGGACCTGGACGATTTCACCGTGCCCTTCGGCAAGGCGAAGATCTGGCGCGAGGGGGCCGACGTGACCATCGTCAGCTTCGGTATCGGCATGACCTATGCGCTTGAAGCGGCCGAGAAACTGGCCGCCGACGGGATCGAGGCGGAGGTGATCGACCTGCGCACCCTGCGCCCGCTGGATTACGATACGCTGCTGGCCTCGGTGCAGAAGACCAATCGCTGCGTCACCGTGGAGGAGGGCTTCCCGGTCTGCTCCATCGGCAACCACCTCAGCGCCTACCTGATGCAGAACGCGTTCGATTACCTCGACGCGCCGGTCATCAACTGCACCGGCAAGGATGTGCCGATGCCCTATGCGGCCAACCTCGAAAAACACGCGCTGATCACCACCGACGAAGTGGTCGCCGCGGTCAAACAAGTCACCTACCGGTAAGGAGCGTCCGCGATGCCCGTTGAAATCCTGATGCCCGCGCTGTCCCCCACGATGGAGGAGGGCACCCTTGCGAAATGGCTGGTGAAAGAAGGCGATACGGTCGCGTCCGGCGATCTGCTGGCCGAGATCGAGACCGACAAGGCGACGATGGAGTTCGAAGCCGTCGAGGAAGGCGTGATCGGCAAGATCCTCGTGGCGGAAGGCACCGAAGGCGTGAAGGTGAACACACCGATCGCGCTGATCGGCGAAGAGGGTGAAGACTTCTCCGGCAGCGCGTCCCCTGCCCCGAAGGCAGAGGCATCGACCGATGCGGCCCCGGCGGACCCGGCGGCCCAGGCGGACCAGGCGGACCCGGCGGACAAGACCGCCGGCGGAAGCGCAGAGACGACCGCCACGCCTGCGCCTGCAGCACCGGAAGCCGCCGACGGATCGCGCATCTTCGCTTCGCCGCTGGCGCGTCGGATCGCGAAGGACAAGGGGTTGGACCTGACGTCCATCAAGGGATCCGGTCCCCATGGCCGCATCGTGAAGGCGGATG
>Ga0100398_1003724_pt1 | contig 12419 bp, 12 predicted proteins | sample CryGeymeta201522_FD_81568 | JGI IMG/M metagenome (GOLD analysis project Ga0100398, IMG submission 81568) | Groundwater microbial communities from Crystal Geyser aquifers in Utah, USA - Crystal Geyser metaG 2015-22 | ecosystem: Environmental > Aquatic > Deep subsurface > Groundwater | place: USA... | reverse complement strand
GGGGGCAGACCGGGCCTAGCCCTGCATCCGCACCCACAGGCCGCCGATACAGATCTCGGCGGGTTCGGACAGGCAGATGCGGACATAGTCGATCCCCTCGTCGGGGATGACATGGCGGACCGTCGCGCCGTTGCAGAAGGCCGCCGCCGGAAAGGCACCACCAAGGGCGCTGTTCGGGTCGGGCGCGGTGAAGACGGGGCAATCGGGCGACAGCAGAACCGCAAGGTCGCCCACCTGTCCGGGAAGCGTGCCGGGATCGAACCGGATCGGCGCGAGTTGCGGGCAGCGATGCAGGTCCAGGCGCGAGATGTGAAGCGTTTCGGTGCGGCGCAGGTGGACCACGGCGCCGCTGCGGCTGACAAGCGCCGCGCCCGGTTGCAGGGCGTCGAGGCGACAGGCCCCCTCGGTGCCGCGCAGGACGGAACCGGTGGCACAGGCGAGGAGCGGTCGGGCGGGTGCCGGGTCGGCGTCCGTATCGGTCGCGCAGGCGGGCAAAGCGCGCCAGGGGTTGGTCGTCGAAGGGGCTTGATGCAGCTCTGGATACATACTCGATACCTACAATCATTCCGGCTGTTCCGGATTGACCCGGTTGCTAGCGCGCAAGGCGGTGCGAAATCTCGACTGAACCGGGGCCATTTCGGGGCCGATGTCGCGACCTGCGATGCGACCGGCCCCGAGCAGGCCTGTCAGCGCAGGTCGGGCGCGATGGCTTCGGCACGGAGGCTTTCGATGACCGTGTCGAGCGGGAGAACCTGCGTCTGTTTTTCGCCCAGACGGCGCAGGGTGACGGTGCGATCCTCCACCTCCTGCCGCCCGATGGCGAGGATGGCGGGCACCTTGCCGACGGAATGTTCGCGGATCTTGTAGTTGATCTTCTCGTTGCGGATGTCGGCCTCGGCCCGGATGCCGTGCGCGCGGAGGGCGGCGACGGCTTCGTGCACGAAGGCGTCGGCATCCGACACGATGGAGGCCACGACGACCTGCCGGGGCGCGAGCCAGAAGGGCAGCTTGCCCTCCGAGTTCTCGATCAGGATGCCGATGAACCGCTCGAAGCTGCCAAGGCAGGCACGGTGGAGCATGTAGGGGCGATGCTTCTCGCCATCCGCCGCGATGTAGCTGGCACCGAGGCGTTCGGGCAGGTTCGGATCGACCTGGAAGGTGCCGCATTGCCAGACCCGGCCGATGGCGTCGGTCAGGTAGAAATCCAGCTTGGGGCCGTAGAAGGCACCGTCGCCCGCCTCCAGCCGGTAGGAATTGCCGGTGGCCTTGATGGCGTTTTCCAGCGCGCCCTCGACGTGATCCCAGCTCTCGTCGGAGCCGACGCGCTTTTCGGGGCGGGTGGCGAAGGCGATTTCGAAGGTCTCGAATCCGAGGTCGCGGTAGACCCCCGCAAGGAACGAGATGAACCGGGCGCATTCCGCCTCGATCTGGTCTTCGGTGCAGAAGATATGGGCGTCGTCCTGGGTGAAGCCGCGCACGCGCATGATGCCGTGCAGCGCGCCCGAGGGCTCATAGCGGGAACAGGAGCCGAATTCGGCCATCCTGAGCGGCAGGTCGCGGTAGGATTTCAGGCCCTGGTTGAACACCTGCACATGGCAGGGGCAGTTCATCGGCTTGAGCGCATTGATCGCCTTTTCGCGGGCGTGATCTTCGTCCACTTCGACGATGAACATGTGTTCCTGATACTTGTCCCAATGGCCCGAGGCGACCCACAGCTTGCGGTCCACGACCTGCGGTGTGTTGACCTCCACATAGCCATCGGCGCGCTGTTTGCGGCGCATGTAATCTTGCAACGTGGTATAGATGGTCCAGCCGTCGGGGTGCCAGAAGACCTGGCCCGGCGCTTCCTCCTGCATGTGGAACAGGTTCATTTCGCGGCCGAGGCGGCGGTGGTCGCGTTTCTCGGCTTCCTCCAGGAAATTCAGGTGCGCCTTGAGGTCGTCGCGGGTCTTGAACGCGACGCCGTAAATCCGTTGCAGCATCGGCCGCGTGTTGTCGCCCAGCCAGGAGGCGGCGGCCACCGACATCAGCTTGAAGGCGTCGGCCGGCACCTGGCCGGTATGTTGCAGGTGCGGGCCCCGGCAGAGGTCCATCCAGTCGCCGTGCCAATACATCCGGATCGGCTCATCCCCCGGGATGCGGTCCAGCAGTTCGACCTTGTAGGGCTCGTTCGAGGCCTCGTAATGCGCGCGCACGCGGTTGCGGTCCCAGACTTCGGTGCGGACGGCGTCGCGGGCATTGATGATCTGTTTCATGCGATCTTCGATGCGGCCGAGGTCTTCCGGCGTGAACGGCTCTGCCCGGTCGAAATCGTAGAACCAGCCCTTGTCGCGGACCGGGCCGATGGTGACGCGCACGTCGGGCCAGATCTCCTGCACGGCGCGGGCCATGATGTGGGCGCAGTCGTGGCGGATCAGCTCCAGCGCCTGCGCGTCGTCCTTGAGGGTGTGGATGGCGATGGCGGCATCGGCCTCGATCGGCCATTGCAGATCGTGATGCGCGCCGTTGACGGTCGCGGAAATCGCCTTCTTCGCCAGCGAGGTGGAGATGTCGACGGCGACCTCAGCGGGCGTGATGCCGGCGGGAAAGGCGCGCGCATTGCCATCGGGGAAAGTCAGTGAAATCTGGGCCATCTGATTGGCTCCTCGTCAGTTTGGCGCCTACGAAACGCCCGGTTGCGGGTATGTCCTGTGCGTGTTCTGGCGGTGTCGGCGCGCCTTGTCAACGGGTGGGGTGGAGGAGGGGGCGGACCCTCCGGGGGGAGTTTTTTTGCCAAGATGAAAGGGATGATGTGCCCGGAGGGACGGGGGCGCCGGGTGAGGCGGCACGCCCCGGGGGGAGGGGGCGGCACGCCCCGGGGTGTCGGGCGCGGCGTATCGGGGGCGGCGTATCGGGTGCGGCGTATCGGGGGCGGTCAGGCCAGGAAGATCGCCGCGCCGAGGATCACGATGCAGACCCACCGGGCGGTGAAGATCAACGGGCGGATCGGCATTTGCGCGGTGCCGGTAATCATCCCGATCGCAGGGGCCACGCGCAGGCCGAGGACGGCGATCGCGGTCCGGGCGGTGCGGGCCGTGAAGGTGTCCTTCCGGTCGAGCACGAGGATCAGGATCGCGAAGGGCACGGCCTGTTCCAGCAGGTTCAGATGGGCGCGGTGGGCGCGGGCGACCCAATCGGGCAGCCCGTCATGGCCCGGCGGGCGCTGGAACGGGTTGACCCCTTCACGTTGATGCATGTTGACGCCCACGATGTAGGGGATCATCCACAGCGACGCGGCCAGAAGCATCAGGCAGACGAGGACGGCCATTTCGGTGGGACGGGTGGCCATCAGGCAACCCTCCCGAGGGCCTGGCCGGTTTCGAGCCAGGATTTGAGCGAGGCAGCGAGGCGCGCCCAGATTTTGCCGAATCCGTCCTGACCCGGCGCGATGTTGTAGTGCTCGATGGTGAGCTTGCAGGTCTCGCCTTGCGGTTCGATCAGGTAGACCATGTGCGACGCGGGCGCATCGGGGCCCATGAACAACGGCTCGAACGTCATGGCGATGCGGATCTTTGGGTCCATCTCGGTGGTGACCTGCCGCAGCATGGGCTGGCCGTCGGGTTTGATGAATTCGGTCACGTTCCCCACGGCGACGTTGCCGCGCACCTGGGTGCACAGGAAGTGGTAGTTGGCCATCTGGTCGGCCTGGGTCAATGCCTCCCACAGCGCGTCCTGGGTGCAGCGGATGAAGGTCTGCATCATGAAACCGGGTTCGCCCATGCGGTGAGCCCTTTCGAGTTTGGTCTTCAGATCGGAGAGGGATTGCGCGTGCGGCCGCAGGAAGGGTGCGACCCAGCGGTCCAGCATTTCCTGAAGCGGCAGCGCGTTGAGATAGTGGTATTTGAACCGCCCGCGCCGGGTGGTGACGATGAGGGCGGCGTCTTCGAGCACCTTGAGGTGCTTCATCACGCCGAAGCGCGACATCTCGAATTGAGGTTCGAGGTCGGTGAGGGTCTGGCCGTCGCGCGCCCGCAGGCTGTCGAGGATGGCGCGGCGGGCAGGGTCGCTGAGGGCTTTGAAGATCGTATCCATGGCAGCCTTATGCGTGATTCTTTAATCACGTGACAAGATGGTCACTTGTTTTGGGAGCAATGGCGAGCCTCCGCCCATGGTGCCATTGCGGGATTGCGGCTGCGGTCGGAGCGGGGCAGGGTCCGCCGGGAAAAACCCGTGACGACCGCAAAAGGGGCAGACCATGTCAGAGCCGGAGTTTCTTGAGACCAGCGCCGGGCGCAGGCTGGCCTATCACAAGTTCGGCGGGCGTCGCGTGGGGGTGGTGTTCCTTGGCGGCCTCCGCTCGGACATGACGGGCACCAAGGCGGTGCATCTGGAAGGCTGGGCGCGCCGGTCGGGCCGCGAATTCCTGCGCTTCGATTATTCGGGGCATGGCCAGAGTTCGGGCAGGTTCGAGGATGGCGCGGTCAGCGAATGGGCGGAGGATGCGATCCATGCCATCGAGGCGCTGACGGAAGGGCCGCAGGTTCTGGTCGGGTCGTCGATGGGCGGCTGGGTGGCGCTGCTGCTGGCCAAATACAGGCCGGAGACATTGGCGGGTCTTGTGACCATTGCCGCCGCGCCCGATTTCACCGAGATCGGCTATTGGGAGCAGTGGAGCGAGGCGGAGCGCAAGGCGATCAAGGAGAAGGGGCGGATCGCCCTGCCATCGGAATATGGCGACGCGCTGGTGATCACCAGGAAGATGATCGAGGACGGGCGCACCATTCGCGTGTTGACCGAGCCGCTGCGCATCGATGTGCCGGTGCGGCTGCTGCAGGGCACCGCCGATACCGACGTGCCGCCCGAGGTCGCGCTGCGCCTTCTCGACCATCTGGACGGACCGGACATCCACCTTGAACTGGTAAAGGACGCCGATCACAGGTTTTCGGACCCTGCCTGTCTGGATACACTGACCCGTGCGGTGGAAGAGGTGGTGGTGCATGCGTAGCGTTGGACGGTTCATCGGGCGGACGATCCTTGCCCTTGTCGTGCTGGGCGCGGCGTTCTGGTATCTTGGCCCGCGCGAGATGGTGGAGCGGGGTCCGGAGGTCATGCCCGACCTGACCGATCCCGCCGGCTGGCTGGCGGCGCGTGAAGCGATGTTCGATGACATCACGCCGGGGACGCAGGCGCGGATTATTTGGGCCGGCGCGGCAGGCGTTCCGTCCGAGACCGTCATCGTTTACCTCCATGGTTTCTCGGCCACGTCCGAAGAGACCCGCCCGGTCCCCGATCGCGTGGCCGAGGCCTTCGGAGCCAACCTGATCTTCGCGCGCCTGCCGGGTCACGGCCGCGACGGGGCCGCGATGGCAGAGCCGCGCGCGGGCGATTGGATCGACGATGTGGACACCATGCTGCGGCTGGCGCGTGGCATCGGCAATCGGGTGGTGGTGATCGGCACCTCGACCGGTGCGACGCTGACGGCCTGGGCCGCGACCGATCCCGAGATGGCGCGCGATGTGGCGGCGATGGTGATGATCTCGCCCAATTTCGAGTTGGCGAACCCGGCGGGCACGCTGCTGGAATGGCCGATGGCGCGGGTCTGGTTGCCTTGGGTCGTCGGGGCCGAACGGCGCTTCGAGCCGCATAACGAACAGCATGGCACGTTCTGGACCACCGCCTATCCGACCAGCGCCACGGTGACGCTTGGCACCTTGTTGCGCGAGACGCGGGCGCGGGATTTCTCCGCCGTCACGATCCCGGCGCTGTTCCTGTTCGCCGATACCGACCAGGTGATCTCGGCGCAGGCAGCGCGGGATGTCGCGGCGCGCTGGGGCGGGGATGCAACGATCCTGCCGGTTGCGGTGCCCGAGGTGGGAGGCGATCCGGTCAACCATGTGATCGCAGGCGATATCCTGAGCCCCGCCCTGACGGATCGGGTGGTGGAGGACATCACCGCCTGGCTGCGTGATACGCTTCGGTAACGGCTGCCGATCCTGTGTCCCTCGTCCGCTGATGCCCCGGCAATCTCCGCCCACGTTCCGGCCATGGTCGTGTCGTGCGCGCACTTGAACCTTGCCGAAACCGGTTTCGGAAATCACTTTTTACGGGCGCTGGTCGTGGCCACGACCGTGGCGGTGCTGATGGCGTTCTCCACCGGCGAGGCGTTTCGCCCCGGCCTGATCGGAGCCGTGGTGACGGGTGCGGGCGTGGGGGGGCGGTGGGGGGGCGGTCCTTGCCGTGGCGCGGCGCTGGGTGGCTCTGGCCGGTGCCGCAGGGCTTTCCACCGCGTTGAGCCACACCGGGATCGCGCCCGTGCAAATGGGCGCAGGAACAGGGCTTGCGGGCCATATCGCGAGCGGCGCGCTGTCCGGCCTGCCCCTGGCCTGCCCCTGGCCTGTCCCTGGCCTGGCCGATGGCGGTGGTCGTGCACGGCGCGCCGCGCGGGGCGATGACGCGCCATGAACGGGAGGCGGCATTGATCCGGTTCCTGACCGGTTTCGGTTTCATCTTCTTCACCGCGATCGTCGCCATCCCCTTTTCCGTGATGGTGATGGTGATGGTGATGGCGTCCCTGAAGACGCAAGGGGCATGGCTGGCCAATCCGCTCGATTGCTCCATCGGCCTCGGGCATATGTCCCACCCGGGACGATTGCGACCGCTACATCCGGCTGGTGCGGTTCGCGCCCGCGCGGAAGGGGGACGATGCGCAGATGGCGGCGGACAGCCCGTTCCGCGTGGCCGCGTCCGAGTTGAGTTCGGTCGCCGGGTTCGCGCGCCGTTGCAAACGTATGCAGATTTCTCTTGAAGCGCCCGAGCCCGCCGGTATCCTTGCGCCCGGAGAGGTGGAGGAAGACGACATGACCGAGTATCTCAAACGGGGCAAGTCCGCGGGCGAGCGCGCCGAGGACGACGCCCGCGTGCGCATGACGGTCGAGGGGATCCTCGGCGATATCGAGGCGCGCGGAGATGCGGCGGTGCGCGACCTGTCGGCCAGGTTCGACGACTACACGCCGGGCGCCTTCCGGCTGACCGACTCGGAGATCGAGGCGGCGATGCAGAAGGTCACGACCCGCGAGATGGAGGATATCCGCTTCGCGCAGGCGCAGATCCGGCGCTTCGCCGAGGCACAGCGCGCCTCCATGGTCGATATCGAGGTGGAAACGCTGCCCGGCGTCATTCTCGGCCACAAGAACATCCCTGTGAATTCTGTCGGTTGCTACGTTCCCGGCGGCAAGTTCCCGATGGTCGCTTCGGCCCATATGTCCGTTCTGACGGCCAAGGTCGCGGGCGTGAACCGCATCGTCGCCTCGGCCCCGCCGGTGAATGGCGCGCCGCATCCCGCGATCGTGGCCGCGATGAAGGAGGGCGGCGCGGACGAGATCCTGGTGCTGGGCGGCGTGCAGGCCGTGGGCGCCATGGCGATCGGGACCGAGAGCATCCGGCCGGTCGACATGCTGGTCGGGCCGGGCAACGCCTTCGTGGCCGAAGCCAAGCGGCAGCTTTTCGGGCGCGTCGGTATCGACCTGTTCGCAGGTCCCACGGAAACCTGCGTGATCGCCGATGACACGGTGGATGGGGAACTCGTTGCGACCGACCTTCTGGGGCAGGCGGAGCATGGCTACAACTCGCCGGCGGTCCTGATCACCAATTCGCGCAAGCTGGCGCTGGACACGCTGGCCGAGATCGAGCGGTTGTTGCGGATTCTGCCCACGGCCGAGACGGCGCGGGTGAGTTGGGCGGAGTATGGCGAGGTGATCCTGTGCGACAGCCATGACGAGATGCTGGCCGTATCCGAGGAGATCGCGTCCGAGCATATCCAGGTGATGACCGATCGCGACGACTGGTACCTTGAAAACATGACGCGCTATGGTGCGCTGTTCCTGGGGCCGCGCACGAACGTGGCCAACGGCGACAAGGTGATCGGGACCAATCACACGCTGCCGACGCGGAAGGCTGGGCGCTATACCGGTGGGCTATGGGTCGGCAAGTTCCTGAAGACGCATTCCTACCAGAGGGTATTGACCGACGAGGCGGCAACGATGGTCGGGGAATACGGCTCGCGCCTGTGCATGTTGGAGGGCTTCGTGGGCCATGCGGAACAATGCAATATCCGCGTGCGGCGCTATGGCGGGGTGAACGTGCCCTACGGTGCGGGCGCGCCCTGCCGGGACGCGGCGGAATGAGCGCGGTGGGGGCGGGAGGGCCCGCCCTCCCACCCCGGTTGGGGGCTCTGCCCCCGGCCTTCGGCCTCCCCCGGAGTATTTCCGGATAGATGAAGGAGCGGGCGTGATCGGCGAGGTGCAATCTGCGAAGGCAAATGTCACGGCATTCCGGAGGTCCGGGCGGCTTGACGCCGTGGCCTCGGACGACTGTGTCGTGCATCTGGCGCATCCCTTCGAGACGCTGGACCTGGCGCGCCATGGGGCGGTTCTCGATGATCTTGGGCGCGCGTTTCCCGATCTGGAGCGGCGGGTGACGATCGAGATGGCAGGTCAGGATGCCCATGGCCAGCTTTGGGTCGGCCAATGTGGATACTGGTGCGGGGTGTTCGACGGGGCCTTCCTTGGCATTCCGCCGACGCGGCGGATGGCGGCGATGCGGTTTCACGACTTCGTCCGGGTGGTCGGGGGCCGCGTGGTCGAGATGCAGTCGCTTTGGGATCTGCCCGAGTTGATGATGCAGGCGGGGGTCTGGCCGATGGCGCCATCGTTGGGGCGCGAGTGGCATGTGCCGGGGCCGACCACGCAGGACGGCCTGCGGGTTTCGGGTGACGGCGCGCGGGCCTTGCGGATCGTGGAGGACATGCTGGCGGGGCTGGGCAACGATCCGGCCGGCACGCCGCGTGCCGAGATGGCGCGGTTCTGGCACGAAGGGTGTTCGTGGTATGGCCCGTCCGGGATCGGCACGGCGCGGGGGATCGACGGGTTCCGACGCCACCATCAGGCGCCGTTCCTCGGCGCGATGCCCGACAGGCGCGGGTTGATGGCGCAGGGGCATTTCTTTGCCGAGGGCGCCTATGTCGGCTTCACCGCCTGGCCTGGAATGGTCGCTACCCTGAGCGGGGGAACATGGCTTGGCTTGCCCGGGGCTGGGCAGGCCCTTGAGATGCGAAGCCTTGACTTCTGGCGGGTCGAGAATGGCAAGATCGCCGAGAACTGGGTCTTGGTGGATTTGCTGCATATCCATCATCAGCTGGGGGTCGATGTCCTGGCACGGATGCGGGAGGTTGCGGCGTGACTTTGCAATTTTTGACAATACTCACAGGTTTATCCACTGGTTTCGTGGAATTGCTTTCCCTTTGTCGATCTGCAACCGGGAGGGTCGAGGCATGAGGCTGCCGCGCACGCCGTCTTTCTCCCTCACCGGTCGGCGCGCCTTCGTGCCCGGCGGCTCGCGCGGGATCGGCCTGGGATGCGCCGTGGCGCTGGCCGAGGCGGGGGCGCATGTGATCCTGGCGGCACGCGGCGCGGCGGCGGTGCAGACTGCTGTTCAGGCTCTGACCGGCGCCGGGTTTTCGGCCGAGGGCCTGGCGCTTGACGTCACCGATCTGGAGGCCACCGCCGACGCGATCCGCGCCATGGGGCCGCTGGACATCCTGTGCAACTCGGCCGGTCTTGCGCGGCATGCACCGGCGCTGGAGACCACGGCGGCGGATTTCGATGCGGTGATGGCCGTCAATGTCCGTGCCGCCTATTTCCTCGCGCAGTCCGCCGCGCGGGCTATGGCGGGGGGCGGGTCGATCATCCAGATCTCAAGCCAGATGGGCCATGTGGGCGGGGTCGAACGCGCCGTCTATTGCGGCACCAAACATGCGGTGGAGGGGATGACCAAGGCGATGGCGATCGAATGGGGTCCGAGGGGTATCCGTGTCAACACGATCTGCCCGACCTTCATCCGCACGCCGCTGACCGCGCCGACCTTTGCCGATCCCGACAAGCGCGCCTGGATCATGTCCAAGCTGAAACTGCCCCGCGTGGCCGAGGTGGAGGACATCATGGGCGCGGTCCAGTTCCTGGCGTCGGATGCCAGCGCGATGGTCACGGGGACCTCGATCCTCGTCGATGGCGGATGGACCGCAGGATGACCGACAGTCCCGACAGACCCGACCGGAAGGTGACATCCATCGACGTGGCGCGGCGCGCCGGTGTCAGCCAGTCGGCGGTCAGCCGCGTGTTCACGCCGGGGGCATCTGTATCGAAGAAGATGGAGGCCCGGGTGCGGGCGGCGGCGGATGACCTCGGCTATCGGCCCAACGTTCTGGCGCGCTCGCTGATCACCGGACGGTCGCGGATCATCGGGCTCGTGGTGGCTTACCTGGACAACGCCTTCTATCCCGATGCGCTGGAGAAACTCAGCGCGGCGTTGCAGGCGCGGGGCTATCACATCCTGATCTTCCTCGCCGGGAACAGCCACGAGGACGTGGACAGCGTCATCCGGGATCTGCTGGATTACCAGGTGGATGGCATCATCACGGCCTCCATCAACCTTAGCGGCGAGCTGACGGAGATGTGTCGCGCGGCGGGGATTCCGGTGATGCTGTTCAACCGTGGGATCACGGGATCGGGGCTGAGCACCGTGACCTCGGCCAATCGCGTGGGCGGGGCGCGGGTGGCCGAGTTCCTGCTGGCGGGGGGGCATCGGCGCATCGCCCACATCTCGGGGTGGATGGGTGCGTCCACCGGGCGCGACCGGCGCGAAGGCTTCGTGGCCGCGCTGCATGCGGCGGGCCAGCCGCTCCATGCCGAGGCGGATGGTCTGTACAACCGCGATACGGCCGCCGCCGCAGCCCGCGCCATGGTGGACAGCGCCGATCCACCCGATGCGATTTTCGTCGGCAACGATCACATGGCAATGGCGGTGATGGACACCCTGCGCCATGTGGTCGGCATGGATGTGCCCGGCGACATCTCCATCATCGGCTATGACGATGTCCCGATGGCGGCCTGGCCCTCCTTCCGGCTGACGACCCTGCGCCAGCCCGTCAACCGGATGGTGCAGGCCACTGTCGATACGCTGCTGGCCGAGATCGAGGAGGGACGAGCTCCCGGCACCGTGACCGAAATCACCGGCGAGTTGATCGTTCGAAGCTCGGCCCGCGTTCCGACACGCCTTGAACAAGGACAAACGCCATGAAGGGTTTCGACCCCAAGTTCCGCGACTTCCCCGATTACATCATCGGCATCACCAAGGAGATCTGGGAAGATCGCGGGATCGCGACCCTGCGCCACTATTACGCGCCCGATATCGTCGTGCGCGCACCCGCGAGCGTCGTGGTGGGAAACCGGGGTGTCATCGCGGCCACCATGGCGACGCTGGCCGAGTTTCCGGACCGGGTGCTGTTGGGCGAGGATGTGATCTGGTCCGGCACGCCGGAGGCGGGGATGCTGTCGTCGCACCGCATCCTGTCGCAGGCGACCCATGCGGGCGATGGCGTCTATGGTGCGGCCACGGGAAAGCGGCTGGAATATCGCATCCTTGCCGACTGTCACGCGAAGGACAACGCCATCGACGATGAATGGCTGATCCGCGATCAGGGCGCGATCGTGCGGCAGATGGGCTGGGCCCCGCGCGACTATGCCGCCAACCTGATCGCGCGCGAGGGTGGGGCCGCGGCCTGTGTCAAGCCTCTGACCCCCGAGACCGATCTGCCGGGGCCCTATGCCGGCACCGGCAATGACGACCGATGGGGCGCGCGGCTGGCCGAGACCCTGACGCGCATCATGGCCGCCGACATGGCGGCGATCCCCGAGGTCTATGATCGCGCCTGCCACCTTGAATATCCGGGCCATGTCACCGCCCACGGTCCGGCAGCGGCGGATTGCTTCTGGATGGGCCTGCGTGCCGCTTTCCCCAATGCCGAATTCACGATCCATCACCGGATTGGCCGCGACGACCCCCACATGCCGCCCCGCGCCGCCGTCCGCTGGAGCCTGTGGGGCAAGCACGAGGGCTGGGGCGCCTTCGGGCAGCCGACCGGTGCGATGGTCTACGTGCTTGGCATCACCCATGCCGAGTTCGGACAGGTTGGAACCGAAGCTCCCATGTTGCGGCGCGACTTCACGCTCTATGACGAGACAGCGGTCTGGAAGCAGATCCTGCTGACTGAGTAACCTTGTGGACAAACTGGGGATAACAAGGGTGAACACCGCCGCCCAATTCCCTGAGGAGAAAGAAGAAATGACCTCAGCTACAATGGAAGCCCGCATCGTCCGCTACGGCGATCTTCGGCCTTGCAGGACCGCCTTCATCGACGCCCATACACCGGGCAGCGACCAGAAGGAAAACTTCACGATCATCGGTGGCGGGGTCAGCGAAGGCGCGGACCAGTTCGTTCATATCGCCGAACCGCATGGCTTCAACATCGGCGCGGCGGGACAACCGCCGAAATGCCGAAACAGCCTGCATTCGCACCGCACCGCCGAGGTGTTCTTCGTGCTTTC
>Ga0100398_1003715_pt1 | contig 12442 bp, 8 predicted proteins | sample CryGeymeta201522_FD_81568 | JGI IMG/M metagenome (GOLD analysis project Ga0100398, IMG submission 81568) | Groundwater microbial communities from Crystal Geyser aquifers in Utah, USA - Crystal Geyser metaG 2015-22 | ecosystem: Environmental > Aquatic > Deep subsurface > Groundwater | place: USA... | reverse complement strand
TCAGGCGTTGGGGCGCGTCCGAATCCGACTTCCCGTAATCTCATCGCACGGCGTAAATCGGGACGCATCCCAAACCAGGGACGCACTGGTGGACGTGCTACAAGCGCGGAAAGACGCCCTTACGGGACGCACTACGAACGCACCGTCTCGCGGGACAGATTACCAACGAACCGCCCTTACGGGACGCGCTAGCGCGCGAAAGCGCCTTACGGCGCCACTACGAACACCGCGCGGTGTACTACGAACACAGCGCGGTGATAAAGAATGGCAAAAGGGGCGGTAAGGGTCAAGGCGGGGCGCTCACGGCTGCCCCAGGGTTTGCGCTTTTTCCAGCATTTCCCGCGCGTGTTCGCGGGTGGTGGTGGAAATGGAGATGCCGCCCAGCATGCGGGCCAATTCTTCCACCCGTTGATCGGCTGAAAGCGGGCTGATCCCCGTTTCCGTGCCGCTGCCCTCGACCGCCTTGGCCACCCGCAGGTGCTGTTCGCCGTAGCAGGCGATCTGGGGCAGGTGGGTGATGCACAGCACCTGGTGGCCGCGGGCCAGGCGCTGCAATTGCCGCCCCACCAGTTCCGCGGTGCGGCCGCCGATGCCCGTGTCCACTTCGTCGAAGATGAGCGTTTCGGCCTGGCCCTGAACGCTGAGCAGGCTTTTGAGGGCCAGCAGGATCCGCGACAGTTCGCCGCCGGAAGCGATCCGGGCGAGCGGTTTCAGATCTTCGCCCGGATTGGCCGAGAGCAGAAATTCCACCTGATCGATTCCGGTTTCCGTGAACAACGAATCCGCCACCTCGCCAGCGGCATCGCTTGCCGCGGCGAATGCGACCCCGAACCGGGCCTTGGGCAGGTCGAGTTCCGCCAGCACCCGTTCCATGTCTTGCGCGAGCCGCTCGGCTTCCGCCCGGCGCCGGCGCGACAATTCGCGCGCCTGATCGAGATAACGCTCACGGTCGGCGGCCAATTCGCGGGTGAGTTCCAATTCGCGCATTGCTGGGTCCTCGCAATCGGCCACGGCCCCTTGCAGTTGCTCGGCGCGGGCGATCATGTCCGCCACCGAAGCGCCGTATTTCTTGCCCAGCCGCTGCAGCACCGCCAGGCGGTCTTCGAGTTCGCTCAAGCGGAAGGGATCGAAGGAAATCCCCGAAGCGTATTGTTGCAGGGCGTGGGCCAGTTCTTCCAGATAAATCCGGGCCTGTTCCAGATTTTCCTTGAGCGGTGCCTGGCGGCTGTCGATGGCGCAGAGCGTATCCACCTGGGTCGTCACCGCATCGAGGGCGCCGAGGATGGCGTGGGCATCGCTGTAGAGCAGCCGATGAGCACCGGTGGCCGCGGCGTGCAGGGTGGCCGCATGCTGCAGCAGCGTTCGTTCCCGAGCCAACTGGAGGTCTTCATCCGGCTGCAACTGGGCCGCTTCCAGTTCGTTCAGCTGGAATTTCAGGAATTCCAACTGCTGGGCGCGTTCCTCGCGGAGTTTTCGGAACTGCTGCCATGCCGCGCGCGCCGCCTGCCAGGCGTGGTAGCGGCGCCCGGTTTCAGCGAGCTGCCCGGCGGTGGCCGCGAACCGGTCGAGCAGGTCCAGATGCACGCTCGGGTCCAGCAGCAATTGGTGTTCGTGCTGACCGGAAACCGAAATCACGCCGAGCATCAGTTCGTGGAGTTGCTGCAGGGAAATCAGCCGGCCGTTGGCAAAGATACGGTTGCGGCCGCCGCGGCTGATCCCGCGGCGGATCACCAGGGTGCCGTCCGCGGGCACTTCGGAGGCGGCCAGGCGGGCAGCGAGCAGCGGCGTTCCGGTAAGCTCGAACTGGGCTTCCACGGAAGCTTCGTCGGCCCCGGTGCGGATCATTTCCTGGGATGCCCGGGCCCCCAGGATGAGGTTCACCGCGCCCACCAGGATCGATTTACCGGCCCCGGTTTCCCCGGTGATGATGGTGAGCCCGTCGCCGAAACCAACCTCGAGGTCTCGAATGACGGCAAAATTGCGCACGATCAGATCGCTCAGCACGTTTGCTGGTCCTTCGTTTCGGCGGTGGCGGGTCGGCGTCTTCCGGCGGCGCCGCAACCCGTGCTTCGGTGCGGTCCGCGGACGCCGTCGGGGCTTCCGGTGGTCGCCAAAAAGCGGTTGGTTTCCGGTTCCGGCTTTGATAGGTTACGCCCACTCATTGTGTCGGCAATAGCTTCTCCGTCAAGGGGAAAATGATAGAAGGGACATCCGCCATGAGCGACTGGTTGAACCGGGCGAAACAGGCCCTGTTCCGATCCCGCACCCCCAAAGGCCGCACCCTCCGCGAAGACCCTTACGGCCATGGGTTGGACCAAAAGCCGAACTTTCTGCCGCGCCCGCTGTTTGAACGGCTGATCGCCAAAACCGCGATCCCGGCGGACCAGCAGCGGCAACTGGAGCAACTTGGGCAGCAGGGGCATATCGTCTACGCCATCAAGTACCGCTCCCAGCTCGATTTCGTCTACGCCAATCTACGTCTGTACCAACTGGGGCTGCCCCATCCGCGGTTCGTCTTCGATCTGTTCCCCTACTTCTGGCAGCGCCGCTGGTACGCCTTGAAGCTGGCCTGCTTTCACCTGTGGCAGTTCATTCGCCACGGCGAACGCCCCAACGCCTACGCTTCCACCTACTATCGGGAACAACTCCAGGCGGGCCATTGCGGGCTCCTGTTCCTGTTGGGAGAACACGGCTACTACCAGCGTGCCGTGCTGGCGCGAAACGAACCCATCGGCCACCTGATCGACTTGCAGGCGGAACTGGACCGGCCGATCTTCCTGGTGCCCCTGGTGCTCCTCTATACCCGCGATCCCGGCAAGGAACCGCGCAAGGGCCTGGAAATCATCAGCGGCAAGCGGGAAAACATCGGGGTGGTGAGAAAACTCACACGCTTTCTCCGCAGCTACTCGAACGCCGCCTTGGAAGTGGGCGAAGCGATCAATCTCCAGGCCGTCCTGCCGGAACTTTCGGACCGACGGTCGCAACGCCGTAGCCAGATCTTTCAGTTGCGGCGCGAACTGATCGAAGCCACCGACGAAATCCGCCGCGCCATCGTCGGGGTCCAGATCAAGAGCAAGCTGGAACTGAAGGAAATGGTGCTCCATCACCCGCGGCTGGAAACCTTCATGAACCGGCGCGTCCGCTCGAGCGGCGAAAAGATGTGGAAAGTGCGCCAGGAAGCCGACCGCTATCTGGAGGAAATCGCCGCCGACTACAGCTACAACGTGGTTCAGATCAGCGCCAAACTGCTCAGTTGGATGTGGAATAACCTGTTCAACGGGGTCGATGTGGACCTGGAAGGTCTGCATAAGGTCAAAAAAGCCGCGCGCCACAACACCCTGGTCTATATTCCCTGTCACAAGAGCCACATCGATTACCTGCTTTTATCCTACATTCTGTTCACCAACAACCTCTTCACCCCCTTCATCGCCGCCGGCGGTAATCTTTCATTCTGGCCGCTGGGCGCGCTTTTCCGCCGCGGCGGGGCCTTTTTCATCCGTCGCAGCTTCAAGGGCCAGCGCTTTTATGCCGAGGTTTTCAATCTGTATGTGAAGACCATGGCGCAGCTCGGGCACAACATAGAATTTTTCATCGAAGGCGGACGCAGTCGCACCGGCAAGATGGCGCTGCCCAAGCTGGGGCTCCTGGCGATCCTGATCCAGGCGGTGGAAGAAGGCTTTTGTGATGACCTGGTGTTCGTTCCCACCGCTATCTGCTACGATCGGATCCTCGAGGAAGAAGCCTATCTCAAGGAACTCACCGGCGGCAGCAAAACGGACGAAAACCTGGGCCAACTGGTGCGCGCCCGGAAATTCCTGAAACGGCGTTACGGCCGCGTTTATGTTCAGTTCGGCGAACCCATGTCGCTGCAGCGCTATCTCGAACGCAACCGCCATGACCTCAAGCAGATGAATTCGAAACAGCGGCACGCCATGCATCGGGATTTCGCCTTTCGCATCATTCACAGCATCAACCAGGCGTCCCTGGTGACCCCACACGCCCTGGTGGCAGCCGCGTTCCTGTCCACCGCGCGGCGCGGCATCACGCTGCGCGAACTGCTGGAAACCTGCCGCCATTTTTACCAGTACCTGAACCAAATCCAGGTCCGCTTTTCCAATACCCTCAGGCATTTCGATCTGGCCGTCGGGGACACCATCAAGGACCTGGAACGGAGCAAGCTGATCGGCAAGTTGAGCGACGAAGACGAGGGTCTGGAAGAAGAAGTCTTCACCATCGACGACGCCAAACGCATGACCCTGGAATACTACAAAAACAACATCATCCACTTCCTGCTGCCGGCGGTGCAGGTGGCGACTTCCGTGCTGGCGCAGGAAACCTTTCGCTTCAGCCTGGCCCAGGTGCTGGAAGACATGGCCTTCATGAAGGATTTCTTCAAATTCGAATTCGTCTACGACGCCGAAGTTTCCGATTACCAGCAGGTCCGCAAAGTGCTCGATATCTTCGAGGAACAGGGCTGGCTGCGGCGCCTAGAACCGGGCGAGGACAAACCCTACCTCATGACCCACAAGGGTCTCCAGGTGGCCCAGTCGCTGAGCGGCCTGCTACGCTGCACCTTCGAAGGCTACTGGGTGGTGCTCAGATCGCTCCATTACCTGGAAAAACGCCCCTATCAGCAGAAGGAATTCGTGAAAAAGATCCTGGCCACCGGTCAGAAGATGCAAAAACTCGAACTGATCGAACGCCCGGAAGCCAATTCCAAGTTGATTTACCTGAACGCGCTTCAGTACTTTGCCGAGAAGGGTGTGGTCAGTAAAATCATCGACAAGGACGGCAACAAGGACAAACCCCTGGAACTGTATCAGGCCGCCGACGATCATACCCTGATTCAGTACTACAGTCGGGCCGTCAGTCGCCTGGCCCGAGCGCCGCATTTTGCGCTGCAGTGAGGGGGCGGGAGGGCGGGAATCGTGAGTGGTGAAAGGTGAATGGTGGGGCCTGGGGGGGGCGCCCTGCTGCTTGCCCCTGGTAGGGCGCGGCGGGGCGTGGGTCGGGTTGCGACCAGCGGGAACTACCCGACGGACCGCCTAGACCACGATCAGTTCTTCCGATGCCTGGTTGAAGGATTCCAGACCGGAGGCCGTGACCCGGTAGGTGTTTTCAAAGCCGACGATGCCCAGGCCGGGATACGACCACTTGGGTTCGAGGGCGAAGGTCATGCCTTCCGCGAGAACGGTCGTCTGCCCGCGGGCGATGAAGGGGAATTCATCCACTTCCAGGCCCAGCCCGTGGCCGATAAAGGACACCGCCGACCGGGCCGGACCCATGAAGCCTTCGGCCAGCCCGGCATCGGCCACCCACTTGACGATGGCGTCGTAGAGTTGGCCCGCCACTACTCCGGGTCTTGCGGTTTCCCGCACCCACTGGTGCAGTTCCCTGCAGAAGGCGTAGGTGTAAGCCAGGTTGGAAGGCGCCTCGCCGAGGGCGAAATTCCTCGTCTGATCATTCAGATACCCATGGTGGTTGAGCATGGTATCGACGCTCACCAGGTCGCCCGCCTGGATCGATCGCTCCCCGGCGCCCTGGCCGAAAGCGGGGCTCACCCCCGGGCCGCCGGTGGGGGAATCGCAGTAACTCGGCAGGGCCGCGTCCGGGCCGCTCAATATGTGGCCGAAGAAAATTTCCAGATTGAACGCCCGCACCCGGCTGAACCCCAAATGCCCGGCCCGCCGCGCCACCCGTTCCAATTCGATGGCCAGTTCGGTTTCGGTGATGCCTTCCTTGAGCAGCCCCGGCACCGCGTCGGCGACCGCCAGTGAAATCCCGCCGGCGGCCCGCATCAGATCGATTTCCCACGCGGATTTGATCATTCGGACCTGGCGGACCAAGCTGCCGATATCAACGATTTCCTGTTTGGGAAACACCTTCTCATCGTAGAAAAAAAAGCTCGCCGCCGGCAGCACGTCCAATTCCATGCCCAGGCGCCGGACCGAATCGCGGCCGCAGCAGTTGAACAGGGCTTCCGGCAACTGTTTGATCGAGGTCATCGGCAGCAGCGGTCGGATCGGCGATTGCCGCGTGGCCCGCTCCAGGTCCCGGCGCACCAGAAAGCAGGGTTCGCCGGCGGCCGGCACCAGCAGATGCGCGTCCTGAACCGTTCCGGTGAAATAATAGAGGTCGGTATTCTGGCGAATGATCGCCGCATCGATCCGACGGCCCCCGAGCAGGGCCTGGAAGGTCGCCAAGCGGTTCGCGATTTCACTCATGGGAACTTTCATCCGCTGCCTCCACTGGGTTGCCGAGTGACCCGACGGGACCGCCGCGCCCTTATCATCGCCGACCGCCACGCCTCAGCGCGGCCAGGCTGTCCGGGCCGGGCGCGGCGCTCAAGGTTTACCACCGGTGCCCGATTTTTTCCATGGCAGCACATGCGATTTTGCCATCGATTCGGGGGAAGCGCCGCGGCATCCAAGGTCATAGGTGGCCGGTTTGAAAAATCGCGCGGTTGAATTGGTGCCCCCGGCGTGATTCGAACACGCGGCACCAGGATTAGGAATCCTGTGCTCTATCCACCTGAGCTACGGGGGCGCGCATGGGTTCGGCCGTCCATAGCATAGGGTCGAATGACTGTCAATGGCGGGCAAGAGCCCTCGATATTCGACATATACCGGTCAAGGGTAAGAGGTTTCATTTCGTGTGCGCTCTTTCCCGGGAGCGCGGGCATCTTGCCCGCTTTTGAAAATGAAACATCTGATCCTAAACCAGTATGGCGATCTCGACATCCGGGCGCCGCATGGGATTACGGCCACAACCCAATGGTCCCCGGACGGTGCATCACAACGGTAGGTCAGGGTGCGCGAGGCGCTCCCTGACTTGGGTGGAGAAGCAAGATCGTCAGGGTAGCTCCCGTTGGTCGCAATCTGACCTACAGTGGCTATACCCGTTAGGGAATGGATACTGTGTTCCCGCCCCCTAACTGGTCGAGTATCCAGAAGCGCCCGATCGGTGTGTTTTGTCCCCGCGAGGACCGGCCAACGGCGTGGATCCGGTTGTTGTCACTAGTGGCTTTCCCATGTCATAATTGCTTGGCGTTCCGGTGCCCCCTCGGGGGTGACCTTTCGAAAGCTCGGCAAGAATGCGTCTGGATTCGGGAACTTGCCATGATCGAAGCCGATCTTTTCCGCCGCGTCCGGCGGTGACGGTGCATTTTTCCGGAGATCAAACCATCCGATTGAGGTGCTCGCGGTGCGACACGGACAACAACATCGGGGCTCGATAACCGATTCCGAACCGAGCGCCGGCCTGGGTGAACTGGTCCGGATGATGCTCAAGCGCCATCCGGCCTTCAGCGCCAATCCGATCGGGGATTGGGCCGATATCGCCGGGGTTCAGGTGGCTCATCACAGCGCCCCGAAGGAACTTAAGAACGGCTGTCTGCTGGTGATCTGCCATGATTCCATCTGGAAGCATCACCTGGAAATGACGCGCGAACAGTTGCTGATCGAGATCAATCGGGGACGTTCGCAGCCGCTGGTGGAACGGATCAAGTTCAAGATCGGGGAGCTGCCGGAAGCGGACCAGCCGGTCAATCCGAACCATCGACTGTTGAACAAAATGGTGCCCAAGCGGCTGCGCCGGAGTCATCCCAAACTTCCCAAACGACCTCTCACCGACGCCGAAGAGGAGCTGCTACGGAAGCTTCCGGATAAGGAACTGCGGGCCATGGCCCGGCGCATCCTGAGCCGGACCCCGGTCGAGGAATGAGCGCGGCATCCGCGACCTCGGCGCGGCCGGCGCGGATGCTCCGGCTCCGAGTTTTGGATCGGCCGGTGCGTTCCATGCCGCTCAGGCTTCCGCGTCCGGATCGGCCAGGGGACGGTGCAGGTGGTCGAAAATGACCCCCGCCAACTGCTCGGAAATCCCCGGCACCGCGGCGATTTCGTGGATCGCGGCCTGCCGCAGCGCGTCCAGACTGCCCAGGTGCTGGAGCAGCAGCCGGCGCCGTTTTTCCCCGATCCCCGGAATCGCGTCCAGGGAAGACATCAGCAAATCCTGCCGATGCCGCTTCTGGTAAAAGGACACGGCGCAACGGTGAGCTTCGTCGCGCAGATGTTGGAGCAGGTGCAGCACGGCCGGATGGCGGGTGAGAAACAGGGGGTTCTTGCGACCCGGTAGGTAGACCTTTTCATACATCCCACGGCCTTCGTCCCCGCGATCGGTTTCCTGTTCCTTGGCCAGGGCGATGAGCGGCAGTTGCTGTTCGAGGCCGGCTTCAATCAGCAGGCGCTGGATTCGGTTGAGCTGGGTCTTGCCTCCGTCCAGCACCAGCAGGTCCAGTTCCGCGGCCAGCTCCCGGTCCCGCTCCAGGAACCGTTGCACCACTTCGGCCATCATCGCCGGATCGTCCGGCTCGGTTTGCTCTTTTACCGTATAACGCCGGTATTTTGGGTAATCGGGAGCGGCGTTGGTGAAGCGTACCATCGATCCGACCGCGTGCCGGCCCTGAATATTGGAAATATCCACGCAGGCCAGATGCCGTGGCGGGCGCGGCAGGTGCAGGACCGTTTGCATGGCGGCCAGCAGCGTTTCCACCTTGGCCGCCTGTTCTTCCTGACCGGTGCTTTGCTGCTCGGCGTTTTTCGCCGCCAGTTCCAGCAGCATGCGGCGGTTGCCGCGCTGGGCGGGGCGGATCAGCACCCGTTTGCCTCGCTGTTCGGCCAGGCACTCTTGCAGCAGGTCCTGGGCCTCGAGGCTTTCCGGCACCAGGATTTCATCCGGAATCAGCCGCCCTTCACGGTAGAATTGTTGAATGAAGGCGCTCAGGACTTCCGCCCGGTCGCCGTGGAACGAAGTGAATTCGAAGGTGCGCTGACCGACCATGGCGCCGTGCCGCACAAACAGCACCACCAGGATGGCTCGGGCCGGTTCCAGGTGAGTGCCGAGCACGTCCTGGTCGATGAACCGGCTGGAGATGATGTGCTGCTGTTCGAGAGTAGCGCTGACCACCCGCAGGCGGTCGCGGTACTGGGCCGCCTGTTCGAAATCGAGCCGGGCCGCCGCCGCTTCCATGCGTTCCCGAAGCTGCCGCTGCAACAGATCGGTCTTGCCGCGCAAGAACAAAATCACCTGTTCCACCATGTGCTGGTATTCGGCCCGGCTGACCTTGCCGGCGCAGGCCCCGAGGCAGCGGCCCAGGGAAAAGTTGAGACAGGGTCGGGGTCTGGGCCGAAGCACCTGGCCCTTGCATTGGCGCAGGGGGAACATGCGCTGGAGCAGCTTGAGGGTGTCGCGCACCGCCTGAGGCGAAGCGTAGGGGCCGAAATATTGGGCGCCGTCGGCGTGAAAACGCCGCACCACCTGAAGCCGTGGGTAGGGTTCGCGAGGATCGATGCGCAGCGCTGGATAGTTCTTGTCGTCCCGAAGCAATACATTGTAGCGTGGGCGGTGTTTCTTGATCAGGCTCGATTCCAGCAGCAGGGCTTCTTTTTCCGTGCTGGTGACCAGGACCTCCAGATCGGTCGCGCGCTCCAACAGCACCCGAGTCTTGGCGGCGGGTTCCGGGCTGGTCCGGAAATAGCTCAACACCCGTTTGCGCAGATCCCGGGCCTTGCCCACGTAAAGGACTTCCCGGTGCCGGCCCTGAAACAGGTAAACGCCCGGAAGGTGCGGCAAATTGAGGGCTTTGCCGTGGCAGGGGTGGGGTTCACTCGAAACGCTGTCGTCGCCGTTGGGGGCTGCCGGCGGCTGCTCGCGCTCGTCCATCTGGTGGTGTCTCCGGCGGTTGCTGAAATCTTCCACGATCAACGCCGGCTGTAGCACAAAGTGATCGCAAAAGGCTAGACAGGGATTGAATTCTTTGCTAGAAGTGCTTCCGTCATTCAGTCGGGACGTGGCTCAGCCTGGTAGAGCGCTGCGTTCGGGACGCAGAGGTCGCTGGTTCAAATCCAGTCGTCCCGACCAAATGAAACTTTCCTGAAAGGCCTTCCCGTACCGGCGAAGGCCTTTTTGTTAGGCTGCGGCCTGGTCTCGCCCCCGAGCCGAGTTGCGAGCCTTGCAAAGGCAGGCCCCCAGGCATTAGTATGCCGGTCAAGGCTAACAACTTTCATTTCGTGTGGGCCCTTTCCCGGGAGCGCGGGCATCTTGCCCGCTTTTGGTAATGAAACATCCGACCCTAAACCAGTATAACCCAGCGTGACCGGTCACCACGGTCGCCAACGCCAAGGTTCAAGCCGTGGCGGAGGCCGCGTTCAAGCCCCGGCATCCGGCGGCGTTTGAAGAGGACTCGAAAACAGGAGGTTAGCCATGGCATGGTTCACCAAGGCAATGGTGTTGATACTGACCCTGCTCAGTTGTTGCGGCTGGGTTGGGCCGATGGCGGCGGTGGCCGCAGACCCCAAAGACATGGGCGGCTGGGAACGCGGCGGCGCCTACGATCGGCTCTATAACCCGCAGGAACGTGATAAGTTCAAGGGTACGGTGGTGGATGTGGTGGAAGTGGTGCCCATGACCGGGATGTCGCCCGGCGTGGCCCTGCTGGTGAAGGATGCGGAAGGCGATGAGGTGCCGGTGCATCTGGGCCCGCGTTGGTTCGTTGATCCCAAGAGTATTGGGATCAAGAAGGGCGATCGGGTCACGGTCAAGGGGGTTTGGGTCGAACTCGACGACCGGGACCTGGTCATGGCTTCCAAAGTGAGCAAAGGTGACACCTATGAATACAAGGTGCGACTGACCGCGGACGGCACCCCTTTTTGGACCATGACCCCGGAACAGTTGGCCAAGGAACGGGCCGGCGACTAGCCCCCGGGAAGCTGTCGCCCCCGGGTAGCGAGCGCCGCTCCGGCCGGGAATGTGAGCATGGTTCCGAGCAGATCTTGACAGGATTAACCGGATTTACAGGATGGATGAGGGGTCGGCTCATCGTGTCGATCCTATCAACAAGCTCGGGGTGTTACCCGGTCGGGGATGAAGTCTTGGCTTGCATCGGAACGCCGGTCGGGAGCGCGCTTTCGGCGGCATGCGGGACCCCTTGGTGGAGGAGGCAACGGCGTGAAGATCACCTGTTCCAGCTGTCAAGCGGTTTTTTCCGTTCCCGATGAGCGCATGCCACCGGGGAAAACCGTTCGTATCACCTGCCTCAAGTGCGGTAACCCGATCCATGCTCGGCTGCCGGCAACCGAACCCGGTCCAGGTGCGGGCAACAGCGCGGAATCCACGACTCCCGCCGCGGTTGCCGCCGTGATTCCCGCGGAAGACCTCACCGACCAGGAAAATCGGCCGTTCGACCTGGTGGAAGAAGCCACGCCGGCGGCCCTGATGTGTTTACAGGACCCGGAACTGGTTCGTAACCTGGCCCCGATTTTGGCCGACCGCGGTTATCATCCGCGCGAGGAAGCCGACCGCCAAACGGCCTGCCTGTGGTGGGAACAAAACGAATACGCCTTGGTGCTGACCGATGATGATCCGCCGGCCGCCGATCCGGCGCGGCATTTGCTGCTGGCTTACGCCCGGCGCTTGCCCATGCATCGACGGCGCGAAACGCTGCTGTGCCTGATCAGTCGGAGCCAGGATACGATGGACGGAATCCGGGCCTTTCAGATGGAATTGGAACTGATTGTCAATCGCGGCGATCTCGAGCGTTTACCCTTGCTGCTCGATCGGGCCATTGCCGAGCAGCGATCGGGCTACGCCGTGTTCAGGCAGGTGGGCAAGGAACGAGGACTGCTCTGATCCGCAAGCGCCCGCCGGGTGAAGCCGCCGCGGTCGGGTCGGTGAAGCAATCCCGAGCCAAGGAAAGGGGGCCGCTCTGATCAAGAAGCCATGGTCCACATTGTTCGGCCGCTCCGCTAAAGATCACCAGTCCAAGCATGTGCGTCTGCGCATCGAAAGTTGTGTCAACACCATTTTGGATCTTAACAATCAGTTGGGGGAAGGCAAGATCAAGCCGGAAATCATTCGCCAATTCGAACGCCTGAAGGACACCATCGACAAATTGTCCGAAGAAAAGGTGAGTGAGGAAGATATCCACCGGATCGAGCAGGCCACCAATGATCTCCTGGCCGACCTGCAGGCGGCCTACGGCACCACCCCGTCGCTCCGGCTGAATCCCAGGGAGTGGCATTGACCCTGGCACCCGGCAATGGCCGCTCAGCAAACATCTCAACCTCAATCAACGGGTGCTGCCGAGGGGTTGGATTCGGGCTATTGTAATCTCGATCGAAGCTCAGGGATTTTGAAATTTCTCCGTTCGGTCGATGACCGGGAGACCAGTTCTCGGTCGGTCGCGGGGAAACGCTGCGGATAAACTGCAAACAACCAGGCTGAACCGCCTTTCATGGCGCCACTAAACATGCCGCAAACATGCCGCGTGCTTGCTCGTCAGCTTGATTGGCTCGTTATGCCATCGGTGTTCTGCTGAGTCTTTTTGCTTGCAACCTTTTCAGCTCTTTTGGCAAGCAACTCGCGCACGGTCGGTACCAGATGATTG
>Ga0100398_1003707_pt1 | contig 12458 bp, 10 predicted proteins | sample CryGeymeta201522_FD_81568 | JGI IMG/M metagenome (GOLD analysis project Ga0100398, IMG submission 81568) | Groundwater microbial communities from Crystal Geyser aquifers in Utah, USA - Crystal Geyser metaG 2015-22 | ecosystem: Environmental > Aquatic > Deep subsurface > Groundwater | place: USA... | reverse complement strand
GTCGAGGTGGCGCTGCTGCTGGCCGACGCCGCCGAGGCCGCGGGCACGCCCGGGTCGGCTCGTGAAGGTCTCGAACGCGCCCACCGAGCGCAACCGGGGGAGGCTCGCCTCAGCGAGCGTCTCGCTGCGCTCTACGAGGCCATCGGCGCGCGCCGCGAGCTGGCCGCTCTGCTGATCGAGGAAGCGGCCGCGGCCGAGGACGAGCAAGGCTTCGAGCTCTACCGTCGCGCCGGTCGGCTCCTGGTGGACGAGGGCGACGCCGAGGCGGCCCTCGGACCTCTGTCCGCCGCGCTGGGCCTGATGCCCGACGATCACCACACCCAGGTCACGTTGGCGGACGCCTACATCGCGACCCAACGCATCGCCGAGGCGGGACAGCTGCTCGAGCACGCCATCGGAGAGCACACGCGCAGGCGCTCACCCGAGCTGGCGCAGCTCCAACACCGCATGGCGCGCTTGGCCCACGCCGTGGAGGACCGGAACCTCGAGTTCCAGTGGCTCGCCGCGGCGCTCGACGCCGACAAGAACAACGCCGACGTCGCGGGCGAGTACGCGCTCTTGGCCATGGAGCTCGAGGATTGGGACAAGGCCCTGCTCGCGCTGCGCGCCGTCACGCTCTGTCGCACCGAGGGTGTCATGTCGCGCGCGCTCGCCTTCCTGCATCAGGCCCGCATCGCGCACACACGCGGCGAGTCTCGGCGCGCTCTGCTCTGGGCACGCAAGGCCCGCAGCGAGGATCCCGACCTGGAAGAGGCGGAAGCGTTCCTGGCCGAGTTGGGCGAGGGTTGACGCCCGTTCCTCCACGCTCCACCCCTCCACCCCTGGCTGCTTTACAGCCTGCATGCGCGTGGATACCGTGAACGACGCCATGTCGCCCTTCATTCTCTGCATCGATCAAGGCACGACCGGCTCGACGGCCGTGCTGCTCTCCTCCTCCGGCGAGGTGCTCGCCAAGGCCAATCGAGAGTTTCCGCAACACTACCCGCAGCCGGGCTGGGTCGAGCACGATCTCGACGAGATCTGGCAGAGCGTGCTCGATTCCATCGCCGACGTCTTCGCCAAGTCCGGCGCGTCGCCCAAGGACTGCGCCGGCATCGGCATCACCAACCAACGCGAGACCACCATCGTGTGGGAGCGCAAGGGTGGGGCACCCATCCACCGCGCCATCGTCTGGCAGGATCGCCGCACCTCCTCGCGCACGGAGGAGCTGCGCGCGTCGGGCTACGAGGCGCTGGTCCGAGAGCGCACGGGACTCGTGCTCGACCCCTACTTCAGCGGCACGAAGATCGACTGGATCTTGAACCATGTCGACGGAGCGCGCGCGCGTGCCCAGGGCGGCGAGCTCTGCTTCGGCACCATCGACTCCTGGCTCGTCTGGCGCCTGAGCGACCAAGCCGTCCACGTGACCGACGCGACCAACGCCTCGCGCACCATGCTGTTCGACATCCGTCGCGGCGCCTGGGCCGAGGACCTCGCGGCGCTGCTGCGCGTGCCGATGGCGATGCTGCCCGACGTGAAGAGCTGCTCCGAGCGCTACGCCGTCACCAAGGGAGTGCCCGGCTTGCCCGACGGCATCCCCATCGCGGGCATCGCGGGCGATCAGCAAGCGGCGCTCTTCGGGCAGACCTGCTTCTCGCCCGGCGAAGCCAAGTGCACCTACGGCACCGGCGCGTTTCTGTTGATGAACACGGGCGAGACGGCGGTCGCCTCCGAGCACGGCCTGTTGACCACCGTGGCGCTGCGCCTCGGGGGTCGCACCACCTACGCGTTGGAGGGCAGCGCCTTCATCGCCGGCGCCGCCGTGCAATGGCTGCGCGACGGCCTCGGGCTGATCAAGGATGCGAGCGAGATCGAGGCCTTGGCGTCGAGCGTGGCGTCGGCGGGAGACGTGGTCTTCGTGCCCGCGCTGGCCGGCCTCGGCGCGCCCCATTGGGATCCCCACGCGCGCGGCCTGCTCTGGGGCCTGACGCGCGACACCACGCGGGCGCACGTCGCGCGCGCCGTACTCGAGGGCATCGCCTTCGAGGTCGCCGATCTGGCGCTGGCCATGGTCGAGGATTCGCGCCGCAGCATCGGCCGCCTGCGCGTCGACGGAGGCGTCTCCCAGAGCGATCTGGTGATGAGCCTGCAGGCCGATCTGCTCGACGTGGAGGTCGATCGTCCGAGCAACATCGAGACGACGGCGCTCGGCGCCGGCTACCTCGCGGGCCTCGCGGTCGGCGTCTTCACGGATCTCGACGACGTGGTCCGCGCCCATCGCATCGAACGCAGCTGGAAGCCGACGATGGCTTCCGAAGAGCGCACCGCCCGCCTGCTTCGATGGCGCGAGGCGGTGGCTCGTGCCAAATCTACCGAGGCTTCCAGATGACCACGATGCGCAAAGTCCCCCTCGCCTGGCAGTCCCTCGAAGACGCCTTCGAGAACAACGCCCCCCAGGTCCACAGCTACCTTCAGCTCGAGTCGGGCGAGGTGCTGCGTCTGGTGGATGGCACCGTCGATCCCGACCTGCTCGCGCGCATCGTGGCCGATCCCGACTACCTGCCCGTGGCTCCGGTCTCCTCGCGTGAGCAGTATCGCTGGATGGAGCACTTCATCCAGACCGTCGAGGACGAGACGCTGCACGAGGCGCTGACCCACTCCATCGACGGCAAGGGCGCGTTTCGGCGCTTCAAGGATGTGCTGATGGCGCATCCCGTCGATCGCGAGCGCTGGTTCAAGTTCCGCACGGAGCGACTTCGCGACTGCATGACGAGCTGGCTCGAGACGCACGGGCTCGAGGCAGGTCCGCGTCCCGAGTGGCGTGTGCCGACGGCCGAAGAGGTGCTGCCCGAGGTCGAGCGCCGCGGCGATCGGGTCCGCGTGCAACACACCCGCGCGCGTCGCTCGGATCTGGAGCGGGCGAAGCTTCACGAGCTGGTGGACAAGCTGCCGTCGCGAGGGCTCGACACCGCGCTCGCCTTCCTAGAGTTCAGCCTGGCGCGGCGGCCGATGGTGCTACCGGACGTCGACGCCACGGACGTCGATGCCACGGTCGGTGACGACGCGACGCAGGACGCGGCCAACGACGCCGCGATCGATGGTGCTTCCCCCGACTCCTCGTCGACCTTGGACGATGGCGCCGACTGACGCACTCGGCGCGGTGACGGGCCGGCGAAGGCTCCCAGCTCTCTTCTGTGCGCTCATCGCCTGCGCGCAGCTCCCGTCGGTCGCTTGGGCCCAGCCTGGCGCGGTGCGACGCGCCGAGGGCGTGGTCGCCTTGGTCGGTGGCAGCGCACCCGGGCCTGGCGTGGTCGTGGTGCTCGAGAGCGACGTGACCTTCGAGGCGCGGCTGCGCCTGTGCGGGCGCTCGCGCGGGGAGCTGCCGCTGGGACCGCTGCCCGACGCGCTGCTGCGCGCGACGCTGGACGAGATCGTCGGTCAGGTGCTGATCGCGCGTGAAGCGGAGCGCGTGCGCGTCAGCCCGCCCACCGCCGCGGACGTGGCGCACCAGGAGTCGCAGCTCGCGGACCTGGCGGGCGGAGCCACGCGCTTCGCCTCGTTGGTGCAGGCCCTCGGCGTGACCCACGAAGAGGTGAGCGACATCGCGCGTCGCCGCGCCACCGTGCAGCGCTTCCTGCAGGCGAACCTCGAGGGCGCCGCAGTCGTCACGGAGGAGGAGGTCCAGAGCGCCTACGCGGCAGGCGATCATCCCTTCATCGGCCAGCCCCTGGAGGAAGTGCACGAGGCCATGCGCGTGCTCTTGGTGCGACAGGCCCTCGATCGCGCCGTGGCTCGTTGGGTGACGATCCTGAAGCAGCGCACGCCCTTGCGTTTGCTGGCGTCGTACGCCTCCTCGACGTAGCTTGGAGCCCATGAGCGACGCGGTCGAAGAGGGTAGGGGAGCGGGCCGTGCGGCCACGGCTCTGGCGTGGAGCGGCGGCGGCGCGCTGGGCTTGGTCATCAGCTACGGGCTGGTCTACTTCTTCGGCGAGGCTTACCCGAGCGGCGTCGGCACCTTCGTGCTCTTCGCGGCGGGCGCCCTGGGCTTCATGGCCTTGGCGGACAAGCTCGGACGTCGCGCGCTGAAGGTCCTCGGTCCCATCTCCGGCATCTTGCTCGCCCTCGCCCTCGTGCTCGTCGTCACCATCGGCTTCTCCGGGCTGCCGAGCTAGTCCTGGCTGTGGCCCGAGCGCGTCCGCGCTTCAGCCGTCGAGGTCGAGGCGGATGACCGTGTCGTCGCTGCCGGTCGGGTTGCGCTGGCGCTGGATCAGGAGGGTCTCGTCCTCGCTGCGCCCGAGGGTGTCACCCGTCGGCAGCTGCTTGTCCGGATCGTCGAGCATCCAACGCGCCATGCTGAACACGAAGTCGAGCGCGCCACGACCGTTCACCGGACAGGAGATGAAGAACTCCTCGCGTCCGTAGCGAGCGAGTCCGTGCGTCAGGAACGACATGCGATCCTCGGGCTCGGGCGCCGCCGTCACGTCGACCGCGATCTCCGCGGGCAGTTCGCCCAACTCCGCGCCCAGCTTGGCCATCTCCGCGAACAGCCCCGCGAGGTGGAAGAAGCGCCCATGCCCGAACATGGCGCCGACGCACTTCGCGCCCTCCATCACGCAGGCGGTCAGCGCCGCCATCTGCAGATCCTTCTGGCGCGGCGTGCCCACGAGCCCGAGCGCGGTGACGATCAAGTGCGCCGGAGCCGCCAGGGCTTCGTCCTTGGGCGGAGCGGTGAGGCCGAAGGGCATCTTGGGCACGTCCGGATGGGGCACGGGCATCAACATCACGAAGAGCTGTCCGCCCGTCTCCATCGAGAAGCCGAGCGGACCTTCGCGCTCGGTCAGGGTCAGCTCGAGGCCCATGTCCGAGGCCGCCGCGATTACCGCGTCCGCGTCCGGATAGGCGCTCTCGGCGAGCAGCACGAAGCAGAGATCAGCCATGGCGGGAGACTACCGAATCCCGTGCTTGCTTCGCCACACGCCGCGTCGCCCAAGGACGTCCTCGCCCAGGCGTCCATGGAGTGCGCGTACCACTACAGATCCCGTGCGCGATTGTGCTACGTTCCGAGCCCCCCGAGCTGACCGAGGTTTTTCTTGAGCGACGAAGAGCAACCGTCGGATCCGTCCGACTTCGACGCCGACGCCCTGGCTGCCCTCGCGCGTCCATCGGGTGCCCCCCCCGCCATGGACGATGACGACGGCGATGGCGGCATGCTGGATCTCCGCGCTCTGGCGGCGTCCGCCGCACCGCTTCCGCCCGAGGAGGCGGATGACGGGGCCGACGAGGAGCCCGACGAGTCCGCCGCCGTGCCTGCCGCGAAGGGCGAGTCCGTCGCGAAGCCCAAGGCAGCGTCCACGGCCACGGCCGCCTCAACGCCCGAGCCCGCGGCCGCCGCGGTGCGCCCGGCGGAAGAGAAGAAGGGCGGAAGCGGCATGGTGATCGGCGTGGCCATCGGCCTCGCCGCCGCCGCCGCGCTCTTCTTCTTCATGCGTCCGAGCCAGCCCGATCCGCTCGCCAGCGCGGCCAATGCGCCCGCAACGACCGCCACGGGTCTTGCCCTCGCGCCGCCGGACTCCCTCCCCTCGATCGATGTCCCGCCCGCCGATGGGCCGCCCAGCGCCGCCGTCCAGCCTGGCGCAGCCGTCGAAGGTGACGCCGTGCCGGGCACCGAGCCCGGCGCCGACACCGACGCCGTGCCCAGCACCGAGACCCACCCCCTCGAGGCGAGCACAACCGAAGGCGCGACCGAAGAGGGTCGCCATCACGGCACTCGCCACGCGAACCACGCCGAGCAGGACCACTCCGCCGAAGCCGACACGCACACCGAGGAGACCCACGAAGCGGCGCCGGTGGTCGCGGCCGCGCCTGCGACCATGGCGACGATGCAGGCCGAGTCCGAGCACGGGTCGGACGACCGCTCCATGGACCAGCTCTTGAACAGCGCCCTCGGCGGTGAGCCCGCGCAGGGCGGCACGATGACGGCGCCCGTCGCCTCGGCCATGGCGGCGGCCCCGGCGGCTGACGCGAACCTGCCCGAGTCGCCCAGCCGCAGCGTCGTGACGCGCGTGCTCGGCGGGCTGATGAGTCAGATGCGGAGCTGCGCTGGCGATCAGGTCGGCATGGCCAACGCGCGCATTCGCATCAGCAACGACGGCACCGTGGCCAGCGTCGCCATCGCGGGCGCACCCTTCGGCGGCACGCCCCAGGGCACCTGCATGGAGAACGTCGTGCGCCGCGCCCACTTCCCCCGCTTCAGCCGGCCGACCATCGACCTCACCTTCCCCTTCTCGATTCGCCCGCTCAACTAGGCATGCGGCGCTCGCTCGCCCTGCTCTGTCTCGGCCTCGCGGCCTGCGCCGGCGCGTCCCAGAATCGGGCGACCACCGAGGTCGGTCGTGGCCTGGCGATGCCCGCGGATCCGGGCGCGCGCAGCCAAGCCCTGCGCGAGTCGGGGCAGCGCTTCTACGCGGCGCTCTCTCGCGGAGAACCCGAGGACACCGTGCTCGACGCCCTCGCCCTGCGGCGCGTCGTCGACTCGACCGCGGCCACCCGCTACTCGGCCCAGCGCGCGGGCTTGGGCCTCCGCCTCGGCGTGCGCCCCGCGGATTTGGAGGCCTTCCGCAGCGCGGAGTTCGCGGGTGTGTGCGTGCAAGGGGCGAGGCAACGGGCCGCCGGGGGCGTGCTCGGCCTGCTCCAGCCGACTTGGACCTTCGATCGCGTGCTCGTGGTCGGTCGCCGACCCGGCGGTCAACGCGTGGCCGCCTGGCTCGAGGGGGTCTTCGCCTTCACCGATCAGGGCTTCTATGCGCTCGATCTCAGCCGAGCCGAAGCACCCCGTTGGGAACACTCCGATCTGGAGCTGGCCAGCTGTGACGTCGAAGTAGGTCTTCACTAGCCTGCCGGCTGTGGATCCATCTCGACGCCACCACAAGATGTAGTGGTGGTCACGGCATGACACCCACTCGGTCTAGCGATAGGGCGTTGCAATCGCCCGCGCGGGATGGTAATCGGCGGAGAAGTGCGAGTTGGCCTGGGGGCCGGCCCCTTCGGTTCCGAGCCGGCAACGTGCTCCTCGCCGACGTCTTTCCTTCCGCCGCTCCATCTCTTCCGACCTTTTCCTTCCGCTGTATCCCTCCCGACCTGGCCCAAGTGGCCCCCATAGGTGTGCCTTGAAGATCAAGAAGCTCGAGATCGTCGGCTTCAAGTCCTTCGTCGACCGGACCATCGTGAACTTCGATCACGACGTGACGGGCATCGTGGGACCGAACGGTTGCGGTAAGTCCAACGTCGTCGACGCGCTGAAGTGGGCCATGGGCGAGCAGTCGGCCCAGAGGCTGCGCGGCAAGTCCATGGACGACGTGATCTTCAACGGCTCGGAGGCCCGAGGACCCCACGGCTTCGCCGAGGTCACCATCACCTTCGACAACACGGACGGGCTGACGCCCCCCGAGTACGCGGACTATCCAGAGATCAGCGTTACGCGGCGCCTCGACCGCGCCGGCAACAGCGACTACTCGATCAACAAGACGTCCGTGCGCCTGATGGACGTGACCAACCTCTTCCTGGGCACGGGCGTGGGTCGCCGCGCCTACTCGATCATCGAGCAGGGGCGCATCGGCTTCATCGTCTCCTCCAAGCCCGCCGATCGTCGCCAGATGATCGAAGAGGCGGCCGGTGTCACCAAGTTCAAGGTGCGCAAGCACGCGGCCGAGCGAAAGATGGAGCAGACGCGGCAGAACCTGCTGCGCATCGGCGACATTGTGCACGAACTCGAGCGCTCCCTGGCCTCCCTGCAGCGTCAGGCGCAGAAGGCCGAGCGCTACAAGAACTACCGCTCCGAGGTGCGTGAACTCGAGCTCTGGACCGCTTCCCATCGCTACCTGGACATCTTCCAGGAGACGCGCGTAGTGCGCGGCGTGCTCGACCAGGCGCAGGCGCGCGCCGAGGGTGTGCGCTACGCGGTGCAGGTGCGCGAGGCAGAGCTCTCCGGCGCCCGAGCCGACGCGGATCGCGCGGGCGTGGCCGTGGAGCATGCGCAGGGCAAGGCCTACGCCCTCGACAACCGCGTGCAGATGCTCGAGGGCCAGCTGGCCCAGCGTCGCGAGCGCCTCAAGGGGCTGAAGCAGGCCGAGCACGTGGCCGAGCGTGAGCTGACCGAGCTCGAGACCCAGCGCGTCACCCTGAGCGAGGAGCGCGAGCACATCGCGCGGGCGCTCCTGGAGCTGGAGCAGGCCGAGGACGAAGCCAAGAGCTTGTTCGAGACCGAGCAGGAGGAGCTCGCCCATCGGCGCCAGGCCGCCACCGAGGCGGACGCCGTGCTCGCCTCGGCGCGCGCGCGTGTCTCCGAGGCGGTCGCTCGCATCGCCCGTGCCGAGGCCGTGCTCACGGGCTTCGAGCGGCGCAAGGCCCAGGAGCGGCAGCGTCTCGAGCAGCTGACCAAGGAGCGCGAGGGCGCCGAGGTGAGGCGCATCGAGGTCGGCCAGGAGCTCTCCTCCCTCGAGGCGCGGCTTACGGGTCTGCGCAGTGGCAGCCAGGCGACCCAGGCTCGCAGGGACGAGATCGAGGCCGAGCTGCGGGGTCTGCGCGAGCAATTCCTCGGCAGCGATCAAGAGCTCACGGGGCTGCGTGAAGAGACGGCCGAGCGCCGCTCGCGCCTGCGCTCCCTCGAGGAGCTGGCGTCGCGCTTCGAGGGCGTCGGCGCTGGCGTTCGCGCGCTGCTCACCCAGTACGCGCCGAACGACGCGGCCCGTCGTGAACGCGGCCTGCTCGGCTTGGCCTTTGACCTGATCGAGTGCCCCGAGCGCTACACCCAGGCGCTGGCCGGCGCCCTGGGCGACGATCTCTCGCGCGTGGTGGTCGAAGACGGCGACGCCGCTCTGGCCGCGCTGAGCTTCCTGCGCGAAGAGGAGCGCGGGCGGGCCGCCTTCATGCCGCGACATATGCGCGGCGTGGCGGGCGCGCGCGTCCAGCTGCCCGAGGGGGAGGGCGTCATCGGTCGCCTCGCCGACCTCGTCCACGCGCAGCCTGGTCACGAAGAGCTCGTGCGTCGCCTGCTCTCGGGCGTGGTGGTCGTCGACTCCCTCGAGCGTGGGCTGAGCCTGTCGCGCGATGCGCAGGACGAGCTTCGCATCGTCACCCTGGAGGGTGAGGTCGTCGAGCCGAGCGGTGTGCTGCGCGGTGGCGCCCACGACGACGTGGCCGCGCACATGCTCCAGGTGCGGCGCGAGATCCGCACCCTGCACGAGGTCGTCGGCGGGCTCGAAGAGAGACTCACCGCGGCCGTCACGCGCCACGGAGACCTGCGACGCGGCATCGCGGAGCGTCAGGCGGCCATCGACGCGGCGCGCAACGAAGCCCACGACGCCGAGATCGCCATCGTCAAGGCCGACAAGGATCTGCGTCGCCACGGCGAAGAGCGCGAGCGCGTCGAGGCGCGCATCGAGAAGCTCACCTCCGACATGGAGGCCCTCGAGCTCTTGCTCGAGGAGGCGGGCGACGAGGAGACGCAGGCGCGTCAGGAGATCGAGTCGGCCCGCGCCGCGCAGGCCGAGTCCATCGGCGCGCAGGAGGCCGCGGACGCCATCTGCCAGAGCCGGCGCGAGGCCGTCGATGCGCAGGTCTCTCGCGTGTCCGACGTGCGTGTGCGCGCGGCTCGAGCCCGGGAGCGTGCCGAGAGTGATCGCGGCGCGGTCTCGCGTCTCGGACGCTCGATCCAGGAGCTCGCGTCGCGCAGGGATCGCTTGCGCGGCGACGTCCTCGCGGGCGCACGGCAGCAGGGCGAGACCCTGGGCCGCATGCTGCGCGAGAGCGAGGACCTCGCGGGCGCCGTGACCCTGGCCATGGCCTCCCACGCCGAGCTCGAGCAGCTACGCAGCTTCCACGACGCCTGCCGCGCCGCCCTCTTCGAGCAGGAGGCGCGCCTGCGCGAGCTGCGCGTGGCGCTGGACGAGGAGAGTCGCCGCGCCGCCGAGCAGGAGCTGAGGGAGCGTGAGCTCGTGCTCGCGATGGGCCATCTGCTCGAGCAGATGCGGGATCGCCACGACGTGGATCTGCGTCACGTGATCGGCGACTACCACGACCGCGCGCTGCCCGATGCCGGCGTGAAGACGCGCGCCGAGGAGCTCTTGAGGCTCATCTCGCGCATGGGCGAGATCAACCTGACGGCCATCGAGGAATACGAAGAGAAGTCGACGCGCTTCGAGTACCTCTCCGGCCAGCAGAAGGATCTCGAGGAGGCACTGACCAAGCTCGATCGCGCGATCCGTCAGATGAACCGCGAGAGCAAGAAGCTCTTCCAGGAAGCCTTCGTGGCGGTGAACGAGCGCTTCAAGCTGATCTTCCCGCAGCTCTTCCGCGGCGGTCACGCGGAGCTGAAGCTCACGGACCCGGACGACCTGCTCGAGTCCGGCATCGACATCATCGCGCAGCCGCCCGGCAAGCGCGTGGGCGCGCTGGAGTTGATGAGCGGCGGCGAGAAGGCGTTGACGGCGGTGGCCATGATCTTCGCCATCTTCCAGTACAAGCCGAGCCCCTTCTGTCTGCTCGACGAGGTGGACGCCCCGCTCGACGAGGCGAACCTCGACCGCTCCGCCAACGCCATTCGCCAGATGACCGACCGCTCTTAGTTCATCGTGATCACGCACAGTAAGCGCACGATGGAGAACGCGGACGTGCTCTACGGCGTCATCATGGAGCACCCCGGCGTCTCCAAGCTGGTCTCCGTCGAGCTGCGCGGCAATCGTCGCCCGCAGAAGGACGCACTTCAGGACGCGGCAGTCGCCTAGCTCGGACGCCGCGGTCGCCCCTACGGCGAAAAGGGTGATCCCATCACGCGGCCGAGCCCTACGCTCGTCGGGGGCCGCGCACGGCGTGACCCGTGGACGTCCACTGCACGCGCAGCGTCCGGGCCGAGCCTCGGCCCCCGAGCTGCCCTCAGCGGCAGGCTTGTTGTTTTGAGCCGTCGACGACGGTGACGGTGCAGTCGGCGTTGCAACGCGTCCACGGAGAGCGCGCGCCGCAGCTGGGGACGGCGCCCTGCCAGCCTTCCCGCACGGCGCAGGGCGTCCGGGAGCAGGTGCCCATCGTCGCCGTGAACTGCTTCTCCTCGGTCCCGTTGCAGTTCCAGTCGAAGCCTGCGGGATCTTCCGCGCCCGCGCGATGGGCGGTGGTGAAGTAGCGGGTCTGGCCCGGATGGGCGTCGACCTCCGAGTCGGAGCAGTCACCGCAGACCCTGCCGAAGGCGTTGGAGGCGTAGCCATCGTGGTCGAAGTCCACGAGATGGTTGACGCACATGGTGCCTTCGCACATCTCGATCGTGCAGGGGTTGGAGTCATCGCAGGAGGTCGGATCGCAGCCGAGGTTGGCGTCCGGCAGGACCCCGCCGTCCAGCGGCGAGCTCCCGTCCACGACGGATGAATCCGTGAGGCCGCCTCCCGAGTCGCGCTGCGTGGACCCGTCCAACCCCGCGTCCATGCCGCCCGTGCCCCCGTCCTGAGTGGGCCCGGATGTTCCGTCCGAGCATTGGATGCCCACACAGCTCAGGCCGGCCAGGCATTGGTCGTCGCGAATGCAGCCGCCGCCGATGTCGATCGTGCCCGAGGGGGAGCATTGCAGGCCGGAGGTCTGTGCCGCGCAGATCAGCCCCCCCGAGCAATCGGCGGTCGAGGTGCAGACCGATCCCACGCCGCCCGATCCCGCCGGCTGGCAGGTGTGGTCCGCCGCGCAGTACAGGCCGCTCGTGCACTGCCCCGTCAGCGTGCAGGGGTCGCCCTCGCCCTGGGTGTCGTGGATGGTGCAGATCCCCAGGTCACAGAAGAGCGGATAGCGGCACGGTGCCAGCGCGCTGCATTCGTCGCCGACGCCGCCGAGCGGTGTGGAGCCCACGGGGTTGCCAGTGGTGCTGCTGCAGGCGGACGAGCCGAGCAGAGGTGCCGAGAGCACGAGCCAGACGGCGAGGCGAGCCGAGCGTGAGTGACGCATGCCGGCACAATAGCAGCCCTCGGATTCAAATTCCCGTCCTCCCGTCAGTAGGGACGCTCCTCGTCACGTTCGTCACCAGGGACTCACCCGGGTCGACTTGGCGTGCTCTTTGCTGTTACTCGCGCCCATGATGCAACTGGCAAGCCCTGGCACAGGTCCCTGCGGCGTGGTCCTTCTCCTGCTCGCCTTGGCGGGTTGTGGCACTTCCCATAGCCCCAGCTCCGACGCGGGCTCCGACGGCGGTGTGCTCACGCGCTGCGAGGACGCCTTCCCCTCCGGAGTGGACGGCGACGCCTGCGACTTCACGGGCAGCTGCACGGCGGGTGCGGTCTCGGGCTGTTGCGTGCCCTCGGCGTCGTGCGTGGCCGGCGCCCTTCGCCTGAGCCAGATCTGCGGCACCGCGTGCATGCCCTGGACGAGCTGCGACGCCTACGTGGGAGAGGGCGGCGCGCCCGGCGACGAGTGCGACGGATCGACCTTCGGGACCTGCACGGCGGATCGCT
>Ga0100398_1003705_pt1 | contig 12459 bp, 6 predicted proteins | sample CryGeymeta201522_FD_81568 | JGI IMG/M metagenome (GOLD analysis project Ga0100398, IMG submission 81568) | Groundwater microbial communities from Crystal Geyser aquifers in Utah, USA - Crystal Geyser metaG 2015-22 | ecosystem: Environmental > Aquatic > Deep subsurface > Groundwater | place: USA... | reverse complement strand
GTTGTTGGGGTGTTTGTCGTTGAGTTTCTACTACGTCTTGTGATGGTGGACCTGTTGTTGTTGTTATTATTACTACTGGTGATGATGATGACGATGATGATCCGGGTGATACGACACCGCCATTCTCCTCATCATTCTCATAATCAGTCTCGTCATCAGCATTCTCATCCTCATGAACAGTTCTGCAAACATCATTTTCACCAAGAGTACAATCCGCTGTATTCATGCCCACAGTTGCTGTTGCTTCTGCTGCTTCTGTTGCTGCTGCTGCTGCTTCTGCCACTGCTTCTGCTGCATGATTCGCATCATCATTTCCTGTACAAGTGGAAGAACGTGCCATGACTCTGTACCTGCTACCAATGCTTCTGAAGTATTACTAGTAGGAGTATATTATTATTAAAAAGTGGTGGTGGTAGGAGTACTATCGTAGTAGTAGTAGTCGTGATTGCTGCTGGTGATCGTTTTGAAGTCCTTAATTAAAGTACCTGCCAGGACAAAACCGTCCTTTAGACGCACACGATAAATGGAGCTTAACAGTAGCTACTAGTGACTAGCTAGCTAGAGAGGACTTTCAGAGGACTACTAGTAGTAGCTAGTAGTACTACTCTAGTAGTAGTAGTTATACAATAACAGTAGTGCAGTAGTATGGACTGTGGCAAATGAAAAAATAATGACAATTTACAAAACTAATAATGTAAAAATGAACATACTAGTCTAGTTACTCCAGTAGACCAGTATTATGTACCTGAGATTTTGCGCATGTCTGCTCGTCGTGTTGTAAATAAATAAAATTTTGTGTTGATCCTAATATCCAAGATGTGTCGGTCATTATTTTTCTTGCTGGTTTGGTTTCGAATCATGCCATGATGCCTTCTTTTTACATCTTCTGCACGACAATTTCCTTTTTTTAATTTCTTCTTTCAAATCCGTTTTTTCTCAATCATAGTGCATTGTCATTCATACATTAATGCGTCTTGAGACCCTTATTAGGAATCGACAATTGCGTTGATGCCACGCCAGTACTACTGCTACTACTAGATTTCAACAATTGTGGTCCAAATTGTGCAGCCCATCCAATCGTAGCAGATGGTACAAAATCGGTAAACGGTAAAATTTCTTCGGCAAATGACAGGTACTTCAAGTGCGGTGTGGTCGTATCGTACATGGCCATGATCAGACACACTTGAAGGGGTGCCCATCCAATATCCGCCACTTCTCCCACAATGGGGACCAGATAGGATGCCGAACCAATCAGATCGATCACGAGGGATACGATGAGACGTCCCCACATATCTGATGGTAAAATTGTTTTGGCGACCGAAACGGGTGTTGGACGTGGTCCTGTTTCGTAAACAAGTGCCTGTCCGGTAGAGGACGTCAAGAGCGGTGTAACGACGGCATCGGACAAACCCAATTGTTCACCCAACAATTGTTGCACGTGTTTCCGTCCCGTACTGGTACTGGCGTACAGTGTCAACGTCGTACTGGCAGCAACAGCCGTGACGACCAAAACAGCGGCCAATACCGGAACAAAAATAGGTAAGAACAATACACACAGTCCAGCCACAATGGGTGCTACTACCAAAGATACGGTTACCATGGGTACAGCAGGAATGATCAAGAGCCATTTCTTATGGCTGCTGTTTTGTAGTGGTACCATGTTGGATGTGCTATTGGCAACTTGTAAACAGTGTTGTTCCACGTGATCCATAAAGGCAAACCACGTTTGTACCAACTGTAACAGTGCCTGAATTTCAGGCCGGTACGGTCCTCTCAATTGCACCTTCAACCGTACCGTCGATGGACCATCATCTTCCATCATGGTACTACTGTGAGTGCTGCTGTCGTGAGACGTTGTTACAACGGCTTTTCCGCTACCATTGCCATTGCCACTAGCAGCAGATGTCGCCGATGGTTCCAATGTCAATGACAACCATGTTGGTTGCTGCTGTTGCTCTTGTTGTCCAACAGTAGTAGTAGTAGTAATAGGTAAATTGTTCATATTGTACGTAGCGGTCATGTTCAACCATGGTTTGTTTTCGTACACGACTTCTACCGTAAATTGTGACGAATACAATTGACTCAATTGTTTCGCTTTCAACGTTAGTTCACTACTACTGCCGTCGTCGGATGTAGTAGTAGTAGTAAATTTGAAGGCATTCCGATCCTTGTGACGGGACGTCGGTGCACCGCTCGTTACCGTAGCACCACAAGCACTGATACTCACGTACGACGGTGCATCCCGTGTTGGTAAATCATGCAAGCTCAAAACAGTCGCTCTCAATTCACCACCTTTCATTGTAGTACTGGTAGTACTATTCCTATTATTGTTACTGCTGTTACTGCTCGTATTGTTCTGGTTGTTGTTGCTACTAGTAGTAGTCTCCGAAGTTGAGAGAGCTGTGGTTTGCATGTTACTTGTCTCTTTTGTTTGATAAAAGACTAACTATTCTTTTTTTATGTTGCGCACGCATTGGTGTGCTGGTGGTGTTTGGTTTGGTTCGTTCCGTGTGCATGCCCCGAAAAGATAGATACCATAGATTTGGAATGTTTTGATGATGACAACGACTGGATGAAGATTCGACGCAATAATAATCATGCACATCATCATCGAAAAGGAGAAGGCGACGTGGCTTTCATACTAGAATTCAGAATGACAAAGAACGCACACTGATCCAAATCTACCCTTTTTCCAAAATGCAATTTTAGAGTACTAATTCATGTTATTAATTACTGCTTGTTACCACGAGCCGTGGCTAACATGACTTCTAGGTCGGTAATTTTCTCTCGAGGTTGTTCCTTGCTACGCTTGCGGGAATCACTCTGTTCTTCTCGATCAATGGCTTCAAAATCAGACCACGATACTACATTCACATTACGATCATGCAGTATACGCGATAGATTCTCTCTAGCTGTTCCTTCTACTACTGCAGTAACATGAGCAGCAGCAGCAGCAGCAGCAGCAGCAGCAGCAGCCGTTGTGGCTTCTTCTTCTTTTTCTTCTCCTTTGACGCTGGTTGGTCGTATTGCATATTTTTCTAAATCATTCATAATATTGATGACTGTATCTTTGGCATCCATAATGTTGGTTCCAATAATTCCACTGGGACCACGTTTTAACCAACCGGACACATACACACCACCCAATTCCGTAGTAGGAGAAGCTACCACACCTCCCTGATTTACTACAATGCCACGGGATTCATCAAAAACAATGTCTTCGTCATCCATCATACCATCCAACGGCACACCTTTGTACCCAATACTGACCAATACTAAATTGGCTTGCAACACTGTGGTTGTTTCTTCTCTTTTACCTGTTTGTTTCACAACAGCAACTTGTTGTCCTGCGGGACCTGCTAATTGAGTTTGTTCGCATACGACAGCACCAACATGTTGCGAATCTGTCGCAGAAGGCCGAAAGGATGTCGGGCACTGTAAAAATCGCAATCGAATTTCTTTTGTTGTTGTGGCATTCCGATCATCATCATCGGAAGCAGTCGTAGCAGCAGCAGTAGCAGCAGCAGCAGCAGCATATCGCAACAGTTGGTCAATACGGACCTTGGATCGATTTCCTGGCATTGCCAATTCTTCCAACGTTGCCGGAGTCGTACCCAAATCTAATTCTGCAGCATCCACGACAAATTTCGTACCGTACCCTTCTTGTTGTAATTTCGTCAATTCGCGCAATTCCTACAAAGAAAAATAAATCAATAAACAAATAAAGGGGTTCATGTTCAGAGGGAAAAGCATGGAACAGAAATGGTTCCATGTTTGTGATTTCTTGTACTATGCTCGCTATCCACACCAACCACCAGAAATCAAAGTATTTTTGTCTTTTTTGTTTGTTTTTGATTCCTTACCTTGATGGTAAAAGCACCTTGAACGTGACCTCTTCGTCCCACAACCGTAACAAGATGTACACCATCGTTTCCAATCACGGACAAGGCTCGTGATGCAATATCCGTATTTACTAATCCTTTGGCACCCTTGCTCAAAATTCGTGCACAATCCAAAGCAACATTGCCTTGTCCAATCACTACCACTTGTGATGATGATGATGATGATGATGTTGTTGATGATGATTTTGGTGATGATGTTGATAATGCTCGTGCTACGTGTTCGCCAATATGTTCGTAGGAGGGATGACCATTGTACCAGGCAACAAATTCACGAGCACTCACTATTCCATCCAATTCATCTTCTCCTGGTATTCCTAATTTACGATCGGATTCACACCCGTACGCCAGAACAACGATATCGTACCATTGTCGTAATTCTCGTACTGTAACATCTTGACCGACCGTCACATTGCCCCAAAATTGTATTCGATCATTATTCGTCGTCGTCTTCGTCGTATTTTCTTGAACGAATTTTGCAAAATCATGTTCCACATTCTTTACTTCCGGATGATCTGGTGCTACACCGTATCGTACCAACCCGTACGGTGTCGGCATTTTTTCTATCAAATCAATCGTACAGTCTTGAAAACCGTCGTCACAACTAAAATCATCATTATTGTTGTTGTTGTGATGTTCGGTTGAATGTTGCTGCTGTTGTTGTTGTTGTTGTAGTAGTTGTTGTAGTTTCTTCTTGTCAAACGCCGCCAGCAAATATTTGGCTGTATAAAAACCGGATGGTCCGGTACCTACAATGGCTACGTTGCACGTCGTAGAACCATTCTTCTTACTACGAATACTAGTAGTAGTAGTAGTAGTACTTGTAGTCGTAGAAGTAGCCGTTGAATGATTTCGAAAGGCAAGGGAACGGACGATGGGATATCTGTTTGTCGTACAGGACCATACTCTCGTCTTCTTGACTGTTGGATTGTAAACGAACGTTCGTATTGTGGCTCTGGTTATGGTCGTTGCTGCTGCAGTTTTTGCTGTGGCTAGTAGAATCATTTTATTGAAAATTGTCATCCTTACTGCTAGTTACTAGTAGTATGTTCGACTTTGATCGAAAGAGTGTTTTGTGTTGCTGCCTCAGGTCAAACAGTACGGATGCTAGTATTACTACTACTACTGACAGTGGTGGCAATGTAACAGGTATAGTGCAGTATATAAAATAATAATAAACAATAATGATTCAACGAATACTCGTAGTCTAGTCAGTTGTTGTTGAGTCTACCAAGAGTCAAGATGTTTGGAAAATGAAATACAATAATAATGTACTCTATGATGTGTGTGTTCATGAAATTCGTGATGCAGAAAAAAATGGAGGAAAAGGAATTATTTTTTCCAATTGTATCGTATCCAAAACCAATCATTAATAGTAATACTGTAGTAGAGAGGTAGGCAGTACTCTACAAGCTACTAGAGTAGTAGTAACGCATGCTACTAGTACTCGTCTTCAGTATCACATCACTCTTCCTAAAACTCTACTATTAGTCTACCAGTAGCTGCCAAAAAGCTACACGCACAAATGAAAAGTGATAGTATACTTTTAGAGTGCGCTGTACAGAGCCACATTTTTTTTGTCTTGCTAGATGCATTACTCAGTATTCATTCCGTAGTTCCCAACGATCCATCAAAAATCCGTCTTCAACACTTCCAACAGAGGCAGGGCGATTATTTCAGAAGGAAGATTACCAGTCCATAAATTATTTTGCAAATCCAACTGAATAAGCTGACTGAGAAGTCCTAGCTCTGTGGGAATTGTAGAGGTGAATGCATTCACTGCCAGTTCTAACACTGACAATAGTGTCAGTGCACCAAGAGTCGTTGGTAAACTTCCACTAAGACTGTTCAAACTTGCCAACAGTTGTTGCAACTGTGTCATCTGTCCCACTTCACTCGGCAGTGTTCCACGGAGTCCACAATTGTTCAAATAGAGTGTTTGTAGACTCGTCATGGAACCAACCTCCGTTGGTATACTTCCAGATAGGTTGTTCGATTCGATATTCCATACCAATAACTGTTTGAGTTGTCCAATCTCTGTTGGGATGCTCGAGACAATGGAATTCCTTTCCACGAGCAAGTATCTGAGCTGTTGGAGATTGCCCAATTCCGATGGAACCATCGTAAATTTATTTTCTGTCAGTCCCAACCTTTCCAACTGCACCATCTGACCGATAGTGGAAGGAACAGGACCGGACAATTGGTTGCTTCCCACCTCAATGGTAGTCAGCTGGGTCATAAGTCCAATCTCCGATGGTAGTTCTCCAGTAAGGTCATTGTTCTGTAAAGAAAGTTGACGAAGTTGGTTGAACTGCGCAATCGTCGAAGGAATAGTTCCTTCCAACCGACATCGGGTGCACGCCAGTACTTGCAACGACGACGTCATTGGAATCCAATTGGGATCATTGAGGGAAAAGACAACTTCCAAATCTCCTACCAACACATTATTGGAAAAATCAATTTCATGCAAATTGGAAAGAAGAGAAATTTCTTGGGGAAGACTTCCTCGAAAGCCTGACAATTGCGTAAAGGCCAACACGACTACGTTGCCATTCTCGTCACATACTGCTGTCTGCTTCTCCTGGTTGTTATTGTTACTGTTGTTATTGTTGTAGTATATCCAGTCACATTCGTTCAGGTCGTACGATAACCAATTTTTGGCTTGCGGATCTGTCAGTTTCCAATTTGGTCCATTAAAGGAGTAGAAGAACGTGGCCAGTACAAACCGTTGTATCTTTTGTGATGTTTGGTATTCGTGAAGATTGGGATCTCCCCTCAACCACTGATAGGCCTGATATTGAGACGATAATGGATCATCCATGGCCAATAGGGTCGATCCATCCAGATCGGCTAAAAACGAAAAGTCAACATCATCGAATGGAACACCAACAACAACATCAACATTAGTCGTCGGTACATCCGTTGTTGTTGTTGCTGTTGCTGTTGCTGTTGTTGTTGTATCATCGGTTGTACCATCATTGTCATTGTCGCCTGCAACGACGACGACAAGAGTAACGATAACAGCCAACACGAGGATAAGTACCAGAACCAGACCACAGCCAAACAATGCACGAATCCAGTTCCTGCTGACAGGCAGTAGATCCTTTCTTCCATAATTCTCGTTGTTTGTGGTGGTATTTTCATCTCCTACAGCAGTGTTATCATTATTTCCAGAACAAGGGGTGTTGTTGGTGTTGTTGTTGCCGTCGTCTTCAGATGCATTCATTGTTATTGTTGTTGTTGTTGTTGTTGTTGTTGGTATGATGCCTTCTTCGTTATGACTGCTACTGGCCAGTAACAACAGTCGTCCAACAGATTGTACTGTTTCGATGCGACCGTATCCTGCTCCAGGATTTCCTGAGTATGCACCCGGTTGTTGTAATGTTCCTCCAGAAGGTAAGGGACTATTATTTTTTGATACAATTCCTGTTTCGGTATATTCCAAACCACTTTGTTGTTGTTGTTGTTGTTGTTGTTGTTCGTCTGGGACGTTTTCTACATCATCATGATCATCATGATCATCATCATGAAGATCCTGCTGTTTTGTTGTTGCTTGTTCTCCTGCTGCCAGCAATTCATGGTTGGCTTGGTTTGCTCGTTCGACAATGATTTGACGAAGACTCCATTCTTTGGCTTGTTTAGCTTTTTGTTTCGCATCATCATCATCATCATTACTGCGACTTTTGTTTTGATCAACCGCCTGACAACGATTGGCGGCATTGGTGGTGGACAGCACTGGTCTAGTAGCTACGTTTCTTCTTCTTTGAGCAGAAGCAGAAGCAGAATTACTCCGTGCAGTAGTAGTAGTAGTAGCAGCAGCAGTGGCAGCACTTGCAGCAGCGGTCGCTGCATTCCTTTGTTTCGCTGTTGCATTGAATCTGTCAATTTCGATTTGTTTTATTTCATCATCGCTCAAAATAATATTATTATTGTTGTTATCATCATCATCATCATCATCATCTTCATTAGTATTCGTATTCGTATGACTTGTAGAAGAAGAATGACGATTGATCTGTTGTAATTGCAGCTGCTGCTGTTGTTGTCCTTTGGATACGAGGTTCACCGATTCAGCATTGGCTGCCTTACAACGCTCTTCGACAACACGAAACAGATCAGAATCGATGGTCGATGATCCACCATCAAACAGATCGTTTCGTGGTTGTTGTGATTGTTGTGGTGCTGACCGATTACGATTGTTTCGGTTCTGACGATTGTTGTTGCTGTTGTTAGTGTTGTTGTTGTTGTTCTTATGGCTGTTGTTATTGTTATTACTGCGGGAAGAGAACATTCAGGTGATATTACAAAGATGTACCGTTAGGTTACAGGAGACTAGTAACTAGTGTTGTTGAGACTTTGACAGGTTTGTTGGTTCCTTTCTCAAACTGTAGTAGGCTGTAGTTGCTCTGTTTTATTGCAGCACGGTTCAGGCAAGTTACCTTTCATGGAAGAATGATGTTACTGTAGTTGTGCATGCAGCAGTGTGCAGAGTGCAGAAAGAGCACCAGCCATGAATAAAATACTACTTGGTACTCTACTTGTTTAGTACTGCTGCTAGGTAGTTAATCGACTGGTTTTGTTGTTTCAGTAGATACAGCACTACCGGACTACAGCTACTCTACTTACCCGTGCAGCAAAGTGGTGGTGGTCACAACTAAAGTAGTACTGTACCAGGTACCAGCAGTAAGTACCGGTAGTCTTCTAGTACCAGGTACCTGGTACCATTGCAGTCTTGCATTCAGCAGCCCAGTCAAGAATGAAATACCAGTACTACTGCTGCTGTACGACTCTGAGTACAACATTTATTATAGAATAAAACTACGTTCTCGTCAGAGTTCCATTTTCGTCCTTATGTGCATACCGTACTTGGTGGTAACAGTTACCAGGTACCAGGTACCGTATGCACAGATAGACATGGCAGAAGAGGGAACTGGAATAATTTACTACGGAGTACTACTAGTAGAAAGTCTAGTAGTAGTAGGGTCTACTTTGTGTACAACTACTGTAGTATCAGTATTACCTGGTAGTAAGTACTATCGCAGTAGTGTTGCTCAAGGTGGTACAGTAGTAAAATAATAGTAAGTTACTCTCAAAAAATAGATGAATAATTGACGTTTACAACAGTAAAAAAAGATTATGGTACTACCAGGTATTAATCCCGTCCTTGTTCTCATCAGAACAACATTAGGTACTAGACCTACTAGTACTACTACTACTAGTATTCTACTACTACTAGACTTTTAGCTGGTAGTGGTAAATTTAATAATATTACCAGTACTAGACTAGTCTAGTAGTCTAGTAGTAATAATATTATTACTAGGACTACTGTGCTTAGTATGCATTAAAACCAATTAGAGTATTACTCTACTTCTATTGGTAGTATGCGTGAATGGATGTGTCTATCATTATTTATTTATTTATTTATTATCGAGCATTATTTAGATATTGTTATTATAATGTCAGAGTCAAATTGACATCACCTCCACCACCTTGAGAGTGTTCATCGACAGTCGATGCCAAACCGACGGATGGATTCGCAAAGCTAGCACTCAAATCATCATCGAATGGATTAGCATTGCCACTACGATCATCATTATCATTCTTCTTTTTGGTCTTGTTCTTGTACTTGTTAGCAGTGGAATTACCTTTGAGATTTTCTCCGTCAGTTGTACCATTTTCGCTAGTACTATTACTACCAGCACCACCATTGTTGTTGTTGTTATTGGTAGAACTGCCATTCGAATTGGGTGCAGGTGGTGCCTTGTTAAAGAATCTTGATTTCGACAAATTAGCTTGCGTACCCACCGATGGAACTACTACTGTTGCCGTAGTTGTTGCTGTGGATGCTGGTGGAGGTGGTGGTGGTGGCGTACTACTTGATCCATCTTTACCTCCACGTCCAAAAAAATTACGAATTCGACGTCCATCTACAAGGGGGGGTCTATCCTTCGAAGCTAGTCGTCGTGGTGTTGTCAAAGTTGGTGTTGCGAGATCCGCAGCAGCAGTATTGGTACTGTTGTTGTTGTTGGCAGCAGCAGCAATAGCAGTAGCTGATGTAGTAGTGTTTGTGGGAGTCAGAATAGGACTCTCAATCACTGGACTTTTGGTAATGTTGATGGCGGCGCCACCAAACCAACCCTTTCCACCACCACCGCCGCCACTGTGATTATTGCTGTTGATATCTTGCAACCTTGACTTTAGTGTATCATTGATTTCTCGTGCTTCACAAAGCGCCAAACTCAATTTCGTAGCCTTTGAAAGACTGCTGTTACGTTCCCGTTTGAGTTGCTCGTAAAGAGCATCTTTTTCATCCAGTTTCTTGAGCAAGAAGGAAATGCCTTTTTCGTCATTGCTTTTGTTCTTGTCATCATCATGATTCTCATCAATCTCACTTTCCGTTGTGGTAGTGGCAGTGTTAGTGGTAGCACCACCAATTTCTTGAAGGGTCTGTTCTAGAATGTTGCATCGTTCCTGACACTTGGTTAGTTCGTCCGTGGTGTCATTCAATTGTTGTTTCATTGTGGCTTGCATTTCATCTGCTTTATTTAATTGATTCGCAAGTTTGTCCAATTGTTGAGACAATTCCAAACACAGTACTTCCTTATCATTGCAATCCTTACGACATTTTTGTAATTCTTCTTGTGCTGCTGCAAGACTTGCTAGTAAGGCGTGATTGGTTTCCAACATGGGTCCATCCCAAATAGCAGCAGCAGCAGCAGCAGCAGCAGCGTCACTGGTTTTCGTTTTCGTCGTGTTCGTGGTCGTTTGTTGCTGTTGCTGTTGCATGGCTAATAATAACTGACTGTTCTGATGATTCATTTCTTGCAAATGATCGATCAATGTCATCTGATCTTCGGTCGTTTGTATGGTTGATTGCAATTTACTTTCTAATTCAGTTTTTTGTTTCGTTTCTTCGCCCAATCGTTCACCTAATTCTTCAACGATGTTTTTTTGTGTTACCAAGTGATGTTGGTATTGCTGCAGTTCCTTTTGTTCCAATGTTTCCATTTCCAATACCATTTGAATATGATGTTCCATACCCAATTCCAATTGTTGAATATGTTCCTTCTGTTGTACCAATTGTTGTTTTAACAAGACAATTTCTGTTTCGTCTTTGGTCATTACTACTGGTTTTGTTTCAGTGCTGCTACTACTAGTGGAAGTGGCAGGATTGGAATTGTTGTTGGAGGTACCATTGGTAGTGGTGGTGGTGGTGGTGGTGGTGATAGCGGTAGTGTTTTCGTCTGTCATCGTAGTAAGTTTGTTGTTGTACGAGTATGAATAATGAATAATAGAAAAGTTACGGTACGATAGATAGTCTAGCCATTGATTGTGATGGTTGCCGTGTGAAGATGATCATCATAATGATTATTCAAAGGTCTCGCTCCACCGGTTCGATTTGATTCGAATCTTAATTAAGAACTTGATCGCTTGGCGAGCCAGCCAGGCAGACAGACATTTTTAGAGAAATCATGTGCGACCATAACCATAACAATATACATCCATATCCGTATCGTACTTATTTTATTTACTCATTTTATTATTAAGTATTATTATTGTTACCATAATATTAAATAATAATACAAAATACAAACACGTCTTCTTATCATAATATAACTATTAATAATATATAATACTATATTATATCATATAATATTCAATACAATGCTACGAAATCGGGATATAGCAGCGGCTGTTTTGGCTCTGATACTAACTCGAATGGCATGGAATGATCAAGCTGAGAATTTAAGTGCGACAATTCATTTATCATTTTATTTTCCCTTTGTCAAACATCAAGTTGCACCATCTCCGTTTGACGTGGATGGTGATGGTACAGCCGAGGCACTGGTAACTATCAAACCCACTTCCAGCAACAACAGCAATAACAATAACAACAAGAATAATGACTGGGTATTACAAGTCTTGGACATGAAGCCACTGCACAGCAGTCGTCGTACTGTGAGTACAAAGGCAGCGGGAGCCTTTTTAGGAGCTCCCTTTCAACCCAGGACCCTTCTGACCAGTGATCCTATTTCCATTGACGCACCTTTTCCTTCTTCATCAGATTCACAACAACAACAGAATATTAATAATAATATTGTACCATTACAAATTGTTACAGGTCAAATCATGGTGCGAGGATTGGTATCCCAAAAAAGAATGACAACCACAGCTAGTGACTATGAACACATGTCGCACTTGGAACGTACGAAACATTATTTTTGTGGTACCGATTGGCATGATGCATCCCAAAAATGTGGTACACCTTGTCCATCGGGAACGGCCGAAGAATGTCCCAACAACGAACGATGTTATGCCGATACACCCTGTGATTCATCGGACAACAACAACAACAACAACAACAACAATAATAAGAAGCTGTACGAGCACGATGTGCACGAAGATAATTATCATTTAACACCTGGTGGTGGTTTACCCAGTTGTTTCACTGTTTGGAGTGATGGACGGATTACGATGCACAGTTTGACGTCTCTGAAACACGATACTGAAACTGGTGGTGATGAAGAAGAAGAAGAAGAAGAAGATGGAAATGGAAATAATG
>Ga0100398_1003695_pt1 | contig 12483 bp, 8 predicted proteins | sample CryGeymeta201522_FD_81568 | JGI IMG/M metagenome (GOLD analysis project Ga0100398, IMG submission 81568) | Groundwater microbial communities from Crystal Geyser aquifers in Utah, USA - Crystal Geyser metaG 2015-22 | ecosystem: Environmental > Aquatic > Deep subsurface > Groundwater | place: USA... | reverse complement strand
GGTTTGAAAGAAGATATGAAGCCGCGCAGTTTGAACCGTCAGCAGGCTGAGGGAATATATCGAGCAATTCAGAATACGAAGATACCTCGTCCACCGACTAACTGCCTTTCTCCGATTGGAGAGGAACAATTACTTGCCGGATTAAAGCGCTCGATATCTGATGCGGATTGGTATAGCTCTGTTTCGCGGCCGCCTGCAGTTTATCGCGGCAACTCTTTTCTTGTTGAAGCGGCGATAGCATGGGGCGGCCCGACTCGCTCTTCGGATGAGCCGGCCGAACTTTTGCGTTTTGCAAATAAGGTTCCATTACAGCATCAGCAGTCTGCTTGTTCGATTACGAAAAGTGTAATTGGAACTTCATGGAAACTTTACGGATTAGCTCAGCCCAAAGGCGCGCTTCCGATTGGACCTCTGGTTATAGCCGTGCATATTGCCTCCGTCTGGGTGCCGTTTACTTCTGAATCCAAGGAATCGATTGCATCTTATCCTGAAATTATGAAAGAGATAAAACTGGCGCTACAGGAATGTGGAAGAAGGCTTGGAATGCATATCCGAAAGCGGGACAGAATTGAGGATGCGGAGAAGAAAAAAAATTATATAAAAACTTATATTCCTCAACTTGTACTGGCGCTTCAGGACATCCTGAAACTGTCTGATCGTGAGCGCGACAAAACAGTGAAGAATCTTACTGATATTCTTGAAAAGTCGAGAAAGATAATATGAATAAAAAAAATACTGCCGACAACAAAGAAAAAATTGTTATCGAAAAAGTAAAAGAATCTGCCTTGGATATTTACAAAGAAATATCAAAAAAAAGAAAGCCTTCGATTTCTTTTCCCGTTAGATCGCTTTCGAATGTGAAGTATGACGAGAAGCAAGGCTATTTCGAGATAGGAAGGCAGAAGAAGACAAGAACTCTTACCGTCGGAACAATTCGCACTTTTGCCCAGACTATGCGTTTTATGGGTTTGTCGAAGGAATTGGTGGAGACAGATGATTTCGCGACAAAAAGAGATGCTTACTACCAATCAAAAAATTGGGAGGAGGCTCGCTTTGATTCGCAAGAAGAATCCGATGCGGTTATGGACGATATAGAAGCGCTTTTTTCAGTCGGCGGAATTTCCCGTGAACAAATGCGTTTTTATCCGGAAGAGAAAGGCGGAGAAATTGCCGGCCGCTTGATAGTTATTGATAGGGATTGGGAGACGAAAAAAACTATACGAATTGATTGCACTTCGTTTGGTTCCGGCGCATTTTCGATTCCGTCTTCTGTTGAGCATCTCGAGTTTGAAACAAAGGCTAAGTTTATTCTGGCTATCGAAACAGGAGGTATGTTTCAGCGGCTGTCTGCTCACAAATTCTGGAAAAAATCAGATTGTATTTTAATAAATATGGGTGGGGTTCCATCTCGCGCTTGCAGACGTTTTATCAGACGCTTGTCTGATGAGAAAAAACTTCCAGTATATACTTTTGTGGATTGCGATCCTTACGGCATAGCAAACATATATCGGTCATTGAAAGTAGGTTCAGGCAATGCCGCACATATTTCAAAATTCTTTTCTGTTCCTCGAGCTAAATTTCTCGGAGTAACTCCTGATGACATTGAAGATTTTAAACTGCCGACTCATCCTTTGAAAGATGTTGATATCAAGAGAGGCCGTGATGCATTGAAAAACGATCCATTTTTTAAAAAGCATAAGATATGGCAGAAAGCAATAGACAAACTGCTTGGAATGGGCGTTCGTGCCGAACAGCAAGCACTTGCCAAGTGGGGGCTTAATTATGTGATAGACGAATATCTTCCAAGAAAGCTCAAAGAACCTGAAAAGTTTCTGCCGTAGAAAAAAATATGATTAAACCAAATCTTCTTCGGCAATTCTTGCTTCGTAAAATTCAGTAAAGTTTTTCCAATTCTTACTGTCCATTACTGCGATTGCAGATCTAGGATGCTTGTTTAGGCTTCCGGTTATCATATATGGAATTTGATAACCCCATCGGTATTTTGCCATCATATCGATAAAGTCTGAAGAGATAATATCTAGGATCGGCCTCAAATTAAATTTTGGATTCTTTAGAAAACTTAACAAGAGTTCTGTTGTACAGTTTCCTGCGCCTCTTCCCATTCCATATATTGTGCCGTCGAGATAATTTACGCCTTTAATAATTCCTTCTATTGTATTTGAAAAAGCGAGTTGAAGATTGTTGTGAGTGTGTATTCCAACCTTTTTAGATTTGCACGTTGAAATGTATTTTTCCGAAAGATAGTGAATCTGCTCTGAATAGAGGTATCCGAAAGAATCCACAATATAAATACCGTCTACATATTTTGCATTTTCAATTTGACTAAGTGCTTCATCAAGTTCCGGCTCCAGCGCATGTGATATAGCCATTATGTTAATAAATGTTTCATAGCCTTTTGCTTTTAATTCCTCTGTCAACTTCAATGCCTTATCTACATCTTTGATGTAACAAGCTATTCGATAGGTATTTACAAGCGATTCGGATCTGGGTTTAACATCTGCGGGACTAAACCTGCCCACATCGCCCATGACGGAAATTTTAAGACTGCAATCTTCGGCAACTTGTTCAATGTCTTTATCATCACAGAATTTCCATGGCCCGAACTTGTCAGGTGAAAATTGATCTTTCGAAGATTTGTATCCGATCTCCATATAATCTACGCCGGCATTCTTTAGCGCCTGAAACACTCTGCGAACGAAATCATGACTGAACTTATGGTCGTTGCATAAGCCGCCGTCTCTAATGGTGCAGTCTAATACTTTAATTTCCGGTCTAAACATTTTTAACCTCGCTTTCTTTACAAACAACAAATTTGGTAAATTCTCATATAAATTTTGATTAGTATATTATGAGTTAACTTTGAAATACAGAATAATCTCTTGATATTCTGAATTTGCCATCGCCTTTTCATTGGAGCATAATTGTTTTCGGAGGGCTGAATGACAGATAATGGAACTGATGAAGTTACTTTTGAAGCCGGCATCGATTACGCTTCGAAAAAAAATAACTCAGTGGTAAATTCTATTTACTTGATCTTTGGATTGCCTCTTAGATTCATAGATTTTCTGACTCTGATTTTATCCGTCATCATCGCCGATTTTTTTCTTTATTGGGACGGAGGACCTGCGGGCTATGCTGGAGCCGTAATTCTTTGGACTTTGCTTGCATGGATTACAGGAACAAAAAATAAATTAAGAACAAATGCTATTCTCCTGATACTTTTAAATATTCTTCTTGCGGCATCCTGCTTCTGGATGATCGGTTTCTGGAATGCATTTCTTCCTATGATATTTATTTTTGCTTCCGCTGTTCTTTCACGTTCCGAGCATCATTATATTTTGGATGCTTTGTTTGTAAGCTTTATTTCGATGATTCTAAGTCCTTTTCGATTGCTCGGCCATTTTTGGTTTCTGATGAAAAGTATTTCCGGTCGTAGAAAAACTTTGACCTCGAATGCGATTCGTTATTTCATTCCGGTTTTCGTTTCACTGATTTTGGTGCTTTTTTTTGGTTGGATATTCTCTAAGGCTAATCCAATACTTGCAAATTGGTTCGGTTGGTTCTTCGATTATCTTGAACGTATAGTCAGAAAAATTATTCCGGATATTGAGAGGCTGTGGGTGTGGGGATTTACTGCTGTGGTGTCAGCCGGCCTTATCAAACCGTTTTTTGCTGAATATTCGGTTTTCCAGAATGAGTTACAGAACGATGACTGCGAAGAAACATCTTTGAAAAATCTGGCAGGTATAACTGCGCTTTTTGCTTTGATATCGACGGTTATAGTTTTTGCGCTGAATAATTTGGTCGATGTATTTTATCTATGGGGCGGCTCGGAAATTCCAGGAGGAATTACTTATTCTCAATACGCAAGGCAGGGAGCAAGTTGGCTGACTTTTGCTTTGTTTGTCAGCACCATTCTAATTGGATTCGCTTCGGCAGAATATCTTTCCGGCTATCGGCGTAATTCGACTGTAAGATTTTTCTCTTGGGTCTGGATTCTGCTCGATATTTTACTTGTGGCCGGCACACTCAGAAGAATTCAGATTTACATTGGGTACAACGGCATGACTGTACCTCGCGTTACCGGAATTTTTGGAGTGCTCATAGTGACTGCAGGTCTAGTTGCTATGGCTGTTAAATTGTGGAGAAGAAAAAATTTCTTCTGGATTCTTCGTAGATATATTTCTATCTTTTTAATTGGAACTGCTATTTACGGAATATTTCCTGATGGGTGGCTTTCAGCTCGAATGAATACGCGCTGGGCAATGAACGGCAACAAGACTGTATTGGTTTGGCTTTTCGAAAATCATGGGTTTGAATGGAGGCATAGAATCGGAGCAGATGCATTACCGGAACTAATTCCGCTTCTTGATTATCCTGATACAGTTGTTTCACGCGGAGTGTCTGCATATTTGTATGAGGAGCTTGAACAGATGGAGTATAGAAACAAAAGGCATGAGTGGAGAAGAAATCAGTTTGCTGAAATGCGAGCAGTTGCATTATTGAGAAAAGAACGGACTCGTCTCATTAAGGACGAAAAGGCTATTGAAGAATTAAGGCAAACTGTTTGGAACTATCGATGAAAATATTAAAAACGATCTTGCCTTGTGCTGCGCTAATTTTCTTTTCGACTTCGGCATATTCAGAGTGTCCATGCAAGTCGGCTCCGTCTGCGATTACTCAAGAAAGTTTAACAAACGAAGTTGCAAATACAACCGGTGAATTTTCCGTTCCGTTCGGCTTTATTGCTGTAGGAACTGAACGCGATCCTAAACTTAATCTGCCTAAGAGAATAAAACATGTTGGAACAGGTTATGAATTAATTTTGGTATCTGGAGGCGAATACTGGATGGGAAGTCCAGAAGGAATGGGAATGAATGACGAGCATCCTCAACATAAAGTCAGGCTATCGCCGTTCTGGATAGGAAAGACCGAGGTGACATACCGCCACTTTAATTCTGCGCCTTTGCCGAGGCAGATGCTACAGCGCGGCAGAGATGATTATCCTGTAACTAATTTAGAATGGAGTGATGCTGACAGATGGTGCAAGCTGAGCGGGATGCGTCTGCCGACAGAAGCGGAATGGGAGCTATCTAGCCGCGGTTTGTCGGGACGTCGTTATCCTTGGGGAAATACTTGGCGCAGCACAGCGGGAAATTTTACCGGACGAGTTAGAATTGTAGGAAAGTTTTCCCGCGGAGCGAGTTCCTATGGAATTTTAGATCTTGCCGGAAATGCTCTCGAGTGGTGCTCGGATTTTTATGACGAGAATTATTATTCGAGTTCGCAGATTTCGAATCCAAAAGGACCCGCTAACGGAAGCAGACATGTTATTAGAGGGGAAGGTTTAGGCGCAGATATTCTGAACGGTTATGGAATAACCTCTCGATCTTTTGGTTACGGCGATTATAAGAGTGAACTTGTCGGATTTCGCGCCGCAGTCTCGCCGTGGAAGAAAAACTAGAGATGCATGAATGGAGCCTTGCCTCTGATTTTATCGCTAGGATTGAGGAAGAAGCAAAACAAAGAGGCGCGTCAAAAATAACTAATATAAATCTGAAGATAGGCAGTTTGAGCGGTGTATCAGTCGAAGCATTCAAGTTTGCTTTTTCTGTCGGAATAAAAGAAAGTATTATTTCTGAAGATGCGTTGAAGATTGAAGAGATCTCTGCAGTATCGAAATGCTCTGACTGCGATAAAGAATTTTCTGATACAATGGGTTTGGATGCGTGTCCTTATTGCGGCTCATATTCGAAGAAATTGGTTTCAGGAAACGAAATGTTTGCGGTGAGTTTTGAAATGGAGGAAAAAGATGTGTGAGTCATGCGGTTGCGGCCAACCTGAAGCCGGGAAAAATATGAGTGTGCATGAACACGAGCATGAACACATTCACAATCATGATAAAAAAGTGGATTTGGGCTTTGATCTGCTGGAAGAAAACAGAAAACTTGCGGCAAAGAACAGAGAATTATTCCGGAAGAAAAAAATAGTTACTGTAAATATTTTGGGCTCGCCTGGCGCCGGCAAAACATCGCTTCTTTCGAAAACATTGGACGAATTGAAAGATAATTTTCGAATCGGAATCATTACCGGCGACCTGACCGGCGATGAAGACATGAAACGTTTGGCAAGAAAAAAAGTTGTTGTGCATCAAATACAGACGGGACGGGTTTGTCATTTAGATGCGCACATGATTGCTCATGCGCTGGAGCATTTTTCTCTGGATGAGCTGGACATTCTTTTTATCGAGAATGTCGGCAATTTGGTTTGTCCTGCCGCGTTTGATTTAGGAGAAACAAAACGTGTGGTTGTTCTGTCAATAGCAGAAGGCGCGGATAAACCTTCAAAATATCCGGAAATATTTTCCGGAGCTGATGCGGTTCTTTTGTCGAAGATCGATTTTGCTCCGTATACGGATTTTGATTTTTCAAGAGCTGAAACTGATATTCATAGGATCAGATTCACTGTGGAGCTAATGCGGGTCTCTTCCCGCACAGGTGATGGAATTAAATCGTGGTGCGATTGGCTCGCTCGGTTGACGAAATGAGACAATCGAAAAATAATTTCATATTGAGTTTAATTTGCAGTTTAATCTTTGTTATTACTGCCTGCGGTGCTTCCAATAGCCGAGTTCATCTTCAAAGCGAAACACAGGAGAGGTTGGTTGTTCCTTCTCCTTCCGGCGTAGGTTCACGTAAGACAAGCGCGTTGTGGGATACGTATTATCTTCAGACTGCGCTTGAACTTATCGATGGTGCGGAAGAAGAAATTGATATTGTGCAGTTCGAATATTCGTATGGCAAAGCGGTTGATAAAATCCAAAAAGCTCTTGTCAGAGCAGTAAAACGCGGTGTACGCGTAAGAGTATGGCTTGATGACGAGCCTAATTCTTCGCATAAATCAATTCCTTATCTTGAAAGAAATGGAATCGAGGCAGAGCTAGATAACTCGGATTCCAGAGTGCACACAAAGATGATTCTTGTGGATAGAAAAAAAGTTTTGTTCGGCTCAACGAATTTTTCTCCGCAATCTATTCTCTACAATCATGAAACTGATATGAGAGTGGACGATTCTCTTGTAGGCAATGCCTGTTATGATTATGCAATGCGCTTGAGAGCGGCGCCGAGTGAGCCTGCCGGATTGCAACCGGTAAGAATTGAAAATTTTGAATTGCATTTTGATAGAACATTTGAAGAGGCCTTAATGAAATTGGTTGAGTCTGCGAAGAAGAGTATTGATCTTCAAATGTACGGAACCAGCTTATACTTAGATGATCCGATGAGCCCGCCGACTCGCGCATTCAATCTCTTGAGAGATGCGGTGCGTAGAGGAGTTGAAGTCAGAGTTGTTCTTGAAAGAGCAGAAGAAAGTAATTTTAGTGAGAAGACCAACAGCCTTAATAAAAAGACAGCAGATTATTTGAAAGCGGCTGGAGTAAAAGTGAAGTTCGACAGATCTGATGTAATTTCTCATGCGAAACTTTTGATTGTTGATGATATTGCGACAGTAGGCTCTATGAATTGGGGTTTCGGAGGCTTCAGGCGCTACCATGAGATTAATGCAATTGTTTCTGAAGAGACTTCTGTCTCGGACTTAAAAAGATATTTCGAGGTTTTGTGGGAAGAAGCGGAATAGGGCAGAGAAAACAAAAAAAGTTATGTGAAACGGAGGTTGAAAGCTGTTGAATATTCACACCTCGACTTCTTTACATAAACTTTTTGATATTGCTTCTCAAAATATCAAAGATGAATTTAATTCTATTAAAGATCCTTTTTATAGCCCGCAAATTGTGTTTCGGAATCCGCAGATTCAAAGATGGTTTAAAATCGAATACGCAAAAAAATTCGGGATTGCGATAAATATTGAATCACAGCAAATTGAATCTTGTATTTCAGCATTATTGGATGCTATGAATGATAAAATAATTTCCAGGGCGGATGTGTTGTTTAAAATTTTTGCAGAGATGAGCAATCTTACCGATGGAGAATATTTTAATTACATAAATGCGAAAGAAGAAGGCCGGAAGAAACGACTTTGTTCAGTCGTTTCTCAACTTGCGGATATTATTTATGATTATCCACTCACTTTTCCTGAGCTTTGGAGTGCTTGGCGAAATGGAAAATATTACTTTGACGACTCAAATAAAAAAGCTAAAAGAATAGAAAAGGCGCAAAAGAAGTTGTTCGACAGCATCTTTTCAGATGGTGTTTTTACTGGGACGGAGGAATTAATTCGAAGAGCTAAAAATAATCAATCATTAAAAAAACGACTGAATACGACAATACATCTCTTTGCTACAGATGATGAAGGAGTTATTTTTCATCCGGCATTGATTCAAATAAGCTCAATTTTAAATATAAATTTATATCTTCCGATTTCTTATGACTCTGGCAAGAATCATAGTGAACTGGAATTTGAGAAAAGAGATTTATTTCTGATTCAGAAAGTTGCAGAGGCATATCCTGATTCTAAAGTAATTTTTAACAGTTCGGATATCTGCTCATCTGCGGGCAATAATCATTTTCTTCTCTCCACTTTGGAGAAGGGCAGAGGTGAAAATACTGGCGACAGAATCAGATTTGTTGCCGCACCGAGCATAGTGAGAGAAGTTGAGACGCTTGCAAATTATCTCTTCTATCGTTTTTCTAAAGATAAAACTTTGAAACCTCATGAAGTAGGAATTATATGCACCGATACAATTCGTTATGCTGATGTCTTGAAATCAGTGTTTTCAAGAAGAGGCGCTGAGATTCCTTTTGCTCAAGTCGGAATCGCACGCGAAAGCGACTACTATTCAGCAGTTATTAAACTGCTCGAGCTTCCCGGCTTAAATTATACGCGGGCAGAAGTTGTTGCTTTATTGTCTAACAAATGCTTTTCGGCGCGATTTAATATTTCAGAATCTGAAATCGTAAGTATAAAAAATTTGATATGTGAGCTCGGAATATTTCGTTTTTTAGATGCAACGTCACGGAAAAAAGCAAATGCTGAAGAGCTTAAAGAGTTTACATGGCAACAGGGATTAATGAGATTGAGATTGGGGAAAATAATGGAATCGAGACCTCTGGAGGAGACTGCACAAAAGATCAGCTACAAAGAACTTGTCCCATTCGAAACTGAAGATGAAACTGTTGTTTTGAAATTGAACTATATTTTATCTCTGCTTTTCAAGGAACTCGAACAAATTTCCAATTGCCGGCTAACGCCCAAAATGTGGGCGGAAAAGTTGAAGAGACTCGCCTCAATCTTTCTGACTTTACCTGAAGAAAATATTTTGGAGGAATCAGCTTCAACAAAAATGATTCGCCTGCTTGATGAATGGAATCAAGCGAGTGAAGAACGGATAAAACTTGGTATTGAAGAAGTGACTTATTTTCTAAGGGATAAATTAAATTATCTTGCGCTTGGAACAAAAAGAATTTTTGTGGACGGAGTAGCTGTAGGAAATATGGAGACGCTTCATGGAGTTCCATTCAGAGTTCTTTGCATTTTAGGATTGGACGAAGATTCATTTCCTTCAAATGAAAAAAAATTGGAGCCGGATCTTTCTTCAGAATCTTTAATAGATAATAAATCTACTTATGAACTCAGGGATTATTCAAGACTTGCTCATAGCATACGTAATGCAGGTGATTATTTGTATTTGAGTTATACATGCCGCGACCTTCAAAGTGATAGAGAAATATTTCCTTCTGCGGCAGTTGCGGAGATTTTGCACTCTATTTTTCCTTGGGATGGGAAATTCGTTCAAGTTCCAATATCTCCATATAGCATACGATATTTAGGAGATGAAGCGGATAAATTTCCGGATATTTTTGGTGTGTTCAGAAAGGAAGATTTTGAAGTAATAAAAGTGTTGAATCTTCCACAGGAGCAAACTGTTTTAACAGAGGCAGATGTTAATAAATCAATGTCTCAAGAATCGAAAAAAATTTATATTTCATGGCTGAAGGATTTTTTGAATAATCCGGTCGAAGGTCTATTGAGGTCAAGACTTGAAATTAATGAGCATTATGAAGAAAAGGAAGATTCCGCACTGCTTGATTTTGAGCCTTTTGAAGTAGAGAGCAGAATCAAACATGAATTAGTCGAAAATGCTGTCAGGGTCTCACTAAATGAACTGAATAAAATCGATGATGAAAAATTTATCGAGAGATTGCGGAATAGAACTGAAATTCTTTATTCTAACTTCAGATCTGCTTCAAAGACCCCGGCAGGTTTCTTTGCGCGATTTTCTTTTTTAGATATTATGAATGAAGTCGAATCAAGAATTGCCGGATTGTTAGAGAATAAAAATGTTTATGAAACACCGGTCGATATGGTCTTCGGGAACGTATCTCGATCTGGCCTAAAAAAAATGTGTTCGGAAAAAAAATATCAGCTTTCGGCTCTGGAATTTTTAACTTCTGATAATCAAAAAATGTTTTTAGAAGGTACGATTCCATCTTTTTTTCAGTATAAAGACCATTCGATGACGGTAGCATTTTCATGGCGTAAACAGTCTAATTCTATAATTGAATCCAATATTCTTGATTCTTTACTCGGCTTTATTGCGCTAAAGGCTTCGGGAAATAAAACTTTAGCTGATCAGTTGGATATCAATCTTCTTTGCCCTGATAAAATGAAAAAATATTCATTTTGCATTACAAATGAATCAGCCGGCGGATACATGGATAATTTAATTCGAAGTTATGAGACGGCAAGTTGGAATGATTTTCTACCATGGGATGCGTTGCTTGACAAAACTTTTTACAAAAAGGTTTTTAAATCTGACCTTGTTTATTCTCAGGAATCATACAGAGAATTATTGATAGAATTAATATATGAAAAATATGAAAAAAGCGCTAGAACTCCGATGCTTTTGATTTTGAACCTGAATGTGCCTTCTGATGCGCTTTCAAGATTTATGCTTCTTGTGAAGCCTTTGCTTGAATGGAGCGGCATTGATGTCTGAAACATTAATTTCCATTCAGTCACCAATGGAAATCGACCTCGATTCTAATGGCATAATTGTAGCGTCAGCCGGCACGGGAAAAACATATACTCTGGAAAATCTTTTTCTCAGAATACTTGTCGAAAAACGACTTCCAATAGAAAAGATTCTAGCTGTGACATTTACAGAAAAATCTGCGGCAGAGATGCGCGATAGAATAAGAAGAAGGCTTTCTGAAAGGATTCGTGAAATGAGCGCAACCGGAAATAATTCCGGTGAACTGCGGCACTTTTTAGATGAAACTATTAATAATTTTCGTTCAGCAAACATATCTACCATTCATGGATTCTGCAATAAAATCCTGAATGAATTTCCATTTGAAACAGGAGCTGCTCCTGATAGAACCCTGATCGACGATAAACAAGTGCTCAGCGATGCTTTTGAAGAACTCAAATCTCATTTTTGGCGGGAAATAAATTTGTTTGGCTGCAGTTCTGAAGAGATACTCGAGCTTTATGGATTCGGACAAAAGTTTGATGAACGAATACTCGAGCTATCGCAAAAATATATTCCGTCATGGATAACTTTATTGCCTTCGCTTTTAAAACCTGATGAGTATTTAAAAGAAATCCAAAAGATAATAAAAAAACTTTTTGAATGGAGAGATACTAAAGAATTTAGTAATTTTGTTCAGAGATTTTCACTATTAAATTTCAATGCCTCATCTAGAAAAAGTATTGTCGAAAAGATTCTTTCTCCTCTGTGCAGTGAATTGCAGGAATCAAAAAGCTGGATTGAATTTGCAATATCATTTATTCGACTTTCAAAATCTATTTCGTATGGACGTTTTGAAGATAACTCTTATTTGTGCATCATTCCTGACAAATGGAATAAATCAGGTTCTAATCTTGATTCAGTTGCGCCTGAAGTTCCCGAGCTTTCTTCAAAGCTGGAAGGTTTGCATAAGGCAATAACAAATTTTCAAATGTCATCTCATATGGAATTGATAAAGAGAACGCGCGAAACAGCTGACGCTATAAAAATCTCTCGAGGCTGGATGACTTATCAAGACATGATTTTAGAAGTGGAATCCGCGATATCACGCTCTTCCGATTTAAAAAATCTATTGAAAGAGCGATTTAATTATGTGCTTATCGATGAGGCTCAAGATACAGATGGAATTCAATGGAGTATATTTAGAAGCATTTTTCTTGAAGACAAGGAGCACAAAATTTTTCTAATTGGGGATCCCAAACAATCGATTTATAGATTCAGAGGAGCTGATATCGAGAGTTGTTTTGAAGCGGCGAAAGAAATTTCTGAAAATGGAGGTAAGACCTATTCGCTCTCGATAACCTATAGACATCCTACTCAGCTTATTGAATGTTTTAACAACTTATTTTCTGATGGTTGGTTTGAAGAAAAAGTTTATATTCCAGTCAAGTCTGCTGATGAGGAGAAGCGGCCTTATGCTTTTTTGGATAAAAAAAGTTCTGATCCTTCTTTTAATGCGGTCGAAATAAATTCTT
>Ga0100398_1003682_pt1 | contig 12509 bp, 9 predicted proteins | sample CryGeymeta201522_FD_81568 | JGI IMG/M metagenome (GOLD analysis project Ga0100398, IMG submission 81568) | Groundwater microbial communities from Crystal Geyser aquifers in Utah, USA - Crystal Geyser metaG 2015-22 | ecosystem: Environmental > Aquatic > Deep subsurface > Groundwater | place: USA... | reverse complement strand
TTTATTTTCTATTATTCAAGAAAACATAATATTTATTAATTACTATATAAATTATAGTTATTATAAAAAAAAATAAATAAAAGCAAAGCTTTTATTTATTTTTTTAATACATCTTTAGGATATTTTTCCCAGAATTTATTTCTAAATTCTTCATATCTATTTTCAAGTATTGCAACTCTTGCATTTTTAGCCAAGTGTATAAGAAAATGCAAATTGTGATAACTAAGTAATTGCATACCAAGAATTTCATCTTCTTGAATTAAGTGTCTTAAATATCATTTACTATAGTTTTTACAAACTTTGCAAACACATTCACTATCAAGTGGAGTTTTATCAAGTTTAAATTTCATGTTTGTTATTTTTAGATTTCAAGTATAAGTAAAAGCTACTCAATGTCTACCAAGTCTAGTAGGTAAAACACAATCAAACATATCAATTCATCTATAAATACCTTCGATTAAATCTTCAGGAGTTCAAACTCACATCAAATATCTTGGTTTATTTGCAGGAAGTTTATCTTTGATTACATCAAGAGTTTTGTACATATCAAGTTTTGGTTCTCAAACTGATAATCATCAAATTGCAACTCAAGGTGTATCTAGATTTCATATAAAAAGTGCACTTTCAGTTCTTAAATCTGCATAATTTACTCATTGAACAATAGGGAATAGTGCTTGTTCATAAGTTCATTCATTTCTTCTTTTTTCATTGTTTTCTTTCCATTTTTTTACACATCTTTCTGCCCATCTATGAGTTCTTTCCATTGCTTTTCTTGCATATTCTTTATTTGATTTTCCAGGAGCACATTCATCAAATGCCATTATTATATCTGCTCATATATTACTTTGAATATCCATAACACTCTCAGCATCAAAATAGTGTTTTGATCCATCAATAAAACTTCTAAAATGAACTCACTCTTCTGTTATTTTTACAAGAGATTGTTTTTTTTCTCAAGGTTTTAATTCAGTAGTTGACCTAAGATTTCAAAGTGAAAATACTTGAAATCAACCAGAATCAGTAAGAATAGGCTTATTATAATTTTGAAATTTATGTGCTCATCCAAATTCTTTTAGAGTTAAATCACCAGGTCTAAGAAATAAGTGATAAGTATTGTTTAAAATAATTTCAGCTCACATTTCATCTAGTTCTTCTCTGTGGATTCATTTCACACTTGTTTTAGTTCAAACTGGCATAAAAATAGGAGTTTTAAAACTACCATGTTCAGTAAAAAATTCTCAAGCTCTTGCAAATCAATCAGCATTTTCTAGATTAAATTTAAAATCAAACATTTATTTTTTATTATTTTTAAAAATTCGGCAAAATATTAGGGTTTTTTTATAAAAAAGCAAATAAAAAGAAGAAGGATTAAAATCCTTCTTCTTCTAATTCATATAACATTTTTTTTAGATTTTCAACTTTCTTTTTATCTCTTTCATATTTTTGAGAATTTGTTTTATATTTAAATTCTTTTAGTAATTCAACAGATGCATGTTTCCATTCAGGGTCATTTATTTTTATATTTTTTACAATTTCAATTTCTCTTTTTATATCATTATTTTTTTGTAAAAAATCATCTCTTCAAAGATTATCCATATCAGCATCTTTTATTATTTCTTCATAATAATTTTGAGGATTTTTATATGCTGGATCAGTTGCTAAAATTATTTTTTCAATTAAGTTTATTTTTTCTGCTGGGTAAAAAACACTTTTTAAATAATTTTTTGCAATTCTTGCTCAAAAAATTTCATTATTATCATATTGTATCACGAATCAAGTATCGTGAAATAATCATGCTAAAGCTAATATTTCAGTATCTGACTCATTTAATCATTCTTTTTCAGCTAAATAAATAGCTCTAGTCATTACATCAATAGCATGTCAATAACTATGATAATAATGATTTTCAAGAGGATAAAGTAATTTATTTACATATTTTTTATCATTTTGTATAATATTTCTATTCATTATATTACTAATTATTAAATATTTTATTTATATCATTATACGCTATTATTAAACTTAATGCAATTAATAGAACTAAAAAAGAGAAATGAATTATATTTTCTATTTTTTCACTTATTGCTTTTTTTCAAAAGATTTTTTTAATCATTGAATTTATAAGTATAAATATAAATCTTCATCAATCAAGAGCTGGAATTGGAAGTAGATTAAATACTCAAAGATTTATAGAAATTATAGCTCAAATAATCACTAAAAAAATAAATCATGCACTAAGTGAATTATTTATAAAATCTACTATTCAAATAGGTCAGCTTAAGCTATCTATTGCTTCTTGTCTTTCTACTGGAGTTTCTGGATTAAATATTTTTTTAACAAGGATTCAGATTCATTTAAAAGTTAAAAGTATTTGATTCTTTGTTTCTAAAAAAGCATATTTTGCTGAATCAATTATACTATATTTTATTATGTAATCTTGGTTTACTTCTATATTTTCTCAAATGTAAGTTCATATCTTTCACTCACTAGGAACATTTATTTTTATTATTTTATTATTTTTTAGTGAAAGATTTACTTCTTTATTTTTTGAATCAGATATTATTTTTATTATAGAATTAGTATCATTTATTTCTATGTCATTTATTTTTAGTAATATATCTCATTCTTTTAATCAAGAATTTTCTGCAATACTTCAAGAAATTGGATATAAAATAACTCAAGATTTTTTTATTAATAATCATGAATTTATTGCTTGCTCTTTTGTTGGAATTATTTTTAAATCAAGAGAAGTTTCTATCTTATCATTTATTCAAATTGGCTTTATTCAAATTAAAAAAAGTATAAAAAATATAAAAAAAGCTAGAAGAAAGTTCATAAAAATTCATGCTAGCATTATAATTGCTTGTTGCCAACTTGTCTTATTTGCAAGATTGTATGATGAATTATTTTCTTCAAGTAATTTAAGTATTTCATCTTTTTCTTGTTTTCAAATTTTTTCTCCAGATTTATAAAATATGTCTTTATTTTTTTTAAGATCATTTTCTAAATCATGATTATTGTATAATTTTTTATTCTTATCATATACTAAAAAAGTATTTGGTGTTTCTCAAGTTAGTTTTACAAATCAACCTAAAGGTAGCCAATTTAAACTAAAAAGAGTTCATTTTTTATCTATGAAAATTTTTTTGGCACGAGGAGGAATTCATAATCCAAACTCTTCAACTCTTACTCAAAATTTTCTAGCAGCAGTAAAATGTCATAATTCATGAACTAATACTACAATTGAAAAGATTATTATTGATACTATTATTCATATTATTATCATTTTTTATTTGTGAAAATTTAATATAAAAATATTAGTTAATAAAATGGAAAAGTAAAATTTTTTATTTGTTTCTATTATTTTGCAAATATGAGCTTTTATGCTATAATAAATAAAATATTTTTTAATATAAAATTTATGGTTTCAAATAAAAATCCTGAATTAAATGAATCTATAGAAAATAAAAAAAATCAAAATCAAGATATAAAATGAAAATTTATAAAAGAATTTTCTAAAGTTTTTTTGGCTTGAGCAGATAAAATCTCATTTATAAATGAGATAATGAATTCAAATTCTATATCTGATTCAAAACTTATTGAAAGAAAATTAAAACTTTTTCAATCTAGTAGTGATGATGCAGATATACAAAATTTTGATCTTTCTAAAATAAATATTTTTGATTTAAGAAGGTTGGTTTGAAAAGATTACATGAAATTAAGAAACAGTAGACTTTTATTAACTGAAGCTATATTAAGAGAATATACTGTTTCAACTGTTGATGAAAAATTAACAAAGGATTTATCATTTGAAAGAATTGAAGAATTAATTTCTTCAGAAATAGAATTAGAAAAACATTTAAACTCTACTTTATGACTCAATCTTAAAAAAAGTTCAGATTTATTTCCTATTGATATCGCTAACTTAACTGAGGAACAAAAAAGAAATAAAATAGATAATTTATTACCTTCAAACTTAAGAGAAGAGGTAGAATGAATATTATTTGATATTTCTAGAGGTAGGATTGTTGATTCTGATATTAGAACTTTATTTAAAACAAATTTATTTGATTTAGAACAAAAGAAACTTTTTATTAAAACTTTTATTCCTACTCTAACTTTAGAAAAATTAGTGGAATTGAAAATTTATACAAAAGAAGAAGCTAATGAGAAAAAAGAATTATTATTAAAAGAAACATTTAAAAATGAATTTGATGATATTTCAACTATAATTGAAAGTATAGCTTTATCTGATATACAAGTTTCTACTAGTGATTTGGATTTAAATGAAGAAAGTATTTTTTCTTTATCTCAAAAAATATGATTTAAAAATTTAGAAAATAATTTTAATGAGGTAAATGAAAAAATAAAAGAAGAAATAAAAAATGAATGACCACAAAGTATAAGTGCTTTAATTAAAGAATTAGAAAAAAATAATACTAACTCTAAATTTAAAAATTTAGATAAATTTTCTAAATCAAATATAATTAAATTTCTTGTAAAAGATGAAAAATGAAATAAAAAACCTATTTTCATTAGAATAAAAGAAATAGACGATGAAAACAAATTATTAAAATTAGAAGAAATTTGAAGTGATAATATTATCAATTTATCTGCTTCTTGAAATGAAAAAGAAGTTTCTTTTTTAGATTTCTTAGATATTTGAAAAAAATCTAATATAGAATTAGATTTTTTAACTACACTTGAAATAAAATGAAAAATTAATAGTAAAAATGATGATTTAACAACATCAGAATTAATTCAATATAATTGAGATGATTTATTAGATGAAGAATTAAAGGAAAAATATAAAAGATCATATTTTGAAAATAAACAAAAAGAATTAGATGAATTAAAAGAAAAAGATACTGCAGGTTTAGCAAATAGTATTGAAAAAGAAAACATAGTTAAATACGAAAATGAAATAAATTCTAATGTTGTATCAGATGAGGATTTATTATCATTTTTAAATATTGATTCTCTTATTAGATGATTAGATGAAATTGATAGTGAATGAAAAAAATTATGATTATATAAATGATTATTATTAGAAGCAGCTGATTGATGAGTACATGAAATAATTGGTATTAATCAATTTGATACTGAAAAGACAATTGATGTTATGACTAATTGACAAAAAGTATCACTTAGTTATGAAAAATTTTTTCAAACCTTCAAAAAATTAGAAACTAAAAGAGCTAAAAAAATCAATAATTTTTCTGAAATTATTGATTTATTTAAGATAAATGATAATAAAAATTGGAAAGATTTATCTTTTGAAAATTGATCAATTGTTTCAAGTGATAGTGAAAAAAAATGAAAAAAATTAGAATATTTTGTTTCAGGTAATGAAGATGATATTTTTAGAATAAAAGAAATTTCATGAGATAAGATTACTTTGCAATTTTGAGAAAGAAAAATTGATAAAGATACTGGTTCAGAAAATATCCTTATAGAATGATCAGATGAAGTAACTTTTACATTAAATGAATTTAAAAATTCTATATTATGAGATAAAAAATATAAATTTAGACCAGATTTTTCAGTTTGAAACAAAAAAGAAAAAACTGATAAGTGAAATAATAATTTTAAATCAAGTTTAGTTACTAGAATTTTTAATGCTAGTTCTGTAGCAGATATACTTGCTTGATGAAAAATGCTTTTAGATTCTATTACTGAAACTTTAAAAAAATGAAATGATTTAAAAGCTGCTAGAGCGGCATTGGCTATGTGAAAGTTTCTTCCTGAAGAACTGAGAGCAGAACTTCAAATAAAAGTTGAAAGAGAGGAAGCGGATTCTATGGATAAAGCATTAGATTGATTATGAAAAGTAGATTCTCCAATAGCTGTAGGAAGAATAAAGGATTGGTTACAAGATAAAAATACTCCAGAATATAAAAAAGAAGCATGACTTATGTTTATGCTTTCTAAATATTGACACTTATGTGCAAAATGAGCCTTGTATGAATATAGAGGAAAATTTTTTTGGTATGAAGCTTTTGGTTGAAAGATATGAGATGAATTATATAAAGAAATTAAAAAGGAAGCACTAGATTGATGAATTACATTTTCAGAAGAATATCTTTTACATATGTTATTAAAAAAACAATGTAAATCTGAACCATATAATGGTATTAAAAGAAGATCTAGATTACATAAAGAGTATGAATGAAAATGGGCTGCTGGTATAAATGAAGAATTTGAAAAATGATATAAGGATGCTGGAAAAAAAAGAAAGGCTGATGCAATGGTTAAGTGAGGTATGGATGAAGCAACTTGATGAACAACATCTAATGCTATCTGATGGTTTAAGAAAGCAGTTGAGAGATGATGAACTTTGGAGGATATGAGTGAGGGGTTTTTCTGTTTACTATATTCTGGTGCTATATATAATTTAGATCAAAAAACTTTTTTACAAATAAAATGATTATGGGATGGTGAAGGTATGCCTATTGTAATGACTAGATTTTGTTCTACTATACCTGAAATGAAGATTTTCAATAATACTGTTTTAGAATTATCTAAAGAAATTCAAAAAGCATATTGAAATAAATTTCCAAAAATAGCACAAAGAGCGGAATCTTTATTTAATGATGCTCATTCATGAAAATGAGATGAAAAAGATAGATTAAAAAGAGCTCAAGAATTTTGGAAGGATTATGGTAAAGTTTTATCAAGAGCATTAAATATGTCAAATACTGATGATATAACATACTCTAAAACAGATAAAATAGTTTTTTTAAAAAAAGAAGAAAATCTAATATTATGAGAATATTATAAACAAATAAGAAATAAAACTACTGAAGGTAATATATTCAAAAAAGATTTTATGGATGATGCATGTTGAGATGCATGAGTTTCTTGATTAAATGTATGAAAAATAGTTTCAAAATATTTTTCAAAAAATCCTGGTTGATGATTTCATGAAAAAGAAGTTGCACCGAAAATGTGGCTTGAAATTTCAAATGATATAAAAAAAACAAAAGATAAAATATTTAGTGATGATCCAATTTTAGATGAAAAATATAAAAAAACTTATTTAAGACAAATATTGAGAGAATTAGTTTCATCAATAATTGATTTAAGTTGATCTCGTCCAGAAGTGCTAGATTCTTATAATTTATTAACTACTGAAACCTGAATTGATTTTAATGATTGGTGATTAAATTTAAAAGACTTTTCAAAACTTTCACCATGATTAATTTTAGATGATTGAAAATGAGATAAAATATTAGACAAAGTTGTAGATAATATATTATCTTGAAGAAAAGCAGAAGTTATTGAAAAATGAGTATTTGATTCTATTTTAAATGATGTAAAATCAAGAGTTAATGAAAATGCTTCATAAATAAAAAATAAAACCTTTATATTAATATAAAGGTTTTATTTTTTATTTATGATTTGTGAGTATAGTTTTTAGCTCTATTTCATGATAATTTGTAGTAGTTGAATCTACCCATCTAACAATACTTTTTACTTCTAATCAATCATTTACAGATCAACCAGTTGGTGTAAAATATGTTGTTTTTATTTGTCTAGTGAAATTATTATTAATTTTAGTAATAGTTCAAGTTTGGGTATATAATCAATTTAAATCTAATCATATTTCGTAAAAATTTCTATATGAAGAATCTGTATAATTATCTGTAAATGGTAATGCTTCTTGTAAAATCCATCTATTATCTACATCTCTATATATTTTATAATTTCAATTATCTTCTATGTTGTTTGGTGCTGTATTTCAAATACATCCAGAAGTATAATTAAATGTTTTCCAACAATTTTTTTTGTCATAAGAAAAAATCAACCAATTTGTATCTCTTATATTTGTCATTGCTTCAATTCATTCTCTAGCTATTTGAATTGCTTTTATTTTTGTTTCTACATTATTAGTTACTTTTGTAGATGCAGAATATATACTATAAACTCAAGTTAATCACATTACTATAATTAGTGTTACTACCATAGCTTCAGCGATTGTAGTTGCCATTTTTGATTTTTTCATTTTACAAAAGAGAAAAATAAAGTAAATTATAATTGAAATTACTTTAAATATAATAATTAAAAAAATAAATGCAAAAATTTTCTATACATGATGAAAAAAAAGTAAAAGAACTACTTGAAGCAAACTGAGAAAAAGCTTTTAGATATAGTCAAATTGAAAATGCTATATATAAAAATTTTGTTACAAATTTCGATGAAATGAATACTTTATCTTTAAAAATAAGAGATTTATTAAAAGAAAATTGTTTTTTTAATTCACTTATTGTAGATGAACAAAAAACAAGCACAAACTGACAAACTACAAAAATTTTATTTAAAACTGAAACTTGAGAATTTATTGAAGCTGTAATAATGAGACATCTTACTTGAAGAGTAACTCTTTGTATTTCATGTCAAGCAGGTTGTCCTATGTGATGTACTTTTTGTGCAACTTGAAAATTATGACTTTTAAAAAATCTAACTACTTATGAAGTTATTGAACAAATATATTATTCTGCAAAACTTTTAAATGATGAAGGTGATAAACTTAGAAATATAGTTTATATGGGTATGTGAGAGCCAATGCTTAATTATGAAGTAGTAAAAGAAACTATAAATATTGCCAATAATCAAAAGAAATTTGATCTAGCAAATAGAAGAGTAACAGTTTCAACTTGTTGAATAGTTCCATGAATTAAAAAATTTACTTCTGATTTTCCACAAACTAGTTTGGCAATAAGTCTTCATGCACCAAATGATGAAATAAGAAAACAAATAATGCCAGTAGATCATACTTATTCTCTAGATGAATTGATGAAAACATTAGATGAATATGTTGAAAAAACAAACAAAAGAATATTTTATGAATATATAATGATAAATTGAGTAAATGATAATATAAAACTTGCTCATGAATTATGAAAACTTTTAGAATGAAAATTAGCTCATGTAAATTTTATTCCATACAATGCATGAGAATGAACTTGATGAACATATACTGCGACTCCTAGATTTGTAATTGAAAAATTTCAAACTATATTACAACATTATGGTGTAGTATCTACTATAAGAGCTACAATGTGAGATGATATAGATGCTGCTTGTTGACAATTAGCAAACAAAAAAGAAACTACTAAGTAGTTTCTTTTTTGTTTGCTAATAACATAAAAAATATTTTTGTCAAAGCAAAAATATTGGCTTTTAGTATTATTTTTTTACTTTTTTTCAAAAAACATATAATTAGTTGAACTTACTATTATACTTACAATATTATGAGACATTTAATTTTTAGAATTTTTTTAATTTCAATTTCAGGTATTTTATTATTGTCATATGTTTTTCCATGGCATAATTATAATATAAATGTTCCTTTTTCAGGAGGAGATTATAGATTATGACTTGATTTACAATGATGAATTGAATTAGATTATAAAATTGATTTATCAGAAGTTTCTAAAGCTTCAGATTATAATAGTAAAAAAGAAAAAGAAATTGTAGAATGATTAAAGTCAATAATTGATAAAAGGGTGGAAACATTAAATATAAATGACTCTGAAATAAATGATGCATCTTATGCATGAGAAAACCACATAATAGTTCAAATTCCTCTAAAATGAAATGATAGCTTAGAAAATAGTTTAAATATAGAAAAAGCTAAAGAAGCAATTTGAAAAGTAGTAAAAATTCAATTTAAAGAGAGAAAAGCAAATTTTACACAAGAAGATTTTGATGCTAGAACTAATATAGCACAATCTGCTTTAGACGAAATTTCTGCTTGAGAAAAATTTTCAGTTTTAGCGGCTAAAACATCTTTAAATTATGAAAATATAGTTTCTTGAACTGTTTCTAGTTTAGAAAAACTTATAAAAACTGATAAAGAAATAAAAAATAATCAATTAAATGAAGTAGAATTATTAGATTGAAATTCTTGATATTTGTTAGTTGAAAGTTTAGAAGACACAAAAATTAATTATCTATTTATATCAAAAACTCCATCTGAATGGACTTCGGCTATTGATTCTAGTTGAAGAGTTCTGGACGATAAATATTTTTCACAATCATCAGTTCAATTTAATGATGCATTTCAACCAATGATTGAATTAGTTTTTAATAATGAATGAGCAGAGATTTTTTGAGAATTATCTAAAAGATTAATTGGTCAACAAATGGCAATATTTGTTTGATGAGAGATGTTAACAGCACCTGTTATAAATGAAGCAATATATGGTTGAAAAGCAGTTATAACTTGAAATTATACTCCTGATGAGGCAAAAAAATTATCAAACGATATAAATACATGAGTAGTACCAGCACCAATTTATTTAACTAGTGAAAAAACTATTGATTCAAAAATTTGAGAAAGTTCACTTGAAAAATTAGTTATTGCTTGATATATGTGATTTTTATTAATATTTTTATTTTTATTTTTTACATATAGATTCTCTGGTCTAATGGCATCTATATCATTATTATTATATGTACTTATATTATTATCGATAGTAAAAGTATTATGAATAGTATTGACACTAGCTTCAATTGCAGGACTTATATTATCTATATGAATAGCTATTGATTCTAATATTCTTATATTTGAAAGAATAAAAGAAGAGTTGAGAAAATGAAATGATATTATAGTTTCAACTGATACTTGATTTAGAAAAAGTTGGTCAGCTATATGGGATTCAAATTTTACATGACTTATAGTTTCATTTATATTATTTATATTTTGAATTAATTTAATTAAGTGATTTTGATTAATGTTATGACTTTGAATATTAGTTTCACTTTTTACAGTTATGTGGATTTCAAAAGTATTTTTACTTTTAAATTCAATTACAATAAAAAATAAAAATACTTTTATATGATTTAAAAAATAAAATATATAACAAAAAAAAACCGCTTTATCGGTTTTTTTATTAACAAATTAAATTATTACATATATTTTTTATTATAAAATCGGGTTTTCAATTTATATAAATTAAACTTATTAATACTATAATTAACAATATAGTAATTATATAAAAATATATTATTATTAAATTATATTTATTTTTTATTTTTATTAAATTATTTTCTAAGTACCAAATATACGGAAGTTGCATAGTACTAATAAATAATGATCATAATAATGCATATATATAATTTATAAAAAATGTTAATATATAAAAAATTAGTACTAAGTTTATTGCATAAAAAAATCTAGATAATGATTTTCAAGGAACTGTTTTAGGATCACTTATCATATAAAACATAAATATAAAAAACGTTACACTAAAGTATTCCATAGCTGTACTTATATTTACATAATTTGGTATTATTAAGAATAATATAATATGTAAAAAGAAGAATGGAGCTAAATAATCGATAAAATATTTAAATTTAAAGAATTCATAAACTCTGTAATTTATAAAAACTCAAAGAAATCATATTATAGAAATTATTAATATATATTTATAATTTAATTCTCATATATAATTTCACCAGTGTAATCATTCAGTCCAAGTATAATTTTGAAATAAAAGTAGCGTTACAAAAATTCACATATTTGAAGGGTTGAAAAAGTGTCTTCAATTTATTCTAATTAAATTTTTTCAAAGAATAGATATCAATCATGCAAAAAAGTATATTATTAATAAATCACTTCTTAAAAATGTACTTATTCAAAATCATGAATTTAATCACGAAAATGGAAAATGAAATTTTCAAGTTTTAATTCTTATAAATATTATATCTGTAATAATAGTTGTTGAAAAAATAATAATCAATTTTAAATAACTTAAATTTAATCAATAAAATTGAATTCAAATTATAAGTATAGTTATAAGTATTATAGTTTGATTTATTTGTATATTTGATATTAATAGATTTTTAATTTTTTTATACATGATTTTAAAAATAATTTATATATATTTTACATTCATAATTTTACTAATTTTATATAATTTATCAATTTCATTTTTTTAAAAAAATATTTTAATATTAGCTCAGGATGGTTATTATATATATAGCTGTAGATAGTGTCTTTGCTAAGTCTTTCATCGGTCTTTAGAGTCCACCTTCAGCTTATTTGTTTTGGAGAGTAATATTCTTTTATTTTTTCAAGAATATATTGTTCTACTTTAGATCAAATATTAATTCTACAATATCTAACAGAAGCTTCGCTTCTTCTTAAACTACGTTTTAAAAATACAGTTCTTGCAGAGAATTGTATTTTTCTTTTACCTTCAATTCTCAGATATTCATCTTTAGTAGGTTTTATTCATCATTTTCATCATGTATATCTATATTTAATTTCATTATATTTTACATCATTATTACTTAGTAATCTGTAAATAGTAGATTTATTTCTTCATACTTTTAAAGCTGTTTCTGGTATGCTATTTCACTCTTTTAGTAATATTCTTATTTCATATATTTCTCATTCTGTTATTTGTTTTATTCATTTTTTCATATCACGAAAATTAGTTATATTCATTTAGATTATATATCTATTTTTCTAAAAGTTGCATTTCGTGTTAGATTCTATC
>Ga0100398_1003667_pt1 | contig 12531 bp, 9 predicted proteins | sample CryGeymeta201522_FD_81568 | JGI IMG/M metagenome (GOLD analysis project Ga0100398, IMG submission 81568) | Groundwater microbial communities from Crystal Geyser aquifers in Utah, USA - Crystal Geyser metaG 2015-22 | ecosystem: Environmental > Aquatic > Deep subsurface > Groundwater | place: USA... | reverse complement strand
GCTGACCGGAAGGAAAAAGACAAGCCACGCAAGCTGGAACTGATCAAGTATGAGAAAGGCCGCGACGAGAAACCTGCTGGTCATGCAATGTTTGAAGATGAAGATGAGTTTGAATATGCCACTAGTCGGCGTTACGTAACAAAACGAGGAAGAGGAAGAGGCCGTGGCAGGGGTGCTGCATCTCCGGGCGGAGCCAAGAGAGGCCCAAAGCCTAAACTTGGAAAGATCAAACTATCAAAGGAAGGCCGGCCAAAAAAACGGAAGCTGGAAGACGACGACGAAGAATATTATGAAACTGGTCCTAGAAAGAAGGGGACCAGCAATCGCAGAGAGCGTGGATCTATCCGAGACCGTCGTCCTCACGTTCTTTTTGCCGAAAAGTTGGAGAGCATTCGTGCCATGGTTGAGAATCGGCCCAATGCAGGACCCTTTCAAAAGCCTGTGAACAGGCGCCAGCTTCCTACCTACTACGAGTTAATCAGCAACCCTATGGACTTATCTACAATTCGTGACAAAATTCAGAGGTACGAATACCGCACGGCCGAAGCATTTGTAAAGGACTTTGAATTGATGAAGAGCAACGCTATCAAATTCAATGGTAAGTACTTTGATCCTTTTATGTTGTGTTATTTGTTCTGGGGAAGAAATTGTTGGTAGACTTATCTTTTTCGTAATAAATTGCTCGGTACGTTTAGGACCCGGATCGCTAATTTCAGACGAAGCAGTTGAGATATGGGAGGCAGTCAAAGAGCAAGTTGCAGCCAACGCTTCGGAGCTGAAACAAATGGAAGAGGAAGTCAAGGAGCAGCTTAGTGGCAAACCCAAGAAGAAAAAGAAGAAATTAAAAAACAAGAAGAAAGCTGGCGAAGGAGTTGTCGTCGGCGGTGTTGATCTCAGCGAAATCGATTTCAATTTTAACGACATTGATAGTGACAGCGATGACGGCAAGATGAATCTGTAAATAGCTAAGTAGTACAGCCAGCTATAAACAGCTAAAGTCGCAAATCAATCGATATCTGCTTTGACTAAACTTGAATGTGCTCGATTACTAACTAAGACATGTAAGACTTCAGTTCAGAGTAGCAGTAGAGCGAAGGACCTCAGCTCCGGCCGCAATGTCTTTTGTGGCGACCATGAAGACATCAAAGCTCATGCGATGGCGGTCGTACACAGGAGAATATACGGGTCTCTCTGCAACTGGCACCCAGCGACCGACATTGGCTTCCTCGCTGTCAACGCTACGAATCAAAGCAGATGCTCCAACCTCGAGGAAACGGGTCTCAGTTCCAGCCATGGCGCTCTTGTGGGCACGGGCTTGCACAAATTTCTCAAATTGAACAAAACCTTCGCTTCCAGTAGAAGCAGTCTTGTTGATTTCGACAATGTTAACTTCGCTGAGGGTCATTGACTTTGCCAAGTGTTCAGGCATGATAAAGGAGCCGGCAGGAATATCCACCTTAGCAAAGACCTTGGCAGTCTGACCTTCTCCTTCTATGCGGAAAGAACTTCGCTCCTCATCATTAAAGTAAAAGTCGTAGGATTCCTTGCTCATATCCATGGAGCGGTAGTTGCACTCGACAGGAGTGGGTTCACGACGACAATAGACAGTCTCCCAGGACTTGGGTGGCACTTGGTAAGCATGTTGAGTAACACCGTCGTAATGTTTCAAAGTGGTCTGATTGGATTTGGTGGTAACAATACGGTCATAAATATCGTAATCCAACGTGTCAGTCCTCGAGTACCAGTTCTTGCGGCAGCTGATATCCTTGCAAATGATGAGGAATGAGTGTGGTTCCAAGAAACCGCTCTTGGGTTCCTCATAAACATGCATGGCAGCTACATCAGAATGAGATTCAAAAAGTTTGAAAAGTTCCTCGCGAACAGCGTAAACGCCATTTTCTGCCTTGGGGTCGTTGAGATCTGGAGCTGTTCCAATTTGAATAATAATGACTCCATCCGAGTTCATACTTTTGAGCATGGCGTTCACAAAGGTGTGATCGGCGTACAAATCTTGGGCAAAAAGGACATCGTCCTCAGGATCCAAAGCATCTAAAACCAAAACATCAAAAAGGACGTTGTTGCTTTGCGCAGCAGGACCGTATTTTCTAACAAAGTAGTCAACGGCATTGTCATTGATGACAGTTAGTTTTTCATCATCGAAGCAGTTGTCGGCACGTCCAACCAGGTCGCTACAGTCGCTCATCTTTGGAAGGTACTCGCGTGCAATTGTAATAAGTTCAGGGTCAATCTCAACCATGGTAACACTTTCCACCGACTTGTGTTTCAAAACCTCGCGAACAGTGGCGCCTTCGCCACCACCGAGAACGGCAACATGCTTCGGATTCGAATGGGCAATCATGCCCGGATGTACCAAGGCTTCGTGGTAGACAACTTCTGATGAATACATGCTTTGAATGGTTCCATCCAAAAATAAGAGACGATCTGGGGTTGCGTAATCAGGAGAGTACCAGCGCTCATCGCCATCAGGAAGGTTGAGCCTTAGCCCATCATAATATGAGGGTGTGTCCTCGTTCTATAAACAACAAGAGAAAAAGGGAGTCAGACCATACAATTCATTGACAAATAAGTACTGTTTGAGTCAAAGTGCTGGGTACAAGTCGTACCTCAGTCATATCCCAGATATCTACTCTTTGATACCTGGTAAGGTTGCTGTAAATCTGCTTCTTGTAATGCATTTCAAGAGGAGAAAGAATCCAAATGCTAAGGTCTGAAAACTCGTCCAAATAGTTAGCCTTACGTTCTTCGAGCGAGCGAAATCCACGAAGTTCGTGCGACCACTTGGTCGTAATGTTCTCTCCAATACCAAAGAGGCGTTCAATGACAGGGACAACGGGCAAGAGTGGATTAGCTCCACAGGTAAACAAATCCAAGGTGATGACTCCCTCTTCGGGCCAAGTGTGGAAGGAAATGTGGCTTTCCAATAGGACACCAACACAAGAGACTCCGGCAGGATCCAGTTCGTGGCAATGGTACGAGAGCATGGTAAGACCGCCTGCCTTGACCGTGGCCACCATGGCGTCGCTGAGGCGTTCCTCCGAGTCGAGGAAAGCAGCTTCGATACCTTTAATATCTACGAGTAAATGCTGTCCAGAAGGGCTGTGAGTTCCCGCCGTCTTCAAATCTGCAGGCGAAAGCTGGAGGCGGGGGAGGGCCTGGCTCCTGGTGGCAGTAGCGGAAGGAGTTTGGAAAAATTGTTCAAAAGGAAGATGGATGGAGATACCGGCCAAAAAAGAACAGCACATTCCAATGGTAACGGTCAACAGAAAGAGACGAATGTCCACTGCACAAGTACCCTCAGGGGAAGACAGTGGTTCGGCTGCCGCCTCAGCGGTTCCTTCCTTATCAGATTTGGTGATTGCCATGGTTAGATTACTTTGTTACTTGATATTTGTTGAGTACATGTAGCATGTAGTTGTAATCCTGTCCACAAGTAAGTAGTCTAATGATGATAGCTACTCTAGTAATGATAATAATAATATTAATACGAGAATGGACGGCTTCTTCATCAGGCGTTCAAGCCTGTGCTTCTTGCGATCGGAATCTGCATTGCTGCTCGCGCGAGCCTGAACTTTCCACGTGCTGTATCTATTCTTTGACCGGGTGTCTGGAGAATAAAAATATCCGAAGGTATGCATCCTCATTATCTCAAATCTCAATAAAAAATAATAATAAAACGTATCAATAATTTTTTGGAAAATAAATCTTCGTTGGATGTTGGATATTATGGTATTTGGTAGAATATGGCTCTCCCAACCAAAAGTGGAGCCATTGTCACCGCAAGGACCGCATCCATTTCTATCAGTAGCGCCCAGAATACCAGCCCAAGCAAACGGGCTGCCGTCATACTTTGGAAGGAATTTTACCGGCTACTTCTTACATTCTACATTCTATTGAAAACGAAATTCCATTATTATTCTTTGATTTCGTTTCAGATACAGTAAACGTATACAGTGCATGGAAAAATTAAATTTAGTTAGAGAGCCAAAGATCTTCTCAAACATTGCCGCAGTGCAGTGAATTTAATAACTCCTCCACAATCCCTTGTGGCGCACCACCTCTTCACCCGCTGCAATCGGCTTGGTAGCCACAATAAAAACATCGAAGCTCATACGGTGGCGTTCATAGACAGGTGAATAGACAGGAGGGCTGCCTGTGGGATGGGGTGGCACCCAACGTCCTACGTTCGCTTCCTCAGCATTGTCCACCTGACGAATCAAGGTCGACCCGCCAATTTCAACAAAGTGCGCATCAATACCTGGCGGTGTGTGACTATCGTGGCCATGTTTGCGGATGAGTGCCAAGAGATCTTCAATCACAGTTACGGGTCCTCCACCCACATTCAAATTGGACTGCAGCCCTTCCAAATTACGTTGCGTCAATACCAAGGAACTAGCCAGGTGCTTGGGCATGATATACGAGCCTTCCGGAATATTCACTGTGGCATACACGCGCGATTCTACAACTTCTTCCTCCGTGCCGTTCTCGCGGGTTGACATGGTTCTCTTGGACTCAACGCGGAATGAGCTTTTATTCGCGTCTTCCAAATACAAATCATGTAATGGCCTTGCGGGGTCTAGGTGCAGGTAAGCACACTCAAAAGGGGTTGGTTCCCGTCGACAATAAACCGTCTCCCAAGCCTTGGGAGTGAGCGAATAGGTGAATTGGGTCGTTCCATCGTAATGCATCAAGGCGCGCTGTTCTGATTGTGTCTTGACGATGCGATTGTAAATGGCAAAGTCAACTTGATCGCTGCGAGAATACCAGCGGCTGCGACACTTGTCACTCTTACAGATAATTAACATGGAGCGAGGGTCAAAGAAGCCAGAACGAGCTTCTTCATAAACTAGCATGGCTTCAACTTCTGGATTGGCTTCAAGCTGACGTATCAATTGCTCCCGTACAAATAAGACCCCCTTGTCAGCACGAGGATCGTCAATATCTGCTGCCGTTCCGACGTAAATCATCATGACGCCTTCAGGAGACAGAGACTTGACCAGGTTGGAAATATAAAACTCATCGCTAAAGATTTCAGGAGCATGGCGGGGATCCTTATCGTTCACAATAATGACATCAAATTGATTTGCTTTGTCTTGAGCAAAGTATTGTTTCGGATCCTGGTAAAATACCGTGACATGCTCGTCCTCAAAACAATCAGGAGCACGGCCTTCCAAATCTGAGCAGTCCGACATTTTAGGAAAGAATTGCCGGCAAACCTGTACGAGTTCTTCATCTTGTTGCACCAATACTGCTGACTGCACCGTTTTATGCTTGAGTACCTCCTTCACTGCTCCAACTCGAAGTCCTCCCACAATGGCCACATGCTTTGGATTGGGATGTGCAAACATGGCTGGATGAACGAGAGCTTCGTGCATTTCAATGCTATTAAATGTGCCGCTTACCAAAAATCCATTCAAAAAGAGGCTGCGACCAGGCTCTGCCAATTCGGGAGTTTCCCATCGTTTGTCACCATCAGTAAGTCCAAGCTTTGAGCCACGGGTACGAGTGGGGCTTTCATCCATCTGTTATGCATGAGCGAGGGTGGTGGAATAATTAGAGGGACAGATCAAAATAATTACTCGTAGGTTAAAAATACATACTAAAAGAGAAGCAGATAGAAGCACAGAGCGGCACATCTTGAAATACTGCACCACATTCAAAAAAGGAATGGTGGACCTACCTCGACCTCATCGAAAATATCTACACGATGGTATTTTGTCAAGTTGCTGTAGACTTGTTCCTTGGAATACATATTCAATGGACTGAGTACCATCAAACTCAGATCGGAGTATTCATCGATGACGGCAATGCCTGACTTTGGTATTTTGTTCTCGTCGCTTTCATCCTCCATCCGGTACCCCCTCCATTCATGCGACCACTTCACATGAACTGGTTCCACTTCTTCGCTGTCGCTGTCACTGGCAGCATCCGTTGCAGCCGTATCATTTTCGCGCGATCGTCGGGGAATACCAAAGCCCGTTTTAATGGCAGTGATAGCCGAAGGCAACAACGCGAGGTGACTGTCACAAGTAAACAAATCCAGTGTAATCACTCCCTCTGTCGGCCACGTGTGGAACGTAAAATGACTGCCGTCCATCAAAACTGCCACACAACTGATTCCTTCGGGTTCCAGTTCGTGACAATGATAACTGAGCATGGTCAATCCCGTCTGCTGTATGGTTAATGCCATGGCATCTGTCAAGAGGGATTCGCTGTTCGAAAAGGAACTCGAAACACCCGAGATATCCATGAGAACATGCTGACAGGGGGCTGCTGTTGCTGCTGTTTCTGCTGCTGCTGCCTTTGATGGGGAATGGAGCGTGCCGTCCTGAACTTGTCCTTCCCAAGCAGCGGGTACCATGGTAACACCCGCAAAGAAGGAAGCACACATGGCAATGGTAATACTGAGCATAAAGACGCGAATATCGACAATAAATCGTCCGACATTGCTGCTTGTGCTGTTCGCGTCGTTGCTTTCAGGAGTGGATTTCATTATTTTCAAAGAACGAAACCTGCAACTTGCTCTGTGAAAAAATTTGATCTGGAGAATTTGCTTCGTTTGGTATTTTTTGAACTCTTTTTTAAGCTCAGGAAAAAAAAACAACAACCTATATATTTTCGTGAGCAGATAACTTTCAGGGTTGATTTGTTTCGCGATTTGTGTTACGAAAAGAAGCCCCACGTTTGTGCAAATAGAAAGTAATATCAAATATTTATAGTATATTTGTTCGATCCATGCGTCCACTCTTGTGTACTCGCGTTGTTTGGATATGTTTTGTAAATGCACCACAGCAAAGTGAAAAAGAAAAGAGTTCGATTTTTCTTTGCGTGACGGCTAATTCGTGAATACTTCGTCATCTAACGGTTCAACGTCCCTTGGAATGAAGGCAACGGCAAGTGGACAGTAGTGACACACCAAACCAAACCATGGTTTAAATTGATTAAATAAATAACAGAGTCAACAGAGTCAACAGTACGGTATTCGAGAGAAAGCGACCGACCAACTTTACAACTTCAATAATCACCAAAATAACAACCACAGCAGCAACAAAAAATGCCACTTCCTAAATTAGATGAATTACGAAACAGTGCCAAAGGTGCCGTAGAAATGGCTTCGGGTCGGTTGGAAAAAGCGTCTGGAGGAAAATTTAAATTAATGAAAGTTTCATCGTCCGATCCTGAAGCTGGTGAAGGTGGTGGTCGTGACGGTAGTAGCAGTGATGAAGTTTCGGAAACGAGCAGTCGATTTGAAGAATTTACCGATACATTCTGTCCCAAACTAACCTTTCAACAGGTTCGTACTTGTCTTTTTTTTTGTAGAAAGTTTTTTTTTTCAAAGCATTTTTGTCAACTGCACCTCTCCATTCTCCGTTATTGTCGTTTGAATCGTTTCGTGCATCTAATTTCTTCTTGACTTTTGTGTTCTCTTCTTCTTTTCGCAGCGTATCATTGGGTTTGCAATCAGTTTTGGGGTTGGGTGTAAGTGCTCTCGCATTTTATGTTTTTATGATACTTCGACAGTTTGGCTGTTTGGCTATCCCTAAGCGTCATTTCGTCTAATTTTACTGTATTTTCCATGCCACTTCCTTTAACACTCGCGATTTTGATTCCACCACCTCTTTTATTTCTGGTCATGCAATCAATCCATACAACACTACCAACAAAATTCCGCCATTTACTGCTGCTTTCACCTATCAACCATCGTGTGCATCAGACCTGATAACATGCATGTCATTTAAGTTCTTTGTGGAACTCGTCGAAGGAAATCCAGTGCCCTTTGCCATTAATTATTCCGTTGGAAATTTCCTATCCCTCCTTTCCATGACTTTTTTATGCGGTCCCAAACGACAATTTGCCAACATGTTTGATGAAAAACGAAAGTTTACCTCCATCACGTACATTTCCTGTCTCTTTGCTACCTTGGGCTGCATTTTTATTCCACTGCCAGGATTTGCACGATTGATCACATTGGTACTTTTAGTTCTGGCACAATTCTGTGCTTGCATGTGGTACAGTTTGAGTTACATACCCTACGGAAGAAAATGGGCCTTGAAATTTATCAAGCGACAATTGGGACTGAACGAAGCTTCCGAGATTGGATAGTACAATAAGCACTCGAAATCGCACATCTTCGGTGACCGAATCGCACAGAGCACAGAAAGTGTCCAAGTCCAAATTATTCCACAATTTGTGGAATGAGGAGTCAGCAAATGCGATACGTAGGTATTCAAAGAATTCATACAATTATTTGGTCGTGCTCTCCTATTATAGAGTAGCTAGTAGTAGTTGTCCTCTTCAGGTCAAAACATACAGTAAGGCATAAACGAGTACTCTACGCTGCATCCTTTACAGTATTTTGTAGTTGCTAGTATTGCAGCATTAGTAAGAGGCGTACGAGAGTCGATGAACACGTTCAAGTCCCACTTCAAACTCGAGATTGTTGCAAAGAGCATCTCGGGTGGCTTTGATGTCGAGGTCATGCTACGACTACTAGCAAAAAGTACTCAGTAGTTCCTACTAGTACTACTACTACTCGAGTAGTACTACTCCTAGACTACTACTCTACTAGTCTAGTTCGTGCGTAGTGATGATGTAGAGGTGGAGTCCAGTCCCGCTGTTTTGGTCCGTCCATCTACTAGTATGCGACATACAAGTACTACCACTAACTACTAGCTAGCTAGTCTACTCTTTTAGAGAGTCTAGTTAAAATGCATGTTTTTAATCAAAAAACAACACACACACGTTCACAAGCAGTAGTACTCTCATCAGTAATAGTACTCTAGCTAGCTACAAGGAGAAGAACGAAAAACGTTAGACAAAAGAAGAAATAAACATGGCCGAAAATGGAGACAAACAACTCCTTTTAGTGATTCGTCATGGCGATCGATGGGATTATGCACATCCTGAGGTATGTGTAAGCTAAGCTTTGTCCAACGCGAAAAGCCAATGCCAATTGCCAATCCATCGTTTTTCTTTCTCTTCCTCGGTGCACTTATCTTGCAATCACATTCTCTTTAATTCATAATCCATACATCATCGCGCACTTCACTACGAAATGAACAAACAAATCACTAGTGGAAGGAGACGACAACACGCAAAGGTGATCCTCCCATTAGCACATTGGGCCATAGGCAGGCCCGAGAAACAGGTACCTTTCTCGAATCGCTCTTTACCGAAGAAGGCATTCCCGCCGAAAATATAACTTGGTTGTCGTCACCTTTCGTGAGATGCATCCAGACGTCGGATACGGCTTTGAATGCTTTTACGACCATGGACACCCACAACATTCAAATCAAACCAGAATATTCTGTCTTCGAAATGGACGGCCACGACGGGGCCCTGCATGCCTCGTTGCCACCCATTGAAGAACGCTATCACTACTTTCCCAGAATTGACGTCACCCACGAATCTCTTTTCGTCCCTCCGTTGCCAGAAACACGGGAGGGGCTACTGCCACGATGCGAAAAGGCCATGCAAATATTCAATCAACGGTACCCCTACAAACCCAAAACTGCCATTGTCATAGTGTCTCACGCCGCTTCCTGTATAGGATTGGCCAAAGCAGCGTCTCAACTACCATTGGATTCCATCCAAGCGGCAGCACCGTGTTCTATCTTTCAATTGACACGTACCAGCAACACGGATGTGTGGCAGATTGATCCTCATGATCAGGAGGGCAGTATGAATGGATCGGTGGTGCATATTTCCGAGGTGGGAAAGAGTACGAAAATTTGGAACCATTTTTACGACAAGGCCGTCAACATTGGCTGGTCGGGTCCGCCTGATTCACCGTATGCCCCACAGAATCTTTCCAACGAGGACATTTGTGATTTGAAAGAGGGCCGAGGAACGGCAGACTAATAGTGCAATATGCCAAACAAATCTAAATAAAAAATTTATCCTGACAATGCCAGATGCTACCTCTACAACTCTCATATTCTCATGCAGTGTGACACACTAGCTGGGAAAAAGTGAACCAAAAGTCGGGTTTATCATGCCGGTTCTGGCACTCTGACCAATTGACGACATTTCTTCTATGTTTTGTCTTTTTCTATATTCATTTCAGGATAATAAGCAATTTAGTACGCTGTATTCCTTCAAAGCCTGCAAATACAAAGCGGGAAAAAAATTCTGGAATGTATTCGTACAGTAGCAACTAATCTTGACTCTTCGTAAAAAAACTTATCCCAAGGTTGCTATTGAGTTCAGATCACCCACAGCATGGAAAAAATTGCTCCGAGCTCAACTTCTTTTCTTTTCAGAACAGCCTTCTTCCTTCATGGTAGAAAAGCAAAATCGATTCGAAATGAATGGCCATAATCCATAATAAGATGGTTTGTTCCGGATGTGTCCGTTGCGAAGTTTTGAAGTATGCTTCATCAGTTTCAGATAAAACGAAAAGATGCGAAATGGAGGAAACGATAGCTAGCTACCATACAGTAGCTAGAGCACTACGTACCAGGTAGTCTAATTCAATTGTACTGGATATGAAGCGTTGACTTGCTCCTTAAACGAGTTAATTAGGAAAAATTAATAAAGTACTACTACACTAAATAAAATACTAATAAAAATTGCAGGTTTGGAAGGTCACACGGTCACACGCTCGTACTCGTACTCGTACCATACCTCGCGAAAATACCGTCTCGCAAAGTTAACGGCAGGTCCCATTTGGCTTCAAAATAGTAGACTACCCTGGTAGGAGGAGGCGCATATTTGCTGCTGTGAAGGCCCCCCCCGGAAGACACGTCTTATTATTCCGGAGTACGTACTCCTACTAAACTAGACTTCTTATCAACTTACCAGATCAGATAGTAGTAGTAGTGTACCTGGTAGCTGGTACCAGGAATGGTACCGGTACCTGGTACTCGAGTAGTATTCACAACAGACATCAAAATTCGACACATCTCGGACAATTTGGCAGTGATCCCGAACCTGTTTAAATGACCTGAACCGAATTCGTGGGCGTGACGTTGCTTCGTGTTAAAAATATCGGCAGGCAAGCAGGGGGAACGGTTGGATCTTATTTGGTCCGACTAAGTAATTTTTCGGACATAGCACTAAAAATGTTGGAGTCATCCGAATTCCTTAGAAAAACACGAACTACCAGTATTGTGTGCCGACTGGCACCAATTCTCCGGTAAAGTCTTGATGTTGATCCAATCTTGCTTTTTTGTTCACAAAGTGTAGCAACGTAGTAACCAAGCATCCTTCTTCTATGGTTGACCAGCGTATCGCAAAACCTGCTTACTGTAATCTAAAGTAAAGCTAGACTACCTACCTGGTACTAACTCGCACGATTACTATTGGTAAGCCTATTCATAGTCATAGTATTTATTTATCCAATTCATAAAATATAAAATTGCAAACATCATGACAATCCCACAACAAGTACACGAACCACAAACCAACCCCAACGGGAAGTATAAGATGCAAGCAACAGACCCGCAAGCAGCCAGATGGTGGGAGAAATCTATTGTCAGACGATCGACTTCCAATATAGAACACCTAGTCGATACCATGATGGAAAGTTCGTCGTTCTTACAACGAGCTCAGACACTGGACGATTCCATCGATACAGCTACTTCTAGGCAGTCTGCTTCTTCCTCCATCTTATCTCTGAACAGAGCAAATGTAAAAACTGGAGCTCTTTTGGGCAAAGGCAGCTTTTCGGTAGTGTTAGAAGTAAAAGCTATTGTCGAAGGGCGAGAAGAAGATGAAGAAGAAGAAAGCGAGGACCATACCAACACACCTCTACCTTCGAATGTTACTTATGCACAGTTGCTGGGTCAGCATAGACTTGTACCGAGGAATACACTCACTCGAACCTGTCGGTATGCCATCAAACACTTACGACCAGACCTTATTCAGAAGAATGATGCCGATTACTTTGAAGATGCCGCCGCAGACCTTATCATGGAGGCCAAATATCTTGGTGCTTTGAACCACCCGGGAATCCTTAGACTACGAGGGATTGCCAAAGGAGGTACTGCAGCCTACGAAGAATCGGGAGATTACGATTCTTTCTTTCTGATAACGGATCGTCTGGACGGCACTCTCAAGGACCGCATCTTGGAATATCAATGCATGTTACAAGAAGAAAGCCTGCTGGAGTGCTTCCGAGGCAATCAGCCTCAGGATGAAACCAAGGACGAGCACTGCTTTACCGCCAAGGACCCTGTCCTCCTCGAAAGACAGTTGTTGATGGAAAAACTTGATATGGCACTACAACTGTCTCAAGCTCTGAAGTACTTGCACGAACAGAACCTCGTCTTTAGGGACTTGAAGCCACAGAACGTTGGCCTGATCGGCAATCAAGTCAAGCTTTTCGACTTTGGTTTTTGTCGGGAGATGCCCTCTGCGGAATCTCGTGATCCCAGTACAGAAGGTCTTGCCATCGACGAGGATGCTACTTATTATATGTCGGGCAAGGGATCTCTCATGTATCTTGCACCTGAAGTCCTTGGCAGTGGCAAATACAACCAAAAGGTCGACTGTTATTCGTTTGCGATGGTT
>Ga0100398_1003658_pt1 | contig 12539 bp, 12 predicted proteins | sample CryGeymeta201522_FD_81568 | JGI IMG/M metagenome (GOLD analysis project Ga0100398, IMG submission 81568) | Groundwater microbial communities from Crystal Geyser aquifers in Utah, USA - Crystal Geyser metaG 2015-22 | ecosystem: Environmental > Aquatic > Deep subsurface > Groundwater | place: USA... | reverse complement strand
GTTTTCCGCGATGGCGAGGAAACATATTTGCTGTAAGCGTAGAGCGCAATAATAACTCCCAAGGCTGCGCCGATGTCGGTGGTCACGTAGTGACCGTGGGCAAGCACGGTAGGCGAGAGCCCCACCAAGAATGCCGGTATTAGCGCCCACCATTCGCCTACAAGTTCCTTAGCCCAGATGTAAGATATAAGTATTAGGAGAAGCGTAAGCAGAATCGGGCCTACCCTCGCCCAGTCGATTACTTGGTCTGCGTTGTTGTCGGAGTGGTATAGGAATAAATTGCCGACGCTCCATTGTCCGTTAGCGTCGCTCTGCCACGCCGAGCTTGTTATCGGGAAGTTTAGATTCATGAGCAGTAAAGGCGCCGCCGCAATCATTTTAACGAGCGGCGGATGCTCGGGGTTCAGGCGATAATCCTGGTATTTAAGGTAACTGTAGCCGGCCGGAATGTGTGCCAATTCGTCCATGATTGGAGATTCCTGCCGGGAAATTGAGAACATTATCCCAAAAGATGTCAAAAGGAGCGCGGCTAATACTAGCGTGCTCCAGCGTTTCAAGAAATTCTTCATACTGTTAGTATTATAGCAGTAGCAATGGCTAAATTTCTGTTCACAAGGCATGCGCAGGCGAAGATGCGGTTCTGGTCCTTATCCGAGTCCCGGGTGAGGCGGGTAATGCATTCGCCGTTTCGGGTTGAGGAAGGCATTGCACCGCATACGGTCGCGATGTTGCAGGTCGCAGGGAGCGTAAAACGGCCTTATGAAATCTGGGTGATGGTGAATGATAAAGGAAAAGATCGGCGGGTGATCTCCGCTTGGAGATATCCCGCCCGTACCAAGCCCGGCGCGCCTTTGCCCTCAGAAATACTCCGTGAATTCCGCGAAGCGGTCCTATGAGGAAAGTTTTGAGCCGAGAGTTTTTCGACAGACCGACTTTGGAAGTAGCCAAGGATTTATTGGGTAAGTTTTTAGTCCGCCGGCGCGGGCGGAAAACGGAGGCCTATATGATTACCGAAGTAGAGGCCTACGACGGGTTTAGAGATAAAGCTTCCCATGCTCACCGCGGTCGGACCGCGAGGAATGCAGTTATGTTCGGCCCGGCCGGGCATTGGTACGTCTATTTCACCTACGGTATGCACTGGATGCTTAATATTGTAACCGGACCGAAGGATTATCCGGCAGCCGTTTTGATCCGTGGGGTGGATGGGATAAGCGGTCCGGCCAAAATCACCAAGGCGTTTGTGGTAGGCCGTGGTCTCAATAATAGGACCAGCTCGGTTAAGACCGGATTGTGGATAGAGAACCGCGGAGTGCGGGTGGGTAAAAAATTAATTAAGCGGACTGGCCGCGTCGGCGTGGCTTATGCCGGCCGCTATTGGGCCGGAAGAAAGTATCGTTTTGCATTAGGACAGCGTTGCTAAGAACGGTATTCAGGAAAAGTGTAAAATAGAATTAATGAAAAGGGCGTCTAAAATCGGGCTAGCTTTGGGCGGCGGAGGAGCGAGGGGTTTGGCGCACATCGGCGTCATAAAGGCGCTTGAAGCTGCCAGTATCCCGATTCACGCCGTTGCCGGCACGAGCATGGGTGCTCTAGTCGGCGCGTGGTACGCAGCGACTAAAGATATTCGTTCGCTTGAAGATGTCTTCTTGAAGATTCGCGAGAAGGATATGGCGCCGCTTACGAAAATATTCTGGAAGCATGACGGCGTGTTATTCAAAAACAAAACTGTCACCGATGCGGTCGAGAGCGGAGTAAAAGGAAAACGATTTAAAGATTGTCTTATCCCATTCGCGGCGGTGGCGACCAACGTCAAAAATGGAGACGAGATAATTATGAAAGACGGCAGTCTCTCCGAAGCGGTGCGCGCATCGATCGCGGTCCCGTTTGTTTTCCCGCCAGTCCAGAGTGACAGCAAACTACTAATGGACGGCGGGTTCGTGAACCCTATACCGGCAGATATAGTGAGAAATATGGGAGTCAATTTTGTGATCGCGGTTGATGTCACCACCGGTTGGGTGAATATTTCAGAAGAGGCGATTGACTTGAGGAACGCCTACAAATTGATGGATAGGGTAATAACCGCGATTGAATACCAGATCGCCCGCGAGCGGCTGCAGGACGCCGATCTTGTTGTCCACCCGGCAGTGAGCCATTTTGATTGGCTGGATTTTCCGCAAGCCGCGGAGATTATCCGGGCCGGTGAGGGAGAGACTCGCCACCACCTCAAAGATATCTATCTTAAAACTGGCTACACCGCTCCGCCCAAAACTGCATTTGATAAATTCATCGATTTCCTGCTCTACCGAGAATGAAGTTATCCATTGGCATAGTCGGCCTGCCGAACGTAGGCAAATCGACCCTATTTAATCTATTGACCAAGCAGCAGGTAACTGCGGCAAATTATCCTTTCGCGACCATTGACCCTAATGTCGGCGTGGTAGCGGTGCCGGACGAGCGAGTGGATAAGCTCGCCAAAATGAGCAAGTCTGCCAAGGTAATTCCGGCGGTCGTGGAGTTTTACGATATCGCAGGCCTGGTTAAAGGCGCGAACAAGGGCGAGGGATTGGGGAACCAGTTTCTTGCGTTTATCCGCGATGTGAAGGCGATTGTACAGGTGGTGCGCTGCTTTCCGGCTGGTGAAATAATTCACGTTGAATCGAATATTGATCCCTTGCGCGATTTGAGTATCGTAAACACCGAACTAATCCTAAAAGATTTGGAAAGCGTGGAGAAGCGGGTTCAGAAACTTGAGAGTGAAGCTAAGACTGGAGATAAAAACAAAATTGTAGACTTAAACGCGGTGCGTAAGGTGCGCGATATGCTTGCCACCGGATCACTCGCTAACCGCTTGAATCGCGAGGTTTTAAACGAACCCGCTGTTCAGGAACTGAATCTGCTTACAGCCAAAGCGCAGATTTATCTTTTGAACGGCGAGGAGAGAGATGTAACGGACACGCTGAAAAACGAGATCAAAAAGCTAGGTAGCGAATATTTGGTTTTCAATCTTAGCAGCGATGCGGACTTAGGCACGCTTATCCGTAAAGCCTACGAGGTATTAGGGCTTATCAGTTTCTTTACGACTGGTGAGGACGAAACAAGAAGCTGGACCATTGAACGCGGGACCAAAGCGCCGCAGGCCGCCGGCGTAATCCACACCGATTTTGAAAAGAAGTTCATCCGCGCCGAGGTTATCGCGTGGGATAAATTATTGGAAGCCGCCCATTCGGCAAGTCCTTCGACCCCGAGCTCAGGACCGAGGGGCTCAGGGCAGGGTTCGTGGGCGGCTGCGAGACAAAAGGGCTGGATGCGATTGGAGGGGAAGGAATATACGGTTTTGGATGGCGATGTGATGGAAATAAGGCACGGCTAATATCTTGATATTTGATATCTGATACCACAAATAGCCCTAACTAAGACTTAGTATACTATAATACTGATCAGTATTATAGTATACTAGAAGTTTGTCGATGATAAGATTGGGATGGCTGGGTGGGTACAGCGGGATTGGTGTGATAGGATGAGTGAGTGATGGCGGGAAGGGAAAGTTCAATGTTAGATGGCGAACTCGGGGGGCGTAAGATGGGGACGACCAGATTGAGAGTTTTGGTCGGGCTATTAGCGGTAGTCCTGGCCGCATCGGTGGTGGCTTATCTCTTGTATTTCAGGAAGCCTCATTCTTCGCCTGGTCAGGTTACTCAACCATCTAGTAACCAGACAACCCCCTCTACCACCACTGCCACCGTCCCACCATCTACTCCACCTGCGACGTCAGCAGGTCAACTTCAATTGCCAACTCTCGAAGAGCTGACAGCTAAAACTGTCAATTGGCTGACTTATGAGAATCAGGATTACGGGTTTAAAGTAAAATACCCATCTGGTTGGGGACATTGGGATAAAACCTCATTTCCTCAAGGGATTTCTGGCCAGTTAATGAAATACAAGGCAATCGAGATTTTCCGATCTAATAAATTATTTGATTCAGAAAATGGTGCGGGGGTAAGTGTTTATTACTCCGATAAACTTTCCTTGATACCGACAAAAGGATCTATTGCTAATGATTTTGAAAAAGAATATCAGTGGCACATAAAACATCAAATTAATACTTTCTCTTTAGGAAACGGGTTTGAAGGCGTGGTAGGTATAGGGGAAGGTAATAGTGGAAGGGCACAATTGGGTGAGGCTTTTAGAAAATTCGGCGACAAAGTCTTTTATGTAGAGTGGTATCTAACTGAAGATTATCAATCGGGTAAATCCAGTTATCCAGATATTACTTATCAGAATCAGTTTTTACCCTTTCTAGCTAGTTTCGAGATTACTAACTAGTATCTATTCCGCTACCGTTATCTGCCCGCACGACCAGAGGAAATAATATAATCAGTCCACTTTATATGAATAAATCTTTAACCGACGAATTGGAAGAGCGCAAAAAGCGTGCGGCAACGATAGTGAAGAGACTTAAAAAACTTATCCCCGACGCAGAAATCGCGCTCAAGTACTCCAATCCTTGGGAATTACTTGTCGCGGTGGTACTTTCGGCCCAATGTACCGACAAGAAAGTGAACGAGGTGACCGAAAAACTTTTCAAGAAGTACCGGACATTCGATGATTACGTTAAGGCGTCCGCCAGCCGGCGGACCATTGCCGAATTTGAGCAGAATATCCGCCCAACCGGTTTTTACCGCAACAAAGCCAAGAATATTCTGGCGGCGGCGAAAATAGTAGGAGGAAAATTTCACGGCGAGGTTCCTCGCACGATGAAAGAAATAACCACCATTCCCGGCGTGGCGCGGAAGAGCGCGAACGTGATTTTGGGGAACGCTTACGGTGTGGTGGAGGGGATCGCGGTGGATACGCACGTCATCCGCCTCTCGCGCGCCTTTAGTCTCACTGCGGAAAAGGATCCGGTGAAGATTGAGCGCGACCTTATGGCGATAATCCCCAAGAAAGACTGGTTTCAGTTCACTTATCTTATAATTGAATATGGCAGGCGGTATTGTCCGGCCAGGCCGCATAAACACGAGAACTGTCCGCTTAAAGATTTGACTAAAATATAAAATGATAAACATAGAAGATTTTAAGAATATTGATCTGCGGGTGGGCAAAGTGACATCAGCCGAAAGGGTGGAGGGATCGGAAAAGTTGGTTAAATTGGTTGTAGATCTGGGCAGTGAGACGCGCCAAATCATCGCCGGCATCGGCAGGAAGTACGCGCCGGAGAATTTGACCGCGCGGGAAATAATAGTTGTAGCCAATCTGGAGCCGCGCACCTTCACCCTTCGGTTCGACTCAGGGCAAGTGGCGCTTGAAAGCCAGGGGATGCTCCTCGCCGCCGCGAGTGGCGACGGGCCGGTAATCCTTATGCCCGCGGATGAAGTGCCGCCGGGAACGATTATACGTTAAAAAATGTCCAAACTTGTTTTTGATATTGAAACCGTAGGCGTGGATTTCGATTCGCTGGATGAAACCACGCAAGATGTTTTGACGCGGTGGATTAAAAAGGAATCTGTGAGCGACGAAGATTACGATGAATCTTTAAAGGAATTAAAGGAAGGATTAGGCTTTTCGCCCCTTACCGGCGAGATTATTGTGATCGGCGTTTTTGACTGCGATAAGAATCAGGGCGCGGTCTATTTCCAGGCGCCCGGGCAGAATATAAAAGAATTCAGCGAGGGCAACATCAAGTTTAGACAAATGACCGAGAAGGAGATGTTGGAAAATTTTTGGCAGGGCGCCAGAAATTATCAGGAATTCATCACCTTCAACGGCCGGGCGTTCGACGCGCCGTTTATGATGGTAAGGTCAGCAATCCACAAGATCAGACCGACCAGAAATTTAGTTGAGGGCAGATACCTTTACCAGCAAAGGGATTGTCTCCACATAGACTTGCTGGATCAACTTACTTTCTACGGCGCGGTTAGAAGGAAGGGCAATCTGCATCTATGGGCTAAGGCTTTTGGGATTCAAAGTCCCAAGGCCGAGGGAATAACCGGGGACGATGTCGGCCGGTTATTCAGGGAAAAGAAATTCCTTGATATCGCGAGGTACAATGTGGGTGATTTAAGAGCCACGCGCGAACTCTATAACTTCTGGAATTCTTATCTCCGATTCTAATAAAACCCGGAGTGGCGTATAATATGAGAAATGGATATGAAAGGGAGAATAATGATAGCTATTGTGGTACTGATGGTGCTAGCCGTTATGGTGACCGGACTGTGGTTGTAGAAGAGCCGCGGCCGCGTTGCGCCGCCTGCGGCGAATAACCCAAGTGTGCAGACCACCGAGGGCGAAACCCCAACCAAACCCTCGGCTGCTGTTCCGGATAATCGCGCCAAAGTACTTCAGGGTTTGGAAGGGATTAATATGGGAGATATTAACAGCGAGTTGCAGGATATAAACGAAAATTCTGCAGAGTAACCACGTTTAGTTTTTTTAACGACCGATGAAGGCGGTAATTCTAGCGGCCTGGGGAGGAACGTCTGAACTAATTCAATGAGTAAACGTGGATTGCTGGAGAAAGATTTAACGTTTTCACCGCATCCGCGGCTTCGGGCATCACGTAGTAAGTGATATTTTTATCCTTATTGTAGTAGATTCCATCGCCGATTTTTTCTGTGCCGTAAAAGGTGTCGGTAAGGAACATTACAGTTTGGGTTGGCATTGGGGGTCCGGGAAGTTGATGAGCGGGCGGAGTGGGCACCGTGACGCCGCCCGCGTTAACCAGCACTACCTTGACCACTCCGTTTGGCAGGGCGTTTATTTCCCGGCTAACCTCGACGTAGTCGCTATTGAAGGACCCGGCGGTCGCTGGATTATTAGCCCAGAGTTCGAAGAACACCATATAAGTTTCCACACCCACTAAAGCCAGAATTAGTAATGCAGAAATAAGTAGACGGCCGTCAGTAATTCCCAAGACTTGTTTTGCCCAGCGGTAGAAAACAATGCCGCCGTAAGCGGCGAGCATGATAATAGGCGGGATGAGGAGAATGGAGCGCAACGCGTGAGGAATACCTTCGTTCGAAATCACAACCGGCAGTCCGGCGAGGAATATCCACCCGAAAAGCACGGCGAAGGCGAAATCTTTTTTAAACAGACGTGTGAGACCGAGCGCGAGACCGACGAGGAAAAGTACGCCCACGGTAGCCGAAAGCTCCGGCCGGCCAGCGTAGTTCTGCCGCCAGTTGAAATCCCCCGCGACCGTGAACATCCCAGCAGTTTTTAGAATATTGGTTGTGAAGGCTAGCACTGGCGAAGCGGCTTTAAAAACAGATAATTCGCTGGTTCGCCCCAAAAAGTCGGCCGGATTTTTCAGGAAATACATCCCGAGCGGCAGCGCGACTAGGAAAGCGGCTAAAAGAAATACCGCCGTTATTACCCAGAAACTTTTTCTCCAATTTTGTTTTTTGGATTTTATAAAGAAGTAGCCGAGAACAATGAGTACGAGAAGCGGCGTTACGCGATAGGCGATATAGGAATAAAATCCAAGGCCATAGACCAATCCCGCGAGGATTGGTAATGACCAATTTCCAATTTCCAATTTCCAATTATTTTTTTGGTTTTGGACCTGAGATTCTGGATTTGATTGAAGATTGAAAATTGAAAATTGATTTAACGACTTTAACAGAAGATATAATCCCCAAACCAAGAATGCCGGCGACATTATCGCGCGGAAACCTATTCTAGAAAAGGTGACGTGCCAGTAACTCACGGCGATAAGAAATGAGGATAAAAGTCCCATCGTTGTGCTTTTGAATAACTCTTTGGCCAAGAAGTACAGGCCGACTACGGTGAGCAGCCCAAATACAGCTGAAGGTAATCTCAAAGCCCACGGCTGATTTTGACGGATGAGCGCGAGCAGGACCGCCTGAATATTCATAAATAGTCCCTCACGGCCGTTATTCTCTGGGTAAAAGGCTTTGAACGCGCCGGTATGCAGAATCTCCTGCGCGTTCGTGCCGTCCATCGCTTCGTCTGGGTACAATCCCGGCGGCGCGGAAGTGAAATACACAAAACGGAGCAGAGCTGCTATAATAACGATAAGAATCAGCCACCAATATTCCTTTTTCATCGTAATTTTTTAAATTGTACAATGACTTCTATCTTCACACCATCAGTCGATTTAGCCTTGGGAGTCCTGGTTGCGCTGGGGTTATTCTATGTGGCCGTGTTCGTGCGCCGGCTGTATGACCGCAGCAGGGTTTCGCGGAAGCAATTTCGGGTGGCAGAATTGCAGGGCGGGGCTGCGTCGCTCAAAGATATTCTCAAAGTCCTTACCCCGCCCTTCGCGTTAGAAGTAGCGGTACATCAGCTTGGCCGTGACGTGCACACTTACATTGCGATTCCGGCCAACAGGGCTGATCAGTTGATGCAAAAAGCCGAGTGCCGGGAAGTGCCGGATTACAATATTTACCATCCAGGCGGGGCGCATGTCGGTGGGTCGCTCGCGCCTAAGGGCGACTCGAGTGGTTGCATTCGTGCTTTTATACAGCTTTTTGGGGACCTGGATTTCTCAAAAGTTAACGAGGTCGGGGAGGGTGTGGTGTTCCAGCTGGTTTTTGGCAGGCGACGTCGCGGCGGGGCTTGGAGCGGCAATGTGCGCGTTTTGGTGTCCGCCCCCACGCCCTATCAGGCTCATGAGATCTTGTCCGATTTGAAGAGTGAGTTTTCGGGCTGCCGCTGGACGGAGGAGAAAGATAGAGAATTTTTTGAGGCCGTGACTTACCGCAAATTTGATCAATCAAGGAGGATAAGCTGGACGCTTTCTTGACGCCCGTTTAGAATTAAGTTGGAGCGGCAGGAAGAGCACTCACTCTAACAACAAATAGTTACTGAGGTCACCCCTGCCGCTCCGATTGAATTTGTATTATATGGTGGTGCGGCGCAATGCAAGTCTTAAAGACTTAACTAGTTTTCACATCGGCGGCCCGGCCGATTATCTTTGTGAAGTTCAGAACATAGAAGATATAAAAGAGGCCCTCCGCATCGCGCGTGAAAATAGCGTACCGTTTTTTGTTCTGGGCGGCGGGACGAATATGTTAATCAGCGACGGGGGATTCCACGGAGTGGTAATCAAACCAAAATTCGATTTTATAGAAAACAGCCCCGGCGGAGTGAAAGTCGGGGCCGGAGTTTTGATGAATGACCTGCTTGATTTCTGTTCAAGAGAAGGATTATCCGGTTTGGAGTGGGCTGGCGGCCTGCCTGGGACGCTTGGCGGCGCGATCCGCGGGAACGCGGGGTGCTTCGGCGGTGAAATCAAGGACGCGGTTCAAGAGGTTATGAGTTTCGATACCGAAGGCGGCAAAATCGTGAGGCGGAACAATAAGGAATGCGAATTCGCTTACCGGAACAGTGTTTTCAAATCTTCGGGCGGGCCTTTGCCCAGCCGACTCGGCCTCCGTAGCCACTCCGGCGAAGGAGGCAGCGGACTACGGCACCGCGAAGGCGGGCCTCCGCCTCGCCGAAGCGGGCTACGGCACCGCAAAGGCGGGCGAGAGATTATTCTGGAAGCCGTTTTGCGTTTGGAGAAGGGTAATCGCGGCGCAATCGCGAAGGCTATAGAGGAGAAAATGGCTTACCGTACTTCGCGCTATCCGCTAGAGTACCCAAGCGCCGGCAGTATGTTCAAGAACGTGGATATAAAAGCCGCTCCTCGCGCGACAGTCGAATTTGCGAAAGCGAAGATTAAAAATGATCCCTTCCCGGTGATTCCGGTGGCGTATTTGATATCCGAGGCTGGCCTGAAAGGGAGGATGGTCGGCGGCGCGGTGGTTTCGACTAAGCACCCGAATTTTATCGTGAATACGGGGCAGGCGACTGCCGAGGACGTGCGCGATTTGATAAAAATCGTGAAGCGTGAGGTTGCCCGGAGATTCGGCGTGGAGCTCGAAGAGGAAATTTCGATCCTCTAGCGGCGGGTGGGAGAGTTATTAACAGCCTGCGTTTGCTATAATTAACGCAGGATCAAACTTTGCACGAAAAGCCAGCGGGACTGATCGGTCGACAGTCCGACAAGCGAGCTCTAAAAAACGAAAACTTGTCCGACTATGGCCAAGAAAAGGAAGAAAAAGAAGTAGCTTCGATTAGTTAAGAAGCGATACTCTTCTTAAGTTAAGGCGCCCCGACCAGTGTCGGGGCGCCTTTTATAGCGGGTCTTTTACCACCTGCTTCGGCCGGACTATAATGTAGCGATGCGTATATTTATCAAAGCTACGGGTTTGGAACTCACAGAGCCGCTCAAGACATACATTGAGGAGAAGATCGGCGGTTTGGGCCGGTTGCTTGGGCATTTCGAGGTCAACACGATTAAAGTCCAATTTGAAGTCGTGCGTTCTAGCCGACATCACCGCCGGGGTGAGGTGTACCGAGCCGAGGCGAATATGGAACTGCCGCAAGACATTCTGCGCGCGGAGGGGAATGATACAGATGTGCGCGCGGCGGTAGACGCGGTGAAGGACAAACTAAAGCGGGAAGTTGAAGCGTACCTCTCGCGGCACGGCAAGGATCATCGCCGGAATAATTCAGAAGGATAATTATGGCACTTAAAGATTTTTGGCGGCGCTTTTCGGCATCTTCGCGGATGCCAAGCGAGATAGCGATAATATCGGCTCTGGAGGATGAAGTGAAGTCACTATCGGATGCGCAGTTTAAGGAAGAAAGTCCGCGATTAAAAGAACGGCTTAAGAGTGGCGAGACTCTGGACGAAGTCCTGCCGCGGGCTTTTGCGCTCGTAAGAGAGGCATCGCGCCGCACGCTTGGTCAGCGCCACTTCGATGTGCAATTGTGGGGCGGGATAGTCCTGCACCGCGGAGCGGTCGCCGAGATGATGACCGGCGAGGGCAAAACGCTCGCGGCGACTGCGCCAATCTACCTGAACGCCATTACTGGTAAAGGGTCGCACGTGATTACAGTGAATGACTATCTGGCTAAGCGCGATACGGTCTGGATGGGGCAGATCTATGATTTTTTGGGCCTCACGGTTGCCTGTATCGTCCACGAGACAGCGTTTATTTATGATCCCTCTTGGCGCGTCTCAGAAGAGGAAGCGGCAGCGGCTGATAAAGAACGCGACGCGACGGGAAGTTTCAAGGTTAAGGAAGAATTTCTAAGGCCGATTTCGCGGCGTGAAGCGTATCGCGCCGACATTCTATACGGTACCAGCCACGAATTCGGATTTGACTACTTGCGGGACAATTTGGCGACAACTCCCGAGCTGCGGGTTCAGCGCGGGCTGAACTACGCGATCATTGACGAGGTAGACTCGATTTTAATTGACGAGGCCCGGACGCCGCTTATCATTTCGTATCCCGATGCTGAATCATCCGATTACTACCGTTCGTTTGCGCGTGCGGTTTCGCGCCTTAAGCCGGAGGAGGATTATACTGTGGATGAAAAACTGCGCTCGGTTGAAATAACCGAACAGGGAATAGATAGGGTTGAGCGCTTAACCAGCGTCAAAGACCTGTTCGCGGTGGAGAATCTGCGTTTGGTTCATTACCTAGAAGAAAGTTTGAAAGCAAAGGCGCTTTTCCAGCGCGACCGTGATTACGTGGTGCGCGAGGGCGAGGTAATTATCGTTGACCAGTTCACCGGCCGGATGATGTTCGGACGCCGTTATTCCGGCGGGCTGCATCAGGCGATTGAGGCGAAGGAGGGAGTACGGGTGCAGAATGAGTCCAAAACTTTGGCGCAGATCAGTATCCAAAATTATTTCCGCTTGTATAAGAAACTTGCGGGTATGACCGGTACCGCCCAAACGTCCGCCGAAGAATTCCACAAGGTTTACAACTTGGAGGTGGTGAGCATACCGCCGAACCGGCCGCTCGCGAGAAAGGACGTCTCCGATGTGGTGTATAAAACTTTTGATGCTAAACTGCACGCCCTTACCGAAGACATTAGACGCCGGCATGAACTCGGCCAGCCGATCCTAATCGGGACTGTCTCGATTGAGAAAAATGAACTGGTTTCGCAGCATCTCCGGGCCGCAGGCGTTTCACACGAGGTTTTAAACGCTAAGAATAATGAGCGGGAAGGCGCGATAATCGCCCAAGCTGGCAGGTTGGGAGCCGTCACGGTCGCGACTAATATGGCTGGCCGCGGCGTGGATATCGTTTTCGGGGGGAATCCGCCTGACGCGAAGGAGGCCGGAAGAGTCCGCGAGTTGGGCGGGCTGCACGTCATCGGCACTGAGCGCCATGAGGCGCGGCGCATCGATAATCAGCTTCGCGGGCGCTCCGGGCGGCAGGGCGACCCGGGGTCATCTCAATTTTTCTTGTCTCTGGAGGACGATCTGATGAGAATCTTCGGCGGCGGCCGCATCAAACGTTTGATGGAACGGTTTGATCTGCCGGCTGATGTGCCGATTGAAGCCGGTATGGTCTCCAAAGCAATCGCCCAGGCGCAGAGCAGAGTGGAGGGCATCAATTTTGATATCCGCAAGAATCTTTTGGAATACGACGATGTGCTAAATAAGCAACGTTTGGCGTTCTATAGCAAAAGGCAACGCGTGCTTGCGGCGCTTAGCGGCGAAGGATTAGATGCCG
>Ga0100398_1003647_pt1 | contig 12559 bp, 9 predicted proteins | sample CryGeymeta201522_FD_81568 | JGI IMG/M metagenome (GOLD analysis project Ga0100398, IMG submission 81568) | Groundwater microbial communities from Crystal Geyser aquifers in Utah, USA - Crystal Geyser metaG 2015-22 | ecosystem: Environmental > Aquatic > Deep subsurface > Groundwater | place: USA... | reverse complement strand
GTTATTAAAAATATTCCTTCCTACCAATTCTATATCTATGTATCCATACATAGATATAAGAACGGGGGAGTGGAACGAGTAAAAAGAAGAACCGTCCACCCCATCATCTAAACCCCAATCAATTAACTCAACAGAAAAGGGATTATTATTAAACAATTCTACCCATTCTTGACCCCCAGTCGCGGGGCAAGGCATAAACTCGGTCATGAAAATATTCTCCGGCGTGATGATTACCTCCTCTTCGGTAGGAGTAGGCGTAAGGGTATCAGTTGGCGTTGGGGTAGGAGAGTGTCCTTGTTGCAAGTAGATACTGTTCTGGGCGAGCGGTGTTCCTATGATGCTATTCCCCTTCGCATCCAAACCGTTGGTTGTAACACCGTCATTTGTCCCCCAATTATCCGGGTCGGATTCTGACTGGCGAGGATCAATTCGTTCCATCGTTGCTCTCGTTTCTGCTTTCTTATTATTCCCTGCAAACCAGCCCCCACTGCAATCAACCTTGTCAATAATATCCTCACCATCCTTTAATAATAGATACTCTCCGCTGTTCGACAATCCCGACCCACTCCAACCGCTCGGCTCCTGAGAAGCAGTTATATCGGAAATGGTGGTATCGTCAGTTCTCTCTAACAGAAAATACTGTCCCGACCCAATAGTCCCTACTAAAGGCTCTATCAAGATATCTTCGTATCCGCCTTCCCCAAGGTGCCGCTCGTAAATCCCCCATCCTTCAAGAACAACTTCGTTTGAACCGCAATTATACAACTCTATCCACTCATCGTTTGGAGAGGCGACTGTTCCCATCCAAGCGATCTCGTTAATCACCACGCAAGGATCACTCTCAGCCAAGGAAGGGTGTGGATATTTAAGGATATATAAGGGTATTGAAAGGAATATAAACAACAAAAGGATAGGTCTAGAGGTAAAAAGGGTGAGAGACGCAGACAGAACCGGCCGAGAATATGGGGGCATACAATCTTATCGTAACCCAACCGGACATGACCAATCAACCGTCGCTGCCAACTAAACTTCCTTTAACATTTCTCGTAAAGCATCTTTTAACTCTTTCTTAACTTCTTCTAAATCACGAGTACAGCTCGTTCCGGCAGCATTAAAATGACCGCCGCCATTACCGCCTAACTTGGAAAACAGGATTGGAAGGTTAATTTTGTTAAACATACTGCTCCCCCGACCGCTGATTTTAATTTTTCCCTTTTCCTCAAATTCTTTAATGTAAAGTCCTCTTGGATAACCTTTAACAGTATTGGCCAATTCTGATGTATAAGCATCACCCAAAAGCTTAAGCATTTCTTCTGATATGCCGTCCCGTTGCTGTTTTTCTAATGGCATAAAAAGAAATTGAGTTTGCAGCTCATCATCGTATTCAGTATTTTTGATGGCGTAAGAGAGCATATCCAAATAACCTCTACTTTTGGAAAAAAATGTCCTTTCCAGCAACTCTGTTGTTCGCGCGCCTTCTTCTAGTAACATTGCCGCGGTTTTCATTGCAGCCGCCCTAAAATTCCATCTAAAATTCCCCGTGTCCCCAACCAATCCGGCGTAAGAAAGAGTAGCGATACTCTCATCAATAAAATTATTTAGCGTAATTTCGGACAGAATAACTTCCACCGTAGAGCTCGCTTTATTATTCTTTATTTGATAAGTGGCTAAATCTTCAGGGTCGCCTAAGTGATGGTCTATTTGAATTATTTTTTTACTTTTGTCTAATACCGGAGCGGGAAGCTCTTCATTCTTGTAATCGTAAAATTGAACCCAATTTGTGCCATCAAGTAAAATAAGGGTATCAAAATCCCCTCTTGCTAAATACTCTCGGCTGTCTTTGGCGTTGAATTCTTCAAAGTAAGGCAAAAAGTTATATTGTTCCGCTTCTTCCGGACTCAATTCCCTAGGAAATATCAAGACCGCGTCTTTATTAATATGTTGTAAATATTTCTTTATAACCAGCCCGCTAGCAATACAATCCAAGTCTAAAGGTTGGCTGGTAATTACTAAAATCTTTCTTGAATCTTGTGTGTATTGATCAAATTTTGTCATAGGTTAAACATTGGGAGCATATATCCATAGTACACCAGTGACGATTGACAGAAAACCTACCATACAATAATATTCACTCCTTGCCAAAATAAAACTAGATATTCTAATACTAAGTATATGTATCAATTCATTAAAAACTTACTATCTACCAGGCGCCTGGGCAGGAATCCTAAAGAGTTGGTAAAACACAGCGTTAAAAAATACAAAAAAACATACGAATTACTTGGAAAGTATGAGGCGTCTGGAAAAAACTCCCAAATTTTGGATGACCGTGAAAATGTCGAGGGAATATTTCGAAACATTCAAAGATCTATTAACTTTCGATGAGCCAATCCCTCCCTTTAACACCCGTTACGAAGGAAAATTAGAAGGTATACTGGGCTCAACGAGCCAGACCTTTGAGGGAAAGCGCCTCAACAAGACGGTACTGGATACCGCCGCCGCTTACCTCAACCAATTGATACATGGCAATATTATTTACTCACATATTCCTCTTAAACCACGGGATAGATTTCACGATCTCGTATGAGGGGCTCTATAATGCAGCGGTACTGATCGCTAAAGCTGACGAGAAAACTCCCGGCAAAATCACTAAGCAATTTGCCCAATATATAATCGAGAAATTTACTACAGAAATAGAAAGATAGTCAATAAATCTACTTGACATGAAAATACCAGGTCATTAATCCACCGCCATGGTCGACCACCACATAGTTAAGCGCCGAAGAACCGCAAGTGGTTTGCCCGGTGTACATAGTGCCAGGCAAAGGCGTGCGGATAAATGAATTATCTGAGTTATACATATCAATACCGGTATGGAAATTATTAGCGTACCGCCAGGAATACGGAGTTTGCCCGTAGTGTTGGGTAATAATCGGGTCGGTCATTGGCCAATCCCAGTTACCGCTTCCCAACGAATCCCCATTTGTGTCGGTATATGGTTTTAAATACAGGGCCGGATCATGATACTGACCATCTTGACGCACTTCAAAATGAAGATGCGCACCAGTTGAGCAATCGGGATAGCCCGTATTCCCCATAATTGCAACAACTTCACCCGCGGAGACTTCTTTACCATCAGCAAATTTAAACGAAGCCACCGCCGCCTCAATGGCCGCCTGCTCCGCTCTCGCTTGCGCTAAAAGTTGCTGAAACTCCGCCTCGTTATTTTTCGTCTGCTCCAAAATATAGGCTTTTTGTTTTCGCTGCTGATCCATCCGCGATTGATATGTCACCAGCCGATCCTTCTCCACCACCAACTCGGCCTGCAAACGTTCCACTTGAATCCGTTTTAAACTTAAAGTCTCCTTCTGCTTACGGTAATCGGTACGCAACTGATCCATCTTAGCAATTAAGTCACGGTCTCGTTTCTCTAAAACTTTGAAATATTTGGCGCGCGCGGCTAGATCGGACAGCGAGGTGGCGGCCAATAGCGAACGCCATGGGTCCTTTACTTTTATTTTATAGTCAGCCCTAGCGCGCGAAGCAAAAAGCTCGTTCTGCCGATCCAGTGCTTCTCCAAGCTCCATGATGTAGCCGTCAAACTCCTGAATGCCCTCTTCCAATTCAATCAACTCCTGCTCCTTGGCTTCAATACTCAACTGGGTCTCCTTAACCCGCAGCCAAGTTAAATAAATTTGGTTATCGTAATAGTTTATTTCGTTTTCCAAAGTCCGCTCTTCACCTTTCAACTGATCAATTTTGTCTTCATATTCCTTAATCTGATTATCCAATTGAGATAGCTGATCAGAGAAACTGCTATCCTGCGCGTGGACTAGAGGAATTATTAAAGCTAAAAGAAGAGTAATTAAGTTGCGAATCATGAGTAAATTGTAACGGATTATTATGCCCGCGAATAACGTTTAACCGCAATCCAACTTCCCAAACACCCCAAACCAGCACCCAGCACCAGTTCCCCTAGCGCCAAAGAAGCAATTAACCACCAAGCCGGTGCTGACCAGGATAGTTCCTGCCAAAGAGGAGACAGCCACGAAAAAAATAAAGGAACAAGGGCACCGCTGGCCGCTAAAGACAAACAAGCGCCAAAAAAGCCCAGCAGTGAACCCTGACATAAGTATGGCCCTTGAACATAGTGGTCGGTGGCGCCCACCAGCTTCATAATAGAAATTTCCTCTTTTGAACCGCGCACGCTCAAACCAATAGTCACCAGCACTACCAAAATAGACACGCCAACCAAAAGGCCGAGCAAGCCTAAACCAGCCCAACGGGTCACCTTTAGCCAATAATTCACTTTAGAAGCGAGGTCTTTATAATAGGCCACTTCCTCTATTAAAGGCTTAACAGCAGAAAGGGAATTAACATCTGTCTCCAGTAAACCTAGGGAGGAAGAGAAAAAAAGCAATTGTTCTTGAGAAAGATCGCCAGCAGACAAGAAATCAGATAGACTATTCAAAGACGCAAGATTTTTGGCCCTAATATCCAAACTGGCAGGGAAAATCTCTGCCGACACCGACTCCACCAGCATAGGCTCGTGTTGATACTGGCTGGTATATAATTCTAAAGCCTGTTGTTTGGAGATGTAGTTTACCGAAATAAGTTCAGAAGATTTTACCAAAATATTTCTTGCCTGCTTGATTTGTTCTTCGTTAGCCGAATCATTAAAAAAAATACTAAGTTGCGCTTGCGATTCCATCTGCTTAATCAATCCACCCAAAAACAAAACTAAACTAACAAGCAATCCTCCGCAAAAAACAGCTAAAAAAATTACCAATATGCTCGATAGGCTCATTAGTATTTGGCGCCTAATATTATGTAAAGATTCTACCAATACGCGCATAAAATCACGAGTCAACTAAACGGCCATTATTAAGCCTAATCTCTCTTTTTTTTGTTTTTTTAACTAGAACTTCGTCATGCGTTGCCACCAGGACGGTCGTCCCCCATTGATTAACAAGATCAAAAAGACCAAATACTTGCCAAGCTGAATCCTTATCCAAATTTCCGGCCGGCTCATCAGCAATCAAGAGGGGCGGATTGTAACTGATAGCTCGCGCGATTGCTAGGCGCTGCTGCTCCCCGCCAGAAAGCTCTTGGGGAAAGGCGTTTTGGCGGTTAGCCAAACCAACGGTCTCCAACAAAGACGGGATTATTAAGCTAATCTCTTTTTCTGTTTTTCCGCCCACCCGCAAAACCAAGGCAAGATTTTCGTACGCGGTTTTGAGGGGTAAAAGGCAGTAATTCTGAAAAACCACCCCCACTTGCCGCCGCCAAGAAGGAAGCTGGTGATGTTTGAGACCGGTAATATTGGTATCGCCAAAAAATATTTCCCCGTGATTTGGCAAAAAATCACGAATCAATAAACGAAGCAAAGTGGTCTTACCCGCGCCAGAGTGTCCAGTCACAAAGACAAATTCCCCCGGCGTTACGGTAAATGAGATGTTATCTAAATTAAAACCCCCATTGGGGTATTTTTTTGTCACTTGATCAAAAACAAGCACAAATTTCGAGAAGAAAACTAAAAAACCAAACCTTCCACTTCTATAATGAGCGGCTCGCCGGCTTTACTTACAACAACACCTTTGACATCAGCCTCCCAGCCCAAAAATCCAAACATATCCTTCATTTTGCTAGACTCTCTTAGGTAAGAGACAAGATTCCCCTGGTCATCTATTAACATATAGTCAGCCTTAACCGATGAGTCTCCCGGCAATTCCTTTATTAGACCGTGCTTAATTACGGATGATTCGCTTGGAATCGCTTTTGAAGGGGTGGGTTGATCATCTTGGTACAATCCGGGTGATGAACCTGGAGAATACGATGAATCTTTACCCTTGGTCGCCCACCAAACACCTAAAATCGATAAAGGAATTGCCACCAAAGCAAAAACAATCACTCCCACCCAGTAAGGAAAGGGGGATTTAACAGCGTTGTCTCCACTAACTCGTTGAGCTTGGAGCTCTTTGATTCTAGATAACTTTGCCGCCTTTGCCTGGGCGATCGGATCTACGACAATGGGGTTTGACATAATCTCATCCATATAGTCTAGCTTGAGTATAACATAGCAAAAAAACAAGTCTCAAAAATTAGGACGCGCGCAATTGAGCTCTAATAAAATCGTCAAGATCACCATCCAGGACCGCGTCGGGATTGGAGGATTCAACACCAGTACGTAGATCCTTAACCAATTTGTAGGGCTGAAGAACATAGGAACGAATTTGTCTACCCCAACCCGGAGTTTTATGTTCGCCCTTTATTTCTTGTTTTTTCTGACGCTGCCTGCCTTCTTCCAAAACCATTAGTTTCGACTTTAATAAGCGCATGGCGATTTCCCGATTGCGCGCTTGGCTGCGCTCCATTTGACAGTTAACAACAATGCCCGAAGGAATATGTTTTAAACGCACCGCGGTAGCGACTTTATTAATATTTTGCCCGCCGTGACCGCTGGAGTGCGTGGCTTGAAACTCTATCTCCTCATCCTTTAACTCTATTGAGTTTGCTTCCTCAATTAAAGGAATCACCTCTACCAAAGCAAACGATGTTTGGCGCAAGTTGTTGGCGTTAAAAGGCGATAAGCGAACAAGGCGATGCACACCAAATTCCCCTTTTAGATAACCGTAAACACGATCGCCGGACACTTGGTAAGTTACCGATTTAATGCCAACCTCTTCACCCGGAGTACAGTCAATCCGACTGTACTGATAGTTTTTACGGTCAAAGTAGCGTAAGTACATTCTTTCCAGCATCGCCGCCCAGTCCATCGCTTCAGTACCGCCCTGACCGGCATGAACGGAAAAAATTGCCTCGTTTGAATCATAAGGGCCTGACAAAAAAGCCATGCTTTCCAGTTCATTCAAGGCAACTTCTATTTTAGTTAACTCATCCTCCTCCAAAAGCAGTTCCAGCTCCTCAAAACGGTCAATTTCTTTTTGCAAGGAGCCCAAGCGCTTCATTTTCTTTGAGGCCCTCTCTGAATCGAACCAGAAACCGCTGTCCGATGATTCTGCCAACAACTGTGAAGCTTGGGTCTTTTTTTCGTCAATGTTCAACTTCTGCCGCAACTCAAAAAAACGAGCCGCTAATTCTTCTTTATTCATAGATTAATCAATTTTCCCGGTTTCCAAAAACCGCGCGTCCAGCTTTACTAAATCTCCTTTTTTGGCCTGACCGCTTATCATCAGCTTAGCCAGAGGCGCTTCTAATTTATCTTGAACTAAACGCCGCAAAGGACGGGCACCCCATTGGTTACTAAAACCATTTCTGGATAGTGCCTCAATTAAATCTTCTTCGCACTCCAAACGAATATCCTTTTCGGCCACCCTTTTAGCCAGATCTTTAAGTAATAACCGGGTAATTTGGAGAACATCACCTTGGGCAAGCGGCTGAAAAGTAATAATACCGTCAAATCGGTTTAGAAGCTCCGGTTTAAATCTCTGCTGAAGGGATATCATCGCCTCTTCCTTTATTTGGTCGTAAGCTTGTCCTCGGCTTATTCCCTCTTGAATCGCGGCGGTGCCAACATTTGAGGTAGCAATAATAATAGTGTTGGAAAAATTAACGGTACGACCCATACCATCAGTTAAACGCGCGTCATCCAAAACCTGCAAAAAAAGAAGCAAAATATCCGGATGAGCTTTTTCGATTTCGTCGAGCAAAACCAAAGAAAATGGTTGGCGGCGCACTGCTTCCGTCAATTGGCCGCCGGAAGCGGCGTCGGGATGGCCTTGCGGCGGGCCGATTAGGCGATCAAGAGAGCTTTTTTCTTGATATTCGCTCATATCAAAACGAATCATCCTCTTTTCCCCGCCAAAGTAGGCGTTAGCTAAAGCCTTGGCGGTTTCGGTCTTGCCCACTCCGGTCGGGCCGACGAATAAAAAGCTGGCCAGCGGCCTTCCTTTAGCAGTCAAACCAGCTCGCGCCCGCCGCAGCGCATTCGCGACCGCGCTAATTGCCTCTTGCTGGCTAATAACTTGCTTATGAATCAATTCCTCCAAATTAAGAAGCGCTCCTGATTCTTGACCAGTAATATTTTTAATGGGAATACCGGTGCGCCGTTGGGCTACTTCCAAAACATCATCCGCTGTTACTACGGCCCGAGATGATTCTCGCGCGTAAGACACCGCCTCATCCAGCAAATCAACCGCCTTGTCGGGCAAAACCCGATCATATATTACTTGGTCAGAAACATTAACCGCCTGACGCAGGGCGGGGAAACTGATCAAAACTCTTTCGCTGTGCTCAATATCCAAGGAAACAGCGCGCAAAATTGACAGTGATTGATCTAAAGTCGCCTCTTTAAGTTCCACTTTTTGGAACAGCCGGGCAAAAGCCCCATTCGGTTCAATATATTTTTTGTAGTTGGCGTAATCAGTCGTCCCAATTATCTGAAAGGCGTGCGAGCTCAAATGCGGCTGAAGCGCGGCATAAGCGCTGGACGACTCCCCCGCCTCTTCTTGAACTGCCGCCGCCAGATTGTGAATTTCATCAATAAATAAAATTATATTACCCGCCGCTTCAATCTCTTTTATTATTCTTGTCAGTTTGTCGTTCATACCACCGATAGAAGTAGCGTAAGAGCCAAGAGAGGAGGGATTCAGAGAAACAAGCCTTTTGAACTGGAGAGAGTCCTTATATGTACCGGCAATTATTTCTTGCGCCAACCCGCCCACCAAAGTGGTCTTACCACTACCGGGCTCGCCTATAATCAAAACATGTTCATGGCCGGAACGGGACAGTGCACGAATTATACTTTCCAGAGCTTGCTCTTTTCCCACCGCTTTGGGAAGAAGGTTACGGGAAGCTTTCCAAGTCAAGTCTTCGCTTACACTATCCAAGTGCGGAGTGGGACGGCTGGTTCGGGCCCGATCCACACCGCCGATAGGAGAAACTTTGTAGTCCTCATCCCACATTTTCGGCGGGTTATTTTTTATGTAATCTTCCACAAGCCAAGATAACGCCCCAAAAATATCGTCACGATGGATGTTCGTATCCAGCAAAGCTTCCTGCAACTTCTTAGATTGATCATAAAAAACAAAAAATATATGTTCGCTAAAAACAAGCCTTGAGTTCGTTTTGGTGGCGATTTTGTAAATTTCCTGGCTAAGCTTATCGTAAGTCAAAGACGGCAAAGGAGTTTTTTGTAATAGCTCTCGCAAAAGGGATTCGCTCAAACCAATCTTAAGCAAAAAACGAACAAAAAAATGACTATTCAAAAGATTAAGCAGTAATTGGTGTGGTTTATTAGGATCGTAATTAGAAAAAACCCTTCTCACCTGATGTGGGAAAGCATCAGAGATATGTTTATAGTCAGAGATTTGAAAGACAGTTTTAACATGACGATCCCGACGATAGATAAAAATACAAAACACTAAAACCGCTAAAATAAGCACCGACCAAAAATCCAAGTAGTAAAAAAGAAGCAGGGGAAACACATACCACAAAAGAAAAAACACCACTAGAAACAAATCGCAGACCAAAATGAAAAAAGAAAAAATAATTAAGGCGACAAATCGATAAATACCGCCAATTATTCTACCGGCGATGGTGTAATCACCAAAGAGCGGAACCGCCAGATACCTAACCGTTAGGCTGACACCCAGATTACGGTCCATGGCAATGTTCCAATGCGCAAAAAAGCGCGCGAAAGCTGGAGGAAAGCCAACAAGCCAAAAAACCGGAATAAGTAGAAACTGTCGTAAATCAAGCATGGTAAAAAATTAAATATCTTCTAGAAGAATAGCTAATTTTTTGTTCTTAATAAAGAGATCAGGAATTTTTTGCCGTGGCAATTCTTGAAATACCATTTAAAATAGGTTGGCACTCGCTTGTCTTTCCCTCAAACTATCTATCATTATTACTCTTATTATTATATGAAGGTACTATACAAAAATTAGTTGAAAATTTATAACAGATCTGCTTTACTGGAGATAGATGAGATATGAAAATCTCTTTCGTTAATTTAAAAAGGTTTAAAAATCTATGAAAAACAAAAAAACAGCCATAATTCTCTCATTCCTACTCCCAGGATCGGGGCATATCTATTTACGAAAATATTTTGACGGTATTGCCCTGCTGGGCGCGACTATTTTGGTCTGGATTGTAGTTTATTTTATCAGCACCTCAATGAACATCTTTTCAGGAAGGGCGGCTGTCGTCACCGTTGCCTTAATTTTCCTCTATGTCTACACTTTATTCGATATTGTTAAAGTAATAAAAAAACAAAATTTGACATGACTTTATTGTTGGTAGCTACCTTTGCTTTTATTGTTTTCGGCTTATTTAAGGGATACAAGGAAACAGCCAACAAAAAAAGGTATCTGTTGCTTTCGGTGATTGGGTTACCTATTCCAATACTGGCCATCTTTCTTTTTGGGCCGCTTTTACTGCTTTCGCCAATCAAACCGGGGTTTACCAAAATTGAAAGCGGCAATGAGATTAGAATCTTCTATCCAGCTCCAAACAAACAAATATTGCTTGAATGTACTCCGGAGGGTAAAAATCAGGAAGCAAACCCCGTCAGCCAATGGGAAGTTTCTCAAATGGCCTTGGCCTATGCTCAAGAGGCGGTTAAGAAAAACGAGGAATTTTACAAAATTCCCGTTAAAGCAAATGTCCTTCTAGTTTTGGGAGAAAACGACCTTTTTAGATATGGGGGCCTTATGCGAGGCAGCGGAACCGGAAATGAATACGGGATTGTTATTGATGAAAGATTTCTTAATAAAAAACTAATCGCCCACGAACTGTCGCACGACGCGATCCGCAATCTTTTAGGCCCCGTTAATTCTTTTAAGCTACCTACCTGGTTTGATGAAGGAATTGCCACCTACATTGCCGATCAAAATGATTATTTGTCGGAAGGAGAATTAAAAGACATGCTGGCGCAAGGCACATTGGTTCAGGACCTTGGCCGGTGGGAAGGGTTTTTTGGCCACTTACGCTGGCAGTTTACCGATAGCCAGAGACATCGTAAAATCTATGGTCAGGTGTACCTATTTACTAAATACTTATTTGATACTTACGGGGAAGATAAAATGTACAATTTGATTGTTGTCGTCAAAAACAATTCCTTTAACAACGCCTTTAAACAAACCTTGGGTGTAACTCCCGACACCGCGAACAAGCAATTTCTTTTAAGCCTATCAGAGAGTATAAAAACCAATCAGTCACCGCCAGAACAATCTTGAGGACAACTTTCTTTAGTTTCACCGCTAATCGATTCACAAATAGTATTTCCGCATCCATTCACCGTGTCTCTACTTTCCTTCATAATTGGCTTTTCTGGCTCCGGTTTTGCTTGTTCGCCTTGTTTCAACAGTACCGCGTCCGGATTTCTATCAAGTAAAACGGCCGCTGCTGTACCAACCAAAAACAGGGTCATTAATATAGCTAGAACAATAGTTACCTTTCTTCCGGTAAGCTTCAAAAAAGATAATTTAGGGGTGTTAATTCGCGCAAGAAATTTCTTCTGTTTCTCAAAAAGCTTTAATTTTCTAAGCACCGTGAATAATCCCAGCAAAAAAGCTGATCCGGCAAAACCTAGGCCAAATATTATACCCGGAAATATTTTTCCTGTATCTTTAATGGAAGGTCTACCGTTAGCTGTTCTGAAACTAGAGTCGCAATCTATTCTGCAATTTTCAATTGTTTCCGGCCCTTCGCATTTACTATCGCCGCACAAAGAATTTCCGACTGCCTGCCCCATCATTTCTCGGGGTTTAGGTTCAATAATAGTTGTGCATGGGAAGACTTTATTCTGATCTTTGTTAAAACTTTCAAAAAAATAAACTGATCCGCCGGTTCCGGCAGCAACATATTTTCCGTTCGCGGAAATATCAATTTCTTCAACATATTCATTAAAGGGAATTTCTATTCCAGCAGTTTTCCCCTTTTCGAAAATATGAAGTTTTTTGTCTGTTCCTCCGGTTGCAATAAAAGTTCCGTCATCGGCAATATCAACTCCCCCCAAGGCTCCGTCTGCTGTCCAAGAGGCAACCGGCTGGTTTGACCCGCTTTCAAAAATATACGCTTGCCCGCCAAAAGTAGAGGCGCCGATATAATTCCCGGAGGGTGTAAAACTTAAAGCCCTGACAGAACTGCCGTTTTTGGTCGGGAATTTCCAAACCGGCTCTTGAACACCTCTTTTAAACAAAAACACCGCGCCCGCGTCTGATTCGGAACCTACTGCCAAATAATTCCCATCAGCCGAAATCTTTCCCCTATGAACCGGTGAATCACGGGTCAATTGATCACTTTTTAAAATAGGTGTGTTGGAATCTTTGCCGAAAATATAAGCTTTTCTATCCGGACAGCCGGTTGATGCGCCAATAAAACTTCCGTCGGAAGAAAGGGACACATCATGAAAGTTTCCAGAAGAATGATATGTCCATAAAGGCTTCTCGCTTTTCTCATTCCATAAAATCAATAAATTTGAATTTTCGTTCTCCCCACTGCCCGCCAATCCCGCGGCCATATATTTGCCATCTTTGGAAATGGCAACATTATAACCATTACCTACTTCTGTTTTCCAAATCGGTTTGTTTGAGTTTTT
>Ga0100398_1003646_pt1 | contig 12559 bp, 6 predicted proteins | sample CryGeymeta201522_FD_81568 | JGI IMG/M metagenome (GOLD analysis project Ga0100398, IMG submission 81568) | Groundwater microbial communities from Crystal Geyser aquifers in Utah, USA - Crystal Geyser metaG 2015-22 | ecosystem: Environmental > Aquatic > Deep subsurface > Groundwater | place: USA... | reverse complement strand
GTTACTTCAACACCTAGTACTACAACGAACGAAACAAATCCGCTACCCTCAACACCCTTTAGTTCGTTACAAACACTTCGTGTGTCTTCCATTCCGTGGTTGGGACAACGTGGATGGGATGCCATTTCTTGTATGGTCAGTTTCTTACAAAACTTTGAGCTGCATATTACAAAATCGCAAGTCCTTCAACAAGGCGACGAAACCGATAACGAGCTAGTGACACCAGCACTGTTACGTCTCGTTGATTCCTTGAAAACATCTGAAACCATTCAAAGTTTTAAGATTAGGTCGTCATCTTCATTACTATCAGTCCACCAAGCCATACAGAATAGTTATGCTTGTCACAATGACAACAAAACAATACGCTCAGCCTTTGTGACCATGCTAGAGTCTCAATATACTTTGGAAATCTTTGATGTTCTAGGTCTGTCATCAACAACCGAAACATCTTGCCACTTTTGGCTTGCTCTCAATACACTTGGACGGCGACATTTGATGAAAAACGAAGGAGTAACAAGGAACGAATGGATTCAGATCTTGAGTCGAGCCGTCCAGCTTGATTCGTTGAAGTACACGTTTTACTTTCTCTCGGTGAATCCTTCTGTTATGGCAGGTCACGAGTGCTCAAAATAATAACTTCTATTTCGTTGACAGAGCAGTACACCGTAAATTTTCAAACAGCCATGGACAAGATCAGTGAAATACACGAAGTGTCTTATAAAGCATCGTCGATGAGAAAATGGATTGTGTCGAGGTACAATGACACGCAGATGTACCTGTCGTTGTCGAAACAAGGCTGATTGCGTGCGTGCGCTTTTCGTAGAGTGCACCGAGCAAAGAGGAGCTGCTAATTTTCTTTCTTTTCGTCTAATTTCTACTGAGGAAATCAAAGTGTATGCATATCCCCCCCTTACAACGACTGTTTGTACGAGCGACGAGTGCTGGCTCAGCCGATTTCGCACCGTCCCCCTCCCCGGTGGCTACATCAATGGCGGAAAGCAGCTTTTGGACGAATCAAGTCTGAATGCGTCTGTCTGTTGTCCGCCTTCTTGTTTAATTGACACAATGACATTCAGTCCCAACACTGCAACCGATCTACCACGTGGTACTCATAGAGGAGTCTTACCATGATGCTCTAAGTAATCCAGTCACAACAAGACTTCCTATATTATTTTGACTACTACAGTAATGTGATTTCAAACAACATTGCAATATCCATTATTTTTTATTATTAATTGACCATGAAGCACAGTAATCCCGCTCACCTGCCACTGCTACTGCTACTGCTACTGCCGCTGTTGGGTCTTTGGCATAATGTTGTCATGGTTACGGCTCGAGATGAGTCGACGGGACCTCCCTCTGACGCGGAAATTACAACCGAAGGATGTGTCGCTGCGGCTAGTAGTAGTAGTAGTAGTAGTAGTAGTGATGAACAAGCACCGTCCAAGGCCCAGCATAATGCTACTCATGTGCCAAAGGTGGGACTTTCGGATGGAATTGTCCATGAACTTGACTTGGAGAACTTTGTGCCTGTGATTGGCTCTTCTTCATTTACGCTTGTACTGTTTTACGATGTGGATGACCCGACCTTCCACCTTCAAGTCAGGTTCTCCATACTGAAACAACTCGCCATAAAGATGTCTCAGATGGTCCAACCAACGGCATTTTTTGCCAGAAACTTGGAAATTAAGTTTGCCAAGTTAAACATAAGGAAACACTCGTATATTCGGTCTATCTACGGTCGACATTCTTCTCATAAAGGCTTGGGGGGGAAATACAACATGTTTTATCGGGACTATGACACTGTTTATGATGACGACAATTTCGAAAAGAATGTTTCTAATACTATTTTAAGTTCTAGAACATTTATGAAGTTGAAAAGCCGCCAGCTACCAACCCTACCGGCGACATTCATGATCTTTTCAGGCGCAGACTATAATGTTCTCAGTGTGATTGACGACGAAGCAGAAGTTAATGGTGTTCCAGTCGATGACCTCAACTACACTGCTGTTGGTTCTTGGCTGGGACAAGAACTCCGAGAATACTTCCACATTGCAATGGAGGGAGTCGGCAAGCCTCATCTTCCCTTCCACGAGGACTATCCCAAGGTGGCCATTACTTCGCGACTGGTTCGCGAAGAACACGTACGAAAAGAGTACCACAAAAGCAATTCCATGGACAGCATTGACTGGGATAAGGCGGACGAAATGGCTCGGAATCAAAAAAAATTGAAAGACGTCAATGCAGAGCTGGATACCTCATTTTATAGCATCAATGTCGACGAGCAAGGTGACTCATTTTACCGGTACAAGCTCGATAGCGAGGTTGACGATATTGATGACGAGGATATGATGGAATCACTAGGACTTCTTTTCAGTCGTTACCTTGCCTGGGCTGATAGTTATGAAAATCTATGGGATGACGAGCGAAAAATACGCGAAGACCAAAAAACAAATTATGGTTTCTACCTCCAAGCCATGAACGAGGCGGTAAGGGACGCACCGTTCTCTGTCTATGACGACCTGGAAGCTGGCAGGGGCGACTTTTTCTTTCAAGCTGACGACATCCCAGCATTAAAGGACTACTATGAAGATGTGCTCTTTGGGTTTGGGCGCTCTCCGTCATCTCTCTGGAAGTATATTCAGCAAGTTGTACTCTCAAGTGATGAACTTGAAAATGGAGAAATTGAATTGTTTGACAGGATCCGGGAATACATGCTAGTTTACGAAAATGTCATGAAACCGAAATCTAGAAATCGCTATCAAATGTTCTTTCGAGCTCTGTGGATTAAAATCCATGCCATTTTGGCAGAATTTCAGACAAATATTACCCACCATTACATAGCGTATGCAACCGCTCGACCAGAGGAGGAGCGCACCCGGAACACTTTTGAATCGCTCGATGTTATCGACATGAACGATCCGTCCAACCTGATTCTATTATCTGATTTCGACGAGTTTGAGCGCCAATATGCCAGCTTGAGAAAGCCCTACGTTCTTTCGAATGTCAATCTGACCGGGCCTTTCAATTACACACTAGAATTCCTCGTGGAAGTTTGCGGATTCATGGACGTCACCAAAAAGGTAAAAGAAAGCGTGGCTCTCGGGGATGAAAGCGTTAAACGGTGGGGTGGTCTAAAGCAGTTCAAGCTCCCGGAAGAACTTTTTGCAGGAGAACGAGAAGACGGAGAAATTAGCTTGCAACAATTTGTTGCGCTCATGGAAAGATTCAGCAATATTTACCTGCATGATTGGAAGCTGAAAGATACCTGTGGGTCGTTGTTCTGGTCAAAGACTCCCTACGATCTTCCTGACCAACAGTACTTTCGAGTGCCTTCTGTTATTGGGCGTTATGATCTTTTTCAACGTGTCCCATACTCCAGCTACTCCAACTCATGGCCTTCGTTATTTATTGGCAGAAAGGGCACAAATTCGAAATTGCACATTGACTCCGGTGCAACTGGTTTCTGGATGTACCTGGTCAGTGGGCGGAAGCGATGGGTGCTCTACGATCGCTCCGAGATCCCTTTTCTCTATGAGAGGTTGGAAAGTAGCTCTTTCATCGCGGATGTCCTAGCGCTTAATAGCACGGAAAATCAAGAGAATCAAAACAAAATTTATGACTACTTCGCTGCGACATATCCCTTGCTGAGCCGGCCGAGCTCCGAGTCGGGGGCATATGAATTTATTCAAGAACCTGGTCAGTTGATATACATCCCTCCGGACACTCCTCATGCAGTTGAAAATCTGGAGGATATTGTAGGCATTTCATTTAATTTGGCTCCCCGGACAGGGATCGCACAACACTTGCACTCTGAATTACACGAATACAGCGACTTTGCTTCGATTGAGATCGCTCTCCGGTATTTAATGGAAGATGGGTCACTGTCACCGGTAAAAACAAACGACCCTCTCTACACAACTCTTGGCGAATATGTCGCCCAGTAGCTCACTTGGCAACGATACTTGATTCATGATTACTATATACTATGGAAATACTAAGTTTAAACTGTGGACAATCTCAAATCTCAATACGCTTTAGAGCAGCACCCAAAATAACATGCAAACATGCCTTCATTTTGGAGAGTTGCTGCCGAGCAAAAACAAGTGCAAAGCTTGCGTCCGAAGCTCTGTAACAATACAGGTCGTCTCTTTCACATTACTGTGCTCGCAACAAAACTGATGGGGGGGGCGTGTTGTTGTGCGACGCATTTTTACTCGCCCAACTGGATGGGCAAGACGAGACGTCTAAAGAGCTTGTGTGCATCTTTGTGAGTCCCGCTTTAAATGCAACTACTAATGTTGGACGGCAACTAAAAATTAATACTGTAGTAGACTACTGCTGTAATAAATATCCTTGGTTCTCATTATGGGAGAACATCTTTCCTACCACACCTCAGGCCTCGTTCTTGTATTTTTAGGGGCGAAAACTGAATGCAGTGATCAGAAATTAATGTGCAAGACGAATAAATCAAAATACAGTTAAAGGATGAAGTATTTGGTTCTTTGCGGCACCAGTGCCGTTCTTGCTCACCTGGTCGTTGCATGGATTTTAAGCCAAATTCATGATGGCGGCAACTTTGTCGTCCAAGGTCTTTTCCTCAATCATCAGAAGCACAATACTCCCAAAACGCGCCGGGATGCCCTAACCTGGCTGGTCCAGACTGGAGTGACAACTGCTGGTCTCACCCTTACTCCCACCGACCGAGATCAAGCCAAAGCGGTTGGGCAGTTGTCACAACCTATCGACGTCGACAGATTTTTGTCATCAGGTCGCTCGGTCAGTCCCAGTGGTATTTCCGGACAAGCCAGTAAATCACGACCCGAGACAGGAATACGCCTACGCGAGGGCAGCGAACCAGAACGGGACACTCGTACAGGCGATGTCAGTGCTGAAATCTTGCTCCAGAGTTCTGGTTCCAGTAATGTTCCTGTCATGATTTCCTTTCGATCCGAAAAATGGCCCTTGGCAACAGGGTCTATATTTGATGTGGAATGTCGAGATGCTAATTCGGGGGACTCGGCCTTTCTGGCAGTTACGCCCAATACCAATGGAAAATCTTTGGCTGAACTTGACGACTCTTTTGTAGTGGACGCAGTCTTCAGCCCCTTTGGGAGGTTTTCAGCTTATGGAGAGCCCACAGATGTACGAGTGAATGGCAGTGAGAAAAAGGGCAATTATCAGATTTTGGACGTTTCTTTTTCCACTCTTTCTCAGAGCACACAAACAGAACTTCCACGTCACGCTAAGCTTGTTGCTACCATTCCGAAAGGCACCAACCAAGCAGTAATCTTGGTAGGTTCATCATCAGCGTCACGCTGGAAGAAGGGATCAGATAATCTAATTTCTAAGATTGGTGACTCCTTTCGTGCTATTCCGGCCCCTTCTTCGGAAATGAAAGCTCGAGTGGTGCCCCGTCCAGTATGGAAGCCTTGCAATGACCCAATTTGTTAGATATTTTTCAGGCAAAGATTTAGCCAGGCATTAGAACAGATAATACCATACTGGCATGCATTGCGCTTCTGTTGTATATGATAGCTAAATATCTGTTTACACTCAGCATTGTTTAGGTTTTAGAAGTAAACTCAAATCATGCCTACCTGGTACCCCGTCGGAAACAAAGATTACGGGATTGAATGTCCAATACCTAAATTCCAACTTGTTCCGTCTGTACTTCGCCAGTCATCAAATAGGGATCAACATTACTCCTCGTGCTACTTCGTACCCTTTGATGAACAACAAACTATGCGATGAGATTCTCAAAAAAGAAGAAAAATCACTTCAACTACTGCATGTCACAGTCTCCAGTTGCTTACACTACAGTACTGGAACGTCCATCCTTTTCAAATTGACCATGCCTTCGCCACAAGATTACAAGGTTAGTTCAGATAATGACAGTATGCCGGCTTCTTCGAGCAGCGCAAACAACGAGTCTCTGCCCCTTTTCGAAGCACATTCTACTAATACTACTGCCACTGCCACAACAACATCAAGCACCACGCCCTTTCCAATTCCTCCGAACCTTTTGCCACGATGCCGTCGTGTCTATGTATGGACACAATCCTTTGCCTTACACGCTCTTCAAGGATACGTAGATTTCATGAGTCTTAAAAATGAGTGGAATGGTAAGAATGCAGTAGCAACACCACTCATTATCAAGAAGGTTTGGCAACAACACTTACTAGATCATGATGATTACACTCGTGCTTGTCAAGTGTTTTGCGGTAAACGGATTCCTCACGATCCAGATGAAGAGATGAACCAAGAGGATCGGCAAGCTTCGATTGCCGAAACAATTTCTGTGGCGAAACTCAAGCTGGGGGGCAACTTGAAAGCTGATATTTGGTCCTATGTTCCTGAATTTCCGGGGGAGGACAGTGGCGATTGCAGTAGTGATTCGAAGCCAGGAGCTCACAAAGGGCACCGACAAAGCTTTGAATATGGTCAACATCGTCAACCGTCTTCGCGATCCCGACCGCAAGAAGAACCAGGAACAACTCCACTGACAGTCTTTGCCAGACGCTACTTCAGCGCCAATCGCAACCACCAAAATGGAATGGTACATGATCTACAACACAATAATGTTGCAGATCAAAACAACAATGATAACAACAAAAATAACATCAATCCTCCTGGTCATGACCCAAATTACATAGATTTGTACTTCAAGATTCTACCCACAACTCGCATGGGTCGACTCTTTGAAAAGTTCAATGAGCACGCCGGACTTCAAAGACAACCAGTGACATTTTTGTTTCGTAACAAGATTGTACACGAAGAAGACACGGCTTTCAGTTTGGGCATGTTGGATGGTGACAATTTGGAGGCATGTCAATCGGCCACGGTGGAAGATTTCTAATATATATATATATCGCCAGTGCGCATGCGTGCATACACAACTAGACTGCTCTGGTACTGTAGTCGGAGCACATTCATTTATTCACCATACGAAACGAAAGACGATTTGCAGAACAATGAATGCTCATTTCATGCTTAAATCTATTTTATAGTACTATAGTACACTCTCATTTCATGACTTGACCAATAAAAACGCCCCCCTTGAGCCCTGTGTATCCTACCTTTTCTTCAGGGAAATTTCAACTCTCCGCTAATTGCAGGGACTGACCTCAACAGTGCGCATGCTAATAACACTCTCGAATTCGGTGCTACTAGTAGATGCGCCTCCGGTCTGAACGACGACTTGCCGCTGCCCACCTCCCCGCGTGCCTATTTTCTTGCAGGAGTTTTTCTCGCAAGAGTGAAAATGTTTCCAGGTCGAATGTGCGTCTCAAGATGGACTCTACAACTACTACTAATTGTGCGAATTCGAATTTTTCATTATACCTCGTTTGTTTCTCTTCGTCTTTTCATTCTTATTACGCTCCATACTCCATACTATTCACCCGCAATCTTGAGAGCTGACCAGGCAGCCAATAACCCTGACAATAATACCCACATTCACGCCGCTAACATTATTTGATCATGACAAAACCAAGGAAAGCATTCCTCGTCCCTTTCGTTGCTGCGTTCGCCGTTGTGATGCTTAGACAAGCATTCGGCTTTGTAGTAGTAGCAGCTGATGTAGCGGCAAGACGACGACAAACAAAAACGAGACGACCAAGCCACAACATAGTCACACGTTGTAGCAGTAGTAAGCACTGTAATACCGACGGGTGTGTGGAATGGTTATCTTACAATATTGAGCAGTATCCGGCAGCTGACTTTCCGGACAACGTTGTAGGAACCGAACGTCAAGTTGCTTGCCGGGTTCTCATGAACAAGAATGCAGTTGGCGATGACGATGATGGTTACGAATTTGGAACAGTCGATCTTGACAGTTCGCCGCTAGTGTGCAACCTCCATACAATTCAACAGAAGCCGCAACAGCAACAACACCAATACTTTGAGATTGCCATTCGAAATGAGGAACATTGTGGAAACTTTCATTGGGCACCCATGGCATTCGATGTAGATCCACTAGGTCCCAACATAGTACGTGTTGGAAGAGCTTCTATTCCTCTGAACAAGGATGGAGGATGGGAAACTTCGGATATTGGGATTTGCAAATACGATGATGGCAACCAAGAATATATAGGTCGCATGTTTCTGCAAGGAAAGTATTTTGGGCATTGTGGATACCTCAAGAAAACATTCTCGGATAGCAGCACCAAACAACATCAACAGAACCAAGTGTTTGTCGGTGGAAATTTTCAAGTCTTGAGCGCCATCCTACAAGTCAAAGACGGCAATGACCAAAAACAAGATCTTAATGACGACGATGATGACATTCTTCGTAACAAGCTAATGGAAGACATTGAGAAACGTATCCAGTTGTATCTGTCCGAAGACGACAAGAAGCTTATCGAATCTATATCCGGCTATTCAGTGGAAGAACTTACAAATGACTTAAACATCAAGAACGTAACAAGTATTGATGTGCTATCGCGAATTCTCTCCATGGACCGATTTATACCCCATGACACACTCAACACAAAAGGACTGAGTTTGTTGCGAGCACTATTGGCGGAGCAAATGACGCGGACACGAAGAAGGCAGCTTGAATTGAATAGCCATCCTGATACAGTTGCTTGGGAGAGAGATGGAGTGCTCTTGAAGGATTTTGATTATTATACCGATAAGCACAACGAGCAAGAGTTCGAGGGGCTATTGCAAATGGTTGCTGCCTCCAAATCAGTGTCCGTTGGAAACTTTGAGTGGGTTGAACGAAATGTCACGAGTGTAGCCAATGATCCCCAAAGAGAACCGCACATTGATACGTTTCACAGTGTCGTGAAAATGTGGGTGTACGAAAAGGGTGTTGTAACCAACGCTACAGGGCCGCTGCACTTTATGAAGGGCTCCAATAGAAATACACGTAGCAAACTAGAGTGGATTTACAATGTTTCCTTGCCACCGGCCACCGAAGCTATCAAGGAGCCTTCATTGCGCTTCCGTGGGGACTCAACTATGTTCACGGATATGAATATTCTTCGACCGGTACTACCTCTTAACGAGTTCCATCGTACCTTGGTGATTGCAGACACCAGCGGAATCCATCACCGCGGGTTAGCAGTTCCAGGAACAGTTCGAAAGACCATACGACTTTCCAGTGGTAATGACGGTGGTCTTCCCCGAATCAATCCATACATGTGGGATGGATGGGACAAGCAAAAATCAACAGAAGAGGAAATCCCCGAGTGCTTCGTAGGGTCAGCTCCATAGGAAACAGTAGCTAGGAAAAAAGGCTGGACTAATCAAAGTTATTTAGTATGTTTTCTTTCTTATAATTATTATATTTACCGTTGCGATCTCACATCTTAAAGCACAAGTATTAGATCTTTAGCTTTCTTGCTTCTAACACAGCTGTTCTGTCATCGGGAGTGTTGACGTCCGCTTCCAGCAGCTTTGCATGCCATTGCCTCGCCTCCTCCATTCTTCCTAATGCCATCAAGGCCCTGACGATCATGAGCCAGTTCCTATTATAATGACCTCCCTGATTATCATAGCACGGATGAGGACACAGTGATTCTGCCTTGAAAAACAAATTGAGGGCGGACTCGTAGGTGCCTTTAAGGCCCACGAGGCGGGCAGCTGTTCCTGCATCAGCGAACCCAAACTCGGCACAACCCAAGGAATGGTACGGCTCTGGAGATGAGTCATTCGCGAGATCACACGCTTTCTGGAAGCATTCTTTCATTTGTCCTGCCGACCCGAGTTTGTGGAATACCTCGAATCTCGAACAGACTCCTAAGAGTGCACCGAGGAACATTTGAGCCTCCCAAACGTTTGGATCTAATTCTACTCCACGTGCAGCAACAGCTTTGCCTTCGTAAGCGTACTGTTTGGCGGTATTCTTAGCCAGGTTTGCAGTTTCGGACATGTCCTTGCATGCCCTCGCTAGGCGCCACTTGATCTTCACATTATCTGGATGTGTCTTATCCAGCTCTTTGAGAAAGTCGTAGACAGGACGGTGGTCGCTGGGATCTTGAAATTCGGCTTGCCGCCAAAGTTCGTCCGCCTCGTTTATGTTAGATTGGATAGTATTAGCCGTGTTGGAACTTGTCATTATCGGCAGTCTATAATGCAGGTAGTTATCTGAAGACCTTAATAGAGCAGGCTACCATAACAATCGCCCGTTCAGGAGGCGAAAAATGGAAAGTTCGAGAAGAGAGTGTCTCGTCGAAACTCGAAACTCCTGTTTGTAGCAGCGGTAGTTTGCAATAATTCTCGTCATGATGATTCAGAGTCTCAGCAAATTAAGCCCAGGTGGACTACGGCAGTTTACCTTGTCTCCTGTTAGGGACGATGATAGGACTCAGGAGTTAGGTCTTACTCTATTAGGTCGTGTGCCTATGCCTGCTCTGTATCCACACTAGCTTTTTACGTCAGCGTACAAATCAAACAGAAAAAAGCAACTAGTCTAGTGAGCGTCCAATTTATTACTGTACAGCATTTTTTTTGAAGTCACGCATCCTCATTGTTCTCATTATTTTTATGCAGACCACTATGTTGTTAGCTAGCCGGTACTAAGCCTGAAACGTGTATACTTCTTGAATGACGTGCCTGGTAAGCAAGAATAGAAAGTTCGATCCTTTTCGTTTTCTAATTTTTCAACTGCATCACCTTTCAAGCGCTTCTCAACAAGTACAGTATACGTCGAGTTGAATCTTGAGAGAACTCTTGCTGTGGCACGAGAGAACTCTTGCTGTGGCACAAGGTTTCATTTACGAATGTAGAAAAAATATTCACCATGAGGCTGTTTAATTTGTTCTCTTGTTTGTGTTTTGTCTTTTTTCAGCAAGCGCGTGGTTTTGTCATAAAGAAAAGTTTTTATCCTACCAAATATCTCAAATTACAAGACAAGTCGAAGCAATTCATAATTTCTGGAACACAAGAAGAACGCATCACGATCAAGGCGGCATCTGTTGCTCGAATGTCAGCTTCTCTGGATGCACTCGACCGCACTACAGCCCACAGCAGCAGCAGCAGCCACTGTCGCATCGTTTTTGGTACAGCAGCTCTCGGAAAAGCAGATAATCCTTTTGAGCTTTTAGACGCTGCTTATGAAAAGGGGTTTCACCGCTTCGATCTCGCACGCACGTATGGGGGTGGGCTTTCAGAACAGATTTTTGGAGACTGGATGCAAGATCGTGGCGTCGATCGAAATTCGGTAAGTATTATCACCAAGGGAGGCATGGGACAAGACAAGTATGGAAATCCAGAACGCCCACTATTAACTAGAGAAGGCCTGCAAGAAGAGATAAAGGTTAGTCTAGATGCTCTCAAAACGGATTGGGTTGAAATGTACATGTTCCATCGTGATGATCCGCGTCTACATGTCTCCAAATTTGTCGTCTGGGCAAATGAACTTGTGCAGGCTGGAAAGACAAAGGAATGGGGGGTCTCCAATTGGAGCTTCGAACGCTTTCAAGATGCTTATGAATATGCTGTCAGCAATAATCTTGAGCCTCCCCGCGCCAACTCGCCACAATTCAGTCTGGCAGTGCCAAAGTGCGATGTATGGCCTACAACGTATTCCATCTCTGGACCGCAATATAAAGAGCAAATTGAATGGTACAACCAACACAACGTTGAGCTATTGTGCTGGGAGGTCCTTGCGAAAGGGTTTATGGCGAAACCCCGCTTGTGGAGCAAGGAGGATGTCGATTCAAGTACCTTTTACAAACCGACAGAATTGGGATCTGACGAATGGCGATTGCAGCGCATTCAGCGGGCCTATTGCTACGACATGAATTACCGTCGTCGTCATGTGGCCACAGAGGTGGCTAAAAAGCACGGTTGCAAGCTTTCTCAAGTTGTTGTTTCCTTTATTTTGGGAATGGGAAAGAATATTAGTGTTATTTTTGGTTCCAACAACTTGAATCATCTCGAAGACATGGTGGGACTAACCGAGTGTCAATTGTTGGACGAAGAAGCCAAAATGCGACTTTCAAGACTCCTATGGTCGCCACACTACCAATTTCCTCAACCTGTTTTGGAGATTCCTGTTCCCACTCCCACGGACGGTGCCTTCCCTCGTTGGAATGAAACGGCATTAGCACCCTCATGAAAGCTGGCTACCGCCGATACGCATGGAATGATTCTCAACCAGTGAATATCATTCAGAGTTGCTTCATTGACTAGTTCATAATATTATGCTCTCGTTTTTAATGTTAATAAACTTCTATCATAAATGTACAAAGACTACAAGAATTTTTGCTTCCGATCTTGCGATTAGATGCCAGGAGTACCCTGCGTCACTCGCATTACTAGTATTATTATTATTATTTCAAAAAATTGACTACCTGGTACTACTTCGGTCTTCTACTACTACTACTAGCTAATAGTAGTAGTAGTCAGTCCTCTACAACACCAGGGACAACTAGCTACTGTAGTCCTACTCTACTACTAGGCTGCGCGTACGATCTGTCAGTCCGGACGGCTATTTATATTTATTTAGTTTTTTCGTTACCGGTAACTGATTTATTCGAGTGTGGTGGTCAACTAAATAATACTACGGAGCACTAGCTGGTAGTCTAGTACTCCGAGTACATACTAG
>Ga0100398_1003633_pt1 | contig 12586 bp, 14 predicted proteins | sample CryGeymeta201522_FD_81568 | JGI IMG/M metagenome (GOLD analysis project Ga0100398, IMG submission 81568) | Groundwater microbial communities from Crystal Geyser aquifers in Utah, USA - Crystal Geyser metaG 2015-22 | ecosystem: Environmental > Aquatic > Deep subsurface > Groundwater | place: USA... | reverse complement strand
TTGATATGGGTGGCGGGCAAATGAAGGCCCCGGCGCGCGGGCAAGCGCAACCGGGGCAGGAAGGCCGCTTTGCGACTGCGGCGGGCACCTGCACCATATCACAGGCCAAAGGGCACGAAAAGCGCGCCGGGCTGTATCGCATCACCCCCAAAGGCGGCGAAACATTTGCGGTTTACGTCAAGGGCCGCGAAGCCTGGGCGCTCGACCGGCTGCGCACGGCGGGGGCGAAGGGATGCACCCCGATAGAACAGCCTGCGCCCCGGTGGTCCGCTTACGTCCACAAATTGCGCGGCCTGGGCGTGCCGATTGAAACCCTGCATGAACCGCATGGCGGCGAATCTGGCATGGGGGGCGGGCAATGAGTGACCTTTCCCCCCGGATGGACCCCGCGACGCGGCGCACCCGCCCGCGCGGCTTTGCCCCCTGGACCCCGCGCCCGGCATCGCTGGCGCTGGTGCAGGATGTGCGCGCCGTGCTGGCCGACTACGGCGAACACCTGCCCCTGACAATCCGGCAGGTTTTCTATCGGCTGGTGGCGACACGGGGCTTTGACAAGACGGAAGCCGCCTATTCCCGCTTGTGCGAAATCGTGAACCGGGCAAGGCGGGCCGGGCTTACGGTGCAATGCGAAGCGCTCGACCCGGTGACGCTGGCGGGCATCCTGCGCGACGCAATTACAGCACGGCGCGACTATGACGCGGTGGCGGACCTGATGGAGGTTGAAGCGGACATGCGGGCCGCTCTGGTGGAAAAGCTGGGGGCGGGCCAATGACCGATGCACGCGACCTGACAAAGGCGCTGGGCGGCAAGTGGCATGGCAGTTACGGGGCCGCACCCTGCCCCGTTTGCCAGCCCGAACGGCGCAAGGGGCAGAATGGCCTGACGCTGGCCGATGGGCGCATCGGGCGGCTGGTGCTGGACTGCAAGAAATCCGCCTGCGGCTTTCTCGACATTCTGGCGGCAGCGGGCCTGCGCTCTGGTGACTATCGCGCCCCGGACCCGGCGCAACTGGCGCGGCGATTGGCGGAAGAAAAGGCGCAATCAGAGAAGCGGGCGGCACAAGCCTTGTCGCTCTGGATGGAAGCGCAACCGATCGCTGGCACCCCGGCCGAAACCTATTTGCGCGGGCGGGGCATCACCTGTGACCTGCCCCCATCGCTGCGCTTTGTGCCGTCATGCTGGCACGTATCGGCAAAACGCTTTCCGGCGCTGGTGGCGGCGGTGGAAGGCTGCGAACGCATGGCGGTGCATCGCACCTATCTGCGCGCCGATGGCTCGGGCAAGGCCGGTGCGGAACCAGCAAAGGCGATGCTGGGTGCAACCGCTGGCGGCGCTGTGCGGCTTTGCGATGGGCCGGAACGGCTGGTGGTGGCGGAGGGCATCGAAAGCGGCCTGTCGCTGCTGTGCGGGCTTCTGGATGGCCCCGCGACGGTATGGGCCGCGCTTTCCACCTCGGGCCTTCGCGGGCTGCGCCTTCCGGCGCAAGCGGGGCGGCTGACTGTGGCCTGCGATGGCGACGCACCGGGCCGCGCGGCGGCGCACGCCCTGGCCGAACGGGCGCACGCGCTGGGCTGGACCGTGGGCATCCTCGACCCCGGAGCCGGGGCCGACTTCAATGACATTCTGACTGGAAAGGCGGTGGCGGCATGAAAGTGCAATCCCATCTGAAAGAAACGCCCTTTGCGCCGTCGTGGCCGGATCCGGACCCGCGCCTGATGCGGGCCGAACTGCCCCCCGCCCCGGAACTGCCCCTGCGTGACGTGCTGGGGCCGCGCCTGGCACAATGGGTGGAAAGTGCAGCCGAATCGAAAGGTGCGCCCCCTGACTATGTGTTCGTGGCTGTGCTGGCTGTTGCTGGAGCGACCATCGGAAACGCGCGCTGGGCTTCACCTTGGCGCGGCTGGGCGGAACCGCCTGTTATCTGGACAATGTGCATCGGCTTGCCCAGCGCGGGCAAAAGCCCCGCCATTGACGCGGCATTGCAACCCTTGCGGGAAGCGGAACGCCCGCTGCGCGATGCGGCGAAAGTCCAGCACAAGGCATGGGCCGAAAAGGCCGAACTTGCCAAGCTGGCAGAACAGACATGGAAGGAAGCTGCGAAGGCGGCAATCAAGGCCGGTGACACACCTCCTGACAGGCCGAACGGCTGCGATGCTGGACCGCCCCCACATATCCCCCGGCTGGTGGTAAATGATGGCACAATCGAAAAGTGGGGCGCGATACTTGCCCGGCAACCGCGCGGCACGCTGCAAATGCGCGATGAACTGGCCGGATGGCTGGAAGGCATGGCGCGCTATTCTGGCGGCGGATCTGACCGCCCGTTCTGGCTGGAAGCCTTCGGGGGCCGGGGCTTCACGGTGGAACGGATGGGCCGCGAACCGCTGACAATCGACCGGCTGACAATCGGGGTTCTGGGCGGCATCCAACCCGACCGGCTGAAAAGCCTTTTGTTCAAGTCTGATGATGACGGGCTTCTGGCGCGATTCCTGCCCATCTGGCCGGAACCTGCGCCCCTGCGGCGGCCGCAAGCCTGGGCCGATGAGGCGCTGATGGAAGGGGCACTGACCCGGCTCTTGACGCTCGATCTTGTGACCGATGAAGCGGGCGAAACCCGCCCTTGGTTTATCCACTTCACGGATGATGCACGCGGGCTGATGGATGACTTCCGCCTGGCGGCGCGCGGCTGGGAAGCCGGGGCCGAAGGGCTGATGCTGTCCTTTGTGGGCAAGCTTCCGGGGATGGCTGCGCGGCTGGCGCTGGTGCTGGGCTTTCTCGACTGGGCGGCGGAAGGGGCCGACGAACCGCACGTTATCACTGTGCAGCACTTCGGGCGCGCAGCGCATCTGGTGGAAGCCTATTTCCTGCCGATGGCGCGGCGGGCCTATTCCGATGCGGCGATGCCCAAGGCCGACCGCGCGGCACGGCGGTTGGTGGCAATCATTCGGGAACACGGCTGGCAGCGCTTCGCGTCGCGCGATGTGCTGCGGCTCGACCGCGCGGGGCTGGGCAGCAAGGCGCAACTCGACCCGGCTCTGGCGCTGTTGACCGATGGCGACTGCATCCGCCCGATTGACCCGCCCGTGAACCCGCAAGGGGGACGGCCGCAACGGCTGTTTCTGGTGAACCCGGCATTGCATGGGGGGCTGACATGACGCGATGGCTGCAAGCTGCGAAACAGGCAATCGGGGCCGACGCTGGGCCGGAATACCCCGCGCGACCCCCGGCAAAGCCGGTTCTGTCGGTTTTGTCGGTTTTGTCCGAAGGGGGAAACCCTGTAGCCGCCCCCCGTGTCCCAGAAGTCGCAAGTGTCGCAACGCCCCCTCGCTCTGAATCGCAGCCCGCGCCCGGCGCCGGGAAGGTGGCCGATGGCTTTCCCTACGGCAAAAGCATCAACGGCGACCCACTCACCTGGACCGGACGCATCGTGCAGCTGTCGGCATGGCGCGACTTAACAGAATGGGAACGGCACGGGCAGCACGGGAAGCACTGGAACGGCATTACAAGGCGGTGGGAAATCCCGGAGTGACCGGCGCACCATTTGGCTTCCGTTCCTGGCGCAACAAATGCAAGGATGCCGTACGGGGAAAACCAGTGACGGGGCGGGCACTTGCAAATCGAAGATTTCATTTCCCGCTGGCAGAAATCCGGCGGCAGCGAACGCGCGAACTTTCAGACCTTTGCGAACGAACTGTGCGAGGTGCTGGACCTGCCCAAACCCGCCCCGGCGACCGAGGCAACACGCGCGAACTCCTATTGCTTCGAACACCCCGTGACCTTCATTCACACCGGCAGCAAGACGCGCGGCTTCATCGACCTGTATCGCGCGGGCCACTTCGTGATGGAAGCGAAACAGGGCGTGGGCGTCGACAAGCCCGAGGATGATCGGCAAGCCGGCCTTTTGCCCGACCTGCCCAGCGCCACCCGCAAGGGGCACGGCACGCGCGGCACGCGGGGCTGGGATGACACCATGCTGCGCGCCCGCAGTCAGGCCGATGGATACGCCAGGGCCGTGTCGCGCACCGATGGATGGCCGCCCTTTCTGCTGGTGGTGGATGTGGGGCACGTCATCGAGGTCTATGCCGATTTCTCGGGGCAGGGGCAGGGTTACACACAATACCCCGATGGCAACCGCTATCGCATCACCATGGATGACCTGCGCGACGACAAGACCCGCGACCGCCTGCGCCAGATATGGACCGACCCGCACGCGCTGGACCCGTCGAAAATCACCGCACAGGTGACGCGCGAGGTGGCCGACCGGCTGGCGGCACTTGGCAAATCCTTCGAAGGGCAGGGCCATGAACCCGAGGCGGTGGCCCGATTCCTGATGCGGTGCCTGTTCACCATGTTTGCCGAAGATGTGGACCTTATCCCGCATCACAGCTTTTCCGACATGCTTAAACGCCTGCGCGGGAAACCGGCACACGCTGCCCCTTCGCTCAAGGCGCTGTGGGAAACGATGAACACCGGGGGCTTTTCGCCCGTCCTGATGACCGACCTGAAACGCTTCAACGGCGGGCTGTTCAAAGAGGCCGACGCCTTGCCCCTGTCGGAGATCCAGCTTTCGCTGCTGATCGACGCCGCCAGCCGCGACTGGCGCGAGGTGGAACCCGCCATTTTCGGCACCCTGCTGGAACGCGCGCTGGACAAGCGGCAGCGCCACAAGCTGGGCGCGCATTACACGCCCCGCGCCTATGTCGAACGGTTGGTGGTACCCACCATCATGGACCCCCTGCGCGCCGACTGGCGCATTGTGCAGGCCGCTGCGATGACCTTGGCGAACCAAGGAAAGATGGAACAGGCCCGCGACGAGGTGCGCGCCTTTCATGCCCAGCTTTGCGAAATCCGCGTGCTGGACCCGGCCTGTGGTTCGGGCAATTTCCTGTATGTGGCCTTGGAACTGATGAAGCGGCTTGAGGGCGAAGTGACTGCCCTTCTGGCCGAACTGGGTGAGGAGCAGGGCGCGCTGTCGCTGGCCGGGCACACGGTGGACCCACACCAGTTTCTGGGGATCGAGCTGAACCCATGGGCGGCGGCGGTGGCGGAACTGGTGCTGTGGATCGGTTTTCTGCAATGGCACTTCCGCACCCATGGCAAGGCCAGCCCGGCGGAACCCGTGCTGCGCGACTTCCGCAACATTGAGAACCGCGATGCGGTGCTGGCCTGTGACGGCACGCGCCCCCGGCTGGACGATGCGGGCGCGCCCGTGACCCGCTGGGATGGCTTTACTACCATCACCCACACCGTGACCGGCGAACAGGTGCCTGATGCGCAGGCCCGCACGGCGGTTCTGGACTATCTGAAACCAAGTGCGGCGACATGGCCGCAGGCGGATTTCATCGTCGGCAACCCTCCGTTCATCGGCAACAAGCGAATGCGCGACGCTTTGGGCGATGGCTATGCCGAAGCCTTGCGCGCAGCCTATCCCAAGATCCCGCAAAGTGCCGATTTCGTCATGTTCTGGTGGGAAAAGGCGGCGCTGGCCGCGCGGGGCTGGAAACCGGCGACTGCGAAAACACGGGCCAAGGGCGCGCGGCGATTCGGGCTGATCACCACCAATTCCCTGCGCCAGACCTTCAACCGCAAGGTGCTGGAGCCCCATCTGGCAGACCCGAAAACCGGCCTGTCGCTGACCTTTGCCATTCCTGACCACCCTTGGGTGGATGCAGGCGAGGGTGCTGCGGTGCGTATTGCCATGACGGTGGCCGAACGCAGCAAGGCCAATGGGCGGCTGCTGACCGTGACCGAGGAAGTGAAGGGCACGACCGAGGCCGAAGGCCGCGCGGTGCGCTTTGACATTGAGAAAGGCAAGATTTTCCCCAATCTACGCATCGGGGCGGATGTGGCGGGGGCGGTGTCGTTGAAGGCAAACATCGGCTTGGGCCACATGGGTGTAATTCGTGTCGGTGAAGGATTCGTTGTTAACGAAAACTTCGCCAACAGGCTGCGAAGCGTTGGCCCAGAGGCTCAGATAGTCCGGGCATACATGAATGGAAAAGAGCTTGTTTCTGGCCGCCATAGTAGATTGGTGATAGACACTTTTGGGTTAACCGAACGTGATCTAAAGACCCGCTTTCCACATCTATATCAGCATCTTGCAGATACGGTGAAGCCCGAGCGGGAAGCCAAAGCAGAAAACTCTGCCGACTATAGGAAGTATGCGGATGAATGGTGGCTATTTGCAAAGCCAAGGGCCGAAATGCGGGCAGCGCTGTCAGGTTTGAAGCGCTTTTTGGCGACAACTGAGACGGCCAAGTTTAGGTGTTTTTCTTTTGTTGACGCTTCTGTGCTACCTGACCAAAAGTTGCGCGTCGTAGCGTTAGACGATGCTTCTTTCCTCGCGGTTCTGTCATCTACTCCGCATATTCTGTGGGCCGAAGCAGGTGGGGGTCGGCTAGGGGTAGGCAATGACCTCGTTTATAATCACTCCAAGTGTTTCGACCCCTTCCCCTTTCCAGATCCAACCGAGGACCAGAAAGCCCGGTTGCGCAACCTTGGAGAACAGCTCGACGCACATCGCAAGGCGCAGCAAAAGGCCCACCTGAAACTGACCCTGACGGCAATGTACAACGTGTTGGAAAAGCTCCGCGCGGGGGACCGGATCGAAGGTCGCGACCGCGAAATCTATGACCAGGGGTTGGTGGGCATCCTGCGCGACCTGCATGATCAGATCGACGCGGCGGTGGCCGATGCCTACGGCTGGCCCGCCACCCTGTCGGATGACGACATACTGCACCGGCTGGTGGACCTGAACCGCGAACGGGCGGCCGAGGAGGCAGGCGGGCATATCCGCTGGTTGCGCCCCGAGTACCAGAACCCGGCTGGCCATGTGGCGCAGGCCAAGGGCGAACAGGGCGCGCTCGACATCGGCCCCACGGTGACCGTCACCAAGACCCCCTGGCCCAAATCCCTGCCCGAACAGATCGCCGCGGTGCAGGCCGCCCTGTCCGATCTGGGCGAAGCCACCCCCGAACAGGTGGCGCGCCAATTCCAGCGTGGCAGGGCAGGGACCGTGCGACCGCTTCTGGAAAGCCTGTCCGCCCTGGGGCATGCCCGCCTGACGGATGGCGGGCGATTTGCAGCCTGACCGTCGAGCCCCATCAGTGCACCGCAGGCGTCGGCTCGCGGAACAGGCGCTGATAGATCATCGACATCACGCCACCCCCTGCCGCGCCCAATAGGCGGCGTCGAGAGCTTCGGCGAGGGTTTCGGCGTCGGCCAGAAGATCGACCATTTCCGGGCAGTCGGTGTGATCCGATACCAGATCGGTGCCGTTGCCATGGACCAGCAAGACCTGACCGATTCGCGCGCCATCGGAGTCGCGGAAGGACATGATCGTCATGTCGGTCGCGGCGATTTCGGCCGTGACGCAGTCCTCGTCGCCGGATCGCTTGAGGCTCCATTCCTCGCCGTCGTAGATCGACACGACGTAGTCGAGGGCGAAGGCGGAGGCGATGATTGCGCTGACGATCTTCGCCTCGGTGTCGTCCATGTGTTTTGGGTATGCCATCTGGGTCACTCCGTGGTGCGGGCGCGGTGCATCATGCGCCACCCTGGCAGCACTTTAACGCGGCATGTTGCCCTGTGTGCAACTATAATCCATTCCATAGTGGAAAATAGTTTACAAAACGCCGACCGGGGGTTTGTCGCCCGAGGCGCGCAGGCGGGCCATCATCGCCGCCTTGCGTTCAGTCATGTCGGAGGGGTCGAACTTTGCCGTCTCATTTCCCCACGTCGCCCAGCCACGTCGGGAGGCGCGGCTGAACACCTCGATGCGGCGGGCCTCGGGCATCAGCTTCTCGGCCTCGGCGAAGGCCTCTTCGGGCTTGCGGCTATGCTCGCGGACTCGGCCCATGATGACCGACCGGACATTGCGGGCCGTCTTGGGCGCACCCTTGGTCGCGATCAGGAATGGCTCGCCTGCGTTGCGCAGCAGGTATCCGGTCCCGAACGTCTGCTTGCCGTGCCTGGTGGTCTTGGCCCAATATCCCTGGGTCTTGTAGGTGAAGCCCCAGGCGTCGATCACGCCCAGCGCCTCGCGCAACAGCGGCCCGGTTGCCCAGAGCCACAGCAGACAATCGGCGGCGGCAAGCGCGCTGACCGGCAGGGCCTCGATGTCGCCGATCCCCATGCAGTCGTAGTGTGCATCGGCGCTCTTGTTCTGGCCGAGCGGCGAGCGGGTCTCGAACTTCCAGGGTGGGTCAGCCATGATGAGATCGAACCCGCCAGATGGGCGCAGGTGGCTGAACTGGCGCAACGCCGTGCCGGCCGCCAGTGTGAGGCCGGGCCTCGGAATCGGAGCAAGGCCCAACGGGAGGTCAAGCATCCGCCTTGCCCCTCATCCTGGCAATCATTGCGGTCTTGCGCTCGGCCCTCGTCGTGGCTTCAGCAGCCTCGGCGGCCTTCGTCTCGACCAGAACCAAGGCTTGAACCGCCACAAGCTGCGCGACGGTGGGGCCGTAGATTGCCGCGTACCTGCCCTTTTGCCTGTCGCGCAGGCTCACGTAGAGCGCGATCCTGTCGGGCAGGCTCGCCGCGGGGAACGACTCGTCCCACCGCTGGCCCTCAAGGCGGATCGTGCCGCCAGCGGAGATGCGGGCCTTGAGGCTCACTGGCCCGAAACCTTTTCCGGGGCAGCATCATCGAAGCGGCGAATCCGGTAACCGACCTCGTTCATAATTTGGATGGCGCGCTCGGGGGTGACAATCTCGCGGGGCACCTCCACCACGGGCGGGGTCGGGGCGCGGCGGGGCCGTCCTGCCAGCACAAGGCGCCACAGGGCGCCCGCATCGGGCCGGTGCAGGCTCCCCCTGTCGCTGCGCGGTCCATCGCGCTGATAACGTGCCCAGGCAGTCCGAAGCTCCTTCACGGTGCAGGTGCCCAGCACGTCGAGCCAGCCCTCCAATTCGATCACGCGCACCGCGTCGGGTGTGTCATCGCGCCAGAAGTGGCCGAGGATCGCCTCGATGCGGACGGCAAGCTCAATCCTCCGAGCCTTCGACTGCTGCGAGGACGATGCGCCGGAACCGGTCGTCGCGGCGCCGTTCGCGGGGTGTTTGGAAGACTCCATCTTGGGGGGCTCCTTGGCCCGGACCTTGTCCTTGGGGGCCGGTCGGGTTGGGTTTCAGTTGTGGGGCGGCTTTGGCGTCGGCGACTTGCTGCATTGCCACCGAGAAATATCGGAACGTAGCGGGAGGCGCGCCGTCTGGCTTCCGCGCCATGACGGACTGGACCTCGGCGACAATCTCGCGCTCGGTCAGCCCAAGTTCGTTGACCCACTTTCGAGCCAGCAGCATGTCGGTCTGGGTGCCGATCATCCTGGCACTCGGGCCGGTGATCCCCGAGATGGGGTCAGCCCCCATCGCCCGGAGCATCCGCTCCCTCAGATCGCCGCCGCCGTCATCCGCCTTGATGGCGTTGGGCGCCGTCGTCGGCGTTGCCGGTGTCGACGGTTCGCGCTCGCCCGCGCAATCATCATCGTCATTCTTTTCTTCTCTTCTCTCCTCTACTCTTGTTGAAGCAGGTGCTTCACCTGCATCGTTACCTTTCAATGGGTTACGCCGCGTCTTTCCGCTTTCAATTCCTCCCAGACTGCCCGCCAACTGCTTGTTGACTCGCGATTGACGGAGTGTGGACGCCTCATTGACGGCCCTTTCATTGATGATCCGGCCGCCTTCGACGCGCAGTTTTCCGGCGCTCACCAGCTCTCTCAGGAGGCGTCCTGCCTTCCTTTCGTTGCACCGCCAGAAGCCGGCTAGGACGCGAAGATTGGTGGTGAGAGGTTGTTCGTAGAGGCGGATTGCGTTGACGACGCGCAGGAACGCAGCCTCCTGTTCCAGCGTCAGCTCGTCGGTACCCGTGTTCCATGCCCCGATTTCGAGCTTATAGAACTCCGCCATGTCGCCTACTCCGAGGCCGGGCGAGGGGCCCCGATGGCCTTGGGCGCATCGGTCGGCGGCTTTGAACGCGCAGGCGGCCACTTGGAGCCGGTGTGGCCTTCGCTGAGTGCGATGGCGAGCATGGCCTTGCCGGTGGCAATCTCCAACGCCCTGGAAGGGTCGGAGCATTTGAAGGCCCAAAGCGTCATGCGGCTCATGCTGCTCATGCGGCTCATGCTGCGTCCGCGCCCCCCTCCGCCATGGTGAAAACCTCCACTTGGCAGGTGCCTTGGGGCGTGAGGTGGCTGCGAAGGACGCGCTGGTCATGCAGGAGCCTGTCGTCAGAGGTGACGCTCATGCTGTGCAACAGGTCCATCAGGGCCTTCACGCGGTTGTCAATGTCGCCTGCGTCATCGAAGGGCACCCAGATCGTCACCCCGTAGGGACCAGGCGGCAGGCCGCGCATGCGCTGACGGGACCGCTGCACCATGAGCTCCTGCCCGGCCTGCTTGGCCCAGGCCCTGTACTCCTTGGAGCGGAAGATACCGCGCTTGCCGTGGGTGTGCAGGTCGTTGGTGCTGGTCGGGATCGGCAGGTTGAAGACGAGGCGCGTGGGGCGCGCCGGAGGCTCGATCTCGTCCATCGCTTCGCTCAAGGCGGCAATCTTCGCGGCCACCCTGGCGCCTGCACGGTCGAGCTGGTCAAGGGTGTACGAACTGCCCAGCACCTTGCGGCCCAATGTGAGGGGACTCATCGCGTTGCGCTCGCAGAAAACGCGGGTGCGGGCGGTAAATGTGGCAATGGTCTGGGCGACGATGAACGAATCGGGAGTCGGCGCCGGGGTTTGCTCGCTGTTTTTCATGGCTTATTTTCCAGTATCTTGGTCCTTCAATGTGGAATATACACCACATATAGTGGGCGTCACAGAAAGGCGAACAAAAAAATCTGTCCTAAACGTCAGGTTTTGCTCTGCGTGGAATATATGCTATGCTTCAAGCAACATTCACTTATGCTTCGAGCAGGTATAACTGAGGTCGAGAGCGACATTTTGGAGTGGACAAGCGACAGTATGGACGACACAAATTTGCCAGAGACGTTTCGTGAGGCCCTTATCCAACACATGGACGCGGCGGGCGTGGGTGCCGCAGAGGTTGCCCGACGCACAGGCGTCTCCAAGCCCGTCATCGACAAGCTGCGCCAGCGCAAGGCCATCACGACAAACGTGGGTGATGCCGTTCGACTCGCTCGATACTTCGGAAAATCTGTGGAAGCTCTTATGGGCGCCGATGTTCACAAAGAACGGGTGGATGAGATGGTTTCCCTGTTCTACCGCCTGAGTCCCGAGCAGAGCAGGATCATCCGTGCGCAAATCCATGCCGTAGCGAACCTGCCCCCCGAAAGCGACGGGGGCAATTGACGCGCTGGCAGGCAGCAACATCCGGGCCAGGGCGATGAACACGTCGATCTGAGCCGATGTCAGGGCTTGAATATCGTGCCGCAATCCGTCATCCGCGCGGGTCGGTGTCGAAGACGTACTGGCTGTGCGGTCCGCCTCCTCATCGACATCAAATTGTCCAACCATGCGTCATCCCCCCCTGCGCATATCGGCCGTAACGCCGAGTCCTTTCGTTTATGCGCGCCGCAGGATCGTTCAAGCAAGTGGAATATCCGGGCATGGATGGTAATTCTCTAGTGACCCATTAGTGTCTTGACGGTGGAATATAGGTGACATAGCCTGTGGTTTATTATCTACCGCAGGCTCAGAAACATGTCCCTTATTGTCCATTTCCACCGCCTGAGCGGGCTCTCCAGATGTGCCCGCATCGCCTCGTTGGGGTCCGCTTGATGCCCCTCCCGAATGAACTGGAAGAGCGCCCGATCCACGTGTGGATGCCCTTGCGGGCCGGTCAGCCCACCATCGCCATGATAGACGGCGCCCGCGATGTCTTCCCCGGCGAGACTCCCATCATGGCCCGTTGCGCAACTGCGGGGTGGCAGGCGGAGAAGGTGGCCCATATGGCCGCCCTGCGTGATGCCCGACTCGCCCGCCGCCGCGAAACACATGCCGAGCGCAAGGCCGCCGAGGCGTCCGCAACCCCTGATGAAAGCTGACCCTCATGGCCATTGAGATACTGAACCCGTCCAGCAAGGCGGAATGGCTCGTCATCCGCCGCAGCGACATCACAGCATCGGTCGCGGGCGCTCTTTTCGGCATCCACGATTTCCTGTCGCCCTATGAACTTTGGGCGCAAAAGACAGGCCGCCTCGCCGACGTCGTCAGTGAGTCTGATGCGATGCGGCGGGGGCGCCTGCTGGAGCCTGTCGCGGTGCAGATCATCCGCGAAGAACGACCCAACTGGCGCCTGGAACACAACGCAGCCGACAACACCTATTATCGCGATACCGAAAGCCGCCTGGGCGGGACGCCTGATGTGATCGCCCACGACCCCTGTCGCGGCAAGGGCGTGGTGCAGATCAAGAGCGTCGAGAGCATGCTGTTCCGCACCAAGTGGAAGCGCGACGGTGTGGTCGATGTGCCCCTCTGGATCAGCCTGCAAGCCAGCATCGAGGCGCACCTGACCGGCGCGCAATGGGCCGCCGTCGCACCTCTGGTGATCGGCTTCGGCGTCGAAATGCCGATCATCGACATCCCGCTTCTGCCCGAGGTGATCGAGGCGGTGAAGGAAGAGACCGCGCATTTCTGGGCC
>Ga0100398_1003625_pt1 | contig 12592 bp, 10 predicted proteins | sample CryGeymeta201522_FD_81568 | JGI IMG/M metagenome (GOLD analysis project Ga0100398, IMG submission 81568) | Groundwater microbial communities from Crystal Geyser aquifers in Utah, USA - Crystal Geyser metaG 2015-22 | ecosystem: Environmental > Aquatic > Deep subsurface > Groundwater | place: USA... | reverse complement strand
TGTCCTCTTCGATGGTAGGGACGTCACAACATTGCGGGCTGAAAAACGCAATATTGCCCAGGTTTTTCAGTTTCCGGTGCTCTACGACACCATGTCGGTTTACGATAATCTGGCATTTCCTCTCCGCAATCGAGGGATCAATGAAACCAGGGTAAGAGATCGCGTCCTGGAAATCGCTGAGGTCCTTGAACTGACCTCTTTCATAGGCAAACGGGCCGCGGGTCTGGCCGCCGATGCCAAGCAGAAAATTTCACTGGGTCGCGGGCTGGTCCGAAGCGACGTGGCTGCCATCCTCTTTGACGAGCCCCTGACGGTGATAGATCCACAACTGAAATGGCACCTGCGGCGCAAGCTCAAAGAGATCCATGAAAAGCTGAAACTGACCTTCATCTATGTGACCCATGACCAGATGGAGGCCCTGACCTTTGCTGATCAGGTGGCGGTGATGTATGAAGGCGAAATTGTGCAGGTCGGATCTCCTCAGGACCTTTTTGAAAATCCCGAGCATCGTTTCGTGGGCTATTTCATCGGGAGCCCGGGTATGAACTTCCTGGAGTGTACCATAGATGGAAAAGTGGCCCATGTGGATGGGGCCGACATTCGCCTGGATGAGAAAACCGCGGCAAAAGGCCTTGAGGCAGGGGGAAAGCTGGAACTGGGGATTCGGCCCATGTATTTGGAGGTACATGGCAAGCCCGGTGAAAATCGAGTGGAGGCCGGGGTCAGGATGGTTGAAGACCTGGGGAGCTACAAGATCGTGACCCTTAGACTGGCGGGGAGGACATTAAAGGCGAGTTTGTCTGACGATCAGCCGGTTCCCGAGAAACGGGCCTGGCTTCACTTTCCTCCCAAATGGACGCGTCTGTTCGCTGACGGCTGGCGGATTAAGTAGAACCTTCTTTCCTGTGCGGGAGCGTGGGAGGGTCTTTTCAATCTTCCATTCTCCATTTCAAAGGGTATTGTTATGGAAAAATGGTCTAATAATAAGGCTTGGTTACTGGTGCTGCCGGTTTTTGTCATTGTCGCGTTCAGCGCCATCATTCCGCTTATGACGGTGATCAATTATTCTGTCCAGGACATCCTTGCGCCGGGTCAGAAGGTCTTTGTCGGGACCGAATGGTACAGGGAGATGTTGGGCGACTATCGCCTGCATGAAGCGCTGTGGCGGCAGTTCCTGTTTTCCGGGCTCGTTCTGTTGATCGAGATGCCCCTCGGCATCCTCATCGCTCTGGCCATGCCGAAAAAAGGCTGGGGGGTCTCTGTTTGCCTGGTCACCATTGCACTTCCTTTGCTGATCCCATGGAATACCATCGGTACTATCTGGTTCATCTTTACCCGACCGGATATCGGTCTGCTGGGCGCGGGGATGAATAACTGGCTGGGCATTGCCTTTGACCATACGGCTAACCCGCTGGATGCCTGGATCACCGTCATGATGATGGAGGTCTGGCACTGGACTCCGCTGGTGGCCCTGCTGGCCTATGCCGGACTTCGGGCCATTCCGGAGGCCTACTATCAGGCCGCCCGAATCGACGGCGCATCGGCATGGTCAACATTCCTGTTCATCCAGCTTCCCAAGATGCGCGGCGTGCTGACCATCGCCTTTCTCCTGCGATTCATGGACAGTTTCTTGATTTATGCAGAGCCGTTTGTGCTTACCGGAGGGGGCCCCGGAAATTCCACCACGTTCCTTTCCATCTATCTCGTCAAAATCGCCCTGCTGCAATTCGACCTGGGACCGGGCGGAGCCTTTTCGCTTATCTACTTCGTCATCGTACTCCTGTTCAGCTTTATCTTCTACCAGGCCCTCCAGCGTGTGGGAAAAGGAGAAAAAGTATGAAAGGAAAGAAAAAAGTAGCAGGTCTTGTCATCTACTTCATTCTGCTGCTGATTCCAATCTACTGGATGCTCAATATGTCGCTCAGGTCCAATGCGGACATCCTGGCGTCCTTTGCCCTGTATCCGAAGAATATGACTTTCATGAACTACATGAAAATCTTTACGGATTCATCCTGGTATATGGGGTATGTCAATTCCATCATTTATGTGGCCATGAACACCGTCATTTCGCTTTTTGTGGCACTGCCCGCCGCTTACGCCTTTTCCCGCTACCAGTTCGTGGGGGACAAGCAGATGTTTTTCTGGCTGCTCACCAACCGCATGGCGCCGGCGGCCGTTTTCGCGCTGCCTTTTTTTCAGCTCTATTCCACCGTGGGTCTCTTAGACACTCATATAGCGGTAGCCCTGGCCCACTGCCTATTCAATGTGCCGCTGGCGGTGTGGATACTGGAAGGCTTTATGTCCGGGATTCCCCGTGAGATTGATGAAACCGCCTTTATTGACGGCTACAGCTTCCCACGATTCTTTATCACCATATTCATCCCGCTGATCCGGGCCGGAGTAGGCGTCACGGCCTTTTTCTGTTTTATGTTTAGCTGGGTGGAACTGTTGCTGGCCCGGACACTGACGGTCACGGCAGCCAAGCCCATCTCTGCAATCATGACGCGGACCATTAGCGCGACCGGTCTTGACTATGGCCTGTTAGCCGCGGCCGGCGTTCTGACCATCGTGCCGGGGGCTATGGTGATCTGGTTTGTACGCAATCATATGGCCAAGGGTTTCGCCCTGGGCCGGGTATAGAGGGGAAAAGCCATGAACCTGACACTGGCATGGATGGAATGGACCGTACCCACGGCCATTTTCTGTATCACCATCATTTTGATCGTGATTGCCATGACCCTATGGCAGACCGTATCCCCCTCCTTGGAACGTCGTGGGTTCCTGCCGATCCCCACAACGCCCGGTGATCGGCTCTTCATAGGAATTTTAACCAGTGTATTTATATTTTTCGCCTGGATCGGGTTGACCCAATTTCCGCTCTGGATACTGCTTGTTATCGCTGTATGCTGGGTTCTGGTGGTGATGATATGGGGATAGCTATCTAACCTTAAACCGTGAACCCTTGAACTTTGAACCTGAGTAGTTACAAGCCGAGATTCTATGTGTGATGATCCGAATCTCCTTGGAAAGGAGGTGGTGAAGACCGGGATAAAAATGGGGCCGATCGAGTAGGGCCTCTGGTTTGCTTTGCCGATCTTCCTGCCGATGATAGTTCCATCAATCGGCAAGGCGCGTGCGGTTAACCGAAAAGCTTTGAGAGGAGACAACGCAATGAGCAAGAAGAGATTATTCTTTTGCGGGATTGTGGCCTTGGCGCTTGTTTTTTTAAGCGCTCCCTGCTGGTCGTCCCCGCAGACGGATGCAGCCAAGAAATGGATCGAGAAGGAATTCCAACCGTCCACACTGACCAAAGAGCAACAGATGAAGGAGATGGAATGGTTCATCAAGGCGGCCGAGCCCTTTAAGGGCATGAATATCAAGGTCGTTTCCGAGACGATTCCGACACACGAATATGAATCCAAGGTTCTCGCAAAGGCCTTCGAAGAGATCACCGGCATCAAGGTCTCTCATGACCTGATTCAGGAAGGGGACGTCATCGAAAAACTCCAGACTCAGTGGGCCTCCGGCAAAAACATCTATGACGGGTGGATTAACGACTCTGATCTCATCGGCACCCACTGGCGGTACGGGTTCGTGGTTCCCCTGAGCGATTTCATGGCGGGCGAGGGCAAGGACGTTACGCTCCCTACGCTCGACGTGGATGACTTCATCGGCAAATCCTTCACCACCGCCCCGAATGGCAAGCTTTACCAGCTTCCGGACCAGCAGTTCGCCAACCTTTACTGGTTCCGTTATGACTGGTTCAAACGTCCGGATTTCAAAAAGCAATTCAAGGAAATCTATGGGTACGAGTTAGGCGTTCCAGTCAACTGGTCGGCCTACGAGGATATTGCCGAGTTTTTTACCGAGCACGTCAAAGAGATCGACGGCAAAGCCGTGTATGGTCATAATGATTACGGCAAGAAGGCCCCGGATCTTGGCTGGCGTTTTACGGATGCCTGGCTGTCCATGGCCGGAGCTGGTGACAAGGGGATTCCCAATGGCAAACCGGTTGATGAATGGGGCATCCGCGTTGACGAGGAATCACACCCGGTCGGCGCGAGCGTGTGCCGCGGCGGCGCGGCCAACAGCCCGGCAGCTAAGTACTCCCTCCGCAAGTACATGGAATGGCTTCGTAAATATGCTCCTCCAGGCTGCCTGGGGATGGATTTCTATACCTATCTCCCCTTCCTGGCCGGCGGCAATGTGGCCCAGCAGATTTTCTGGTACACAGCCTTCACCTCGACCATGGTAGCCCCCGGGCCTACGGTCAACGAGGACGGGACCCCCAAATGGCGTATGGCCCCCTCGCCCCACGGTCCTTACTGGGAAGAGGGGATGAAGCTGGGCTATCAGGACTGCGGGTCATGGACATTCATGCATAGTACGCCGCTGGAACGTCGCAAGGCCGCCTGGCTCTACGCGCAGTTCTGCGTGGCCAAGACCACGTCGCTTAGAAAGAGCCATGTGGGGCTAACGATCATTCGTGAAAGTGATATTCGTGACAAGTCCTTTACCGAGCGTGCGCCGAAGCTGGGAGGTCTGGTAGAATTTTACCGCAGCCCGGCCCGTGTCGCCTGGACGCCAACCGGCACCAACGTGCCCGACTATCCTAAGCTGGCACAGTTGTGGTGGCAGAATATCGGCGAGGCGGTCTCCGGTGAGGTGACCGTGGACCGTGCTATGGACAACCTCGCTGAGGAGATGGACAAAGTGATGGAGCGCATAGCGCGCGCAAAGGTTCAGAAGGTAGCCGGACCACAGCTCAATACATGCGGGGACCCCAATGTCTGGCTAAACAAGGCCGGATCGCCCAAGGCTAAAGTTAACGAGAAGCCGAAAGGTCAGACCGTTGACTATGATCAGCTTATTCAGGCCTGGCGCGAGGGCCGCGTGAAATAGCCCTGCAGGTGGAAACTCTAGCAGGTGGTCGAATCGGGGCCGGCCGTAAAGGCCGGCCCCTTTTTCTTGTGCAAAACGCGGATGCGCAGATCTTGGCGGCGGAAGCCGGGCCAATCTGAGTCCCTAATTATGCGGCCCGGTAACACGAATGACAAGAGCGTCGTGAAACCGATTGATTTTGGTCAAATTTTGTGCCAAAGACGGATTTCATAGGTTTTTGACAAAACCCCATGCCCTGGACAGGCAAAACGAGGAATGAAAATGCCGCATGTCATTCCTGACCCGATCCGGAATCCAGGTGTAAAAGACTGAATACCGGTTCCCGGATCGAGGTCCCGGGCAGTCTTTAGCCGGTATGAAGGTGTATTTTCACATAAAACCTGCGGCTAACTAGTGTCCATCCGGAAATGAGATAGTTTCGTCGAGTTCAAGGCGGGCGATAATTTTAACCACAGGAATACATTGACGTATTTGGAGGATTAAAATCTGAGCCCAACGCCGAAATCGGTGAAAATAGCCATTTCCGGATGGGCACTAACTAACAGTGTGCGGTTGCGCGCTGATTCGTGAGGTGAGACATGGCTGACTACATAGGCGCAGTGGACCAGGGAACTACCAGCACCCGCTTCATTGTCTTCGATCGGTCCGGACGGATTATCGGTTTGGACCAGAGAGAACATCGACAGATCTTCCCCAGACCGGGCTGGGTGGAACACGATGCCGGTGAAATATGGAACAACACACGCCTGGTTATTGCCGGGGCACTGAACCGGGCCGGGATTCGCGGCTCTGATTTGGCTGCTATCGGGGTAACCAATCAGCGAGAGACCACTGTGATTTGGGACAAATACACAGGGAAACCCTACGGCAATGCCATCGTCTGGCAATGCGCTAGAACAGACAAGATATGCAACGATCTGATAAGGGATGGAGGAATTGACCGTTTCAGAGAAAGGACCGGTCTGCCTGTTGCCACATATTTTTCAGGCCCCAAGATCAAGTGGATACTTGATACCTATCCGAATGCTAAGAAAGCCGCCTTTCGCGGCGATGCATTCTTCGGGACCATGGAGTCCTGGGTTATATGGTGGCTGACCGGAGGACCGGCAGGAGGGGCGCATGTGACCGATGTGACCAACGCAAGCCGCACGATGCTCATGGACCTGGAGACCCTGCAATGGGACGCGCACATACTGGAGATACTGGACATACCGGCCCGCATACTTCCCGGGATCGTTCCCTCTATTGATTCTGATTTCTGGGGGTTTACTTCGGAGTCGGGTCCACTGGGGGCACGGGTACCGGTCTGCGGCGCTCTGGGTGACCAGCAGGCAGCCCTTGTCGGCCAGCTCTGTCTTGAACCTGGCCAAGCCAAAAATACTTACGGTACGGGGTGTTTCCTTCTGATGAATACCGGGGATCAACCGGTGCCGTCAAAACACGGACTGATTACGACGCTCGCCTATCAGATGAGAGATCGGGGGCCGGTGTACGCCCTTGAAGGATCAATAGCCATCGCGGGGGCCTTGGTCCAGTGGCTGCGTGACAATCTGGGTCTGATTTCTGATGCCTCCGGGGTGGAAGAACTGGCCCGCAGTGTAGATGATAGCGGGGCGGTCTATATTGTGCCCGCATTCTCGGGGCTCTTTGCGCCTTACTGGCGGTCCGACGCTCGAGGGGTAATGGTGGGGTTGACCCGATACTCCAATAAGGGCCACATCGCAAGGGCCGCATTAGAGGCCTGTGCTTATCAGACACGGGATATTGTCGAGGCCATGAACAGAGATTCCGGCGTCCGCCTGGCACACCTCAAGGTGGATGGGGGAATGGTCCGCAATAATCTCTTGATGCAGTTTCAGGCGGATACTCTTGCGGTTCCTGTTATCAGGCCCAGGGTGACTGAGACCACGGCATTGGGAGCGGCCTATGCGGCCGGCCTTGCCGCAGGATTCTGGGGAGGTATGGAGGAACTGCGCAATAATTGGATCGCCGATATGACCTGGGAGCCGGCAATGGCCGAAGAGGACAGAGAAAAGGGATACCGAGGATGGAAAAAGGCCGTGGAAAGGACCTTTAATTGGGTTGAATAACCGCTACGGGTAAAAAGTTATGTGGCTATCAGGCAATCATCAAATGAATTTTATACAGCATGGCAAGTGTTCAATGGACTGTTAGATCGTCAATGAATTCCATTTCGATATTCTGGGCAAGCGCCCATTTCTTTAAAAGATAGCCGTTTTCACGGGCAGTTTCGGTATGTCTGTCAGGCCCCTTACCGGAAGGGGGCGGATAGGTCAGGCATAGAAAGTAGCGCCATCCCCTGAAACCTCCGAAAGGGGTGCCATCGTCCGGCCGCTCCCAGAATTTGAGGCCCCTCGCGATAAGCCTGTCAACAGGCGCAACCACATGGTAGGCGGAGCCGTCAGGGCTTATGCCGATGTATCCTTCGTTTCCGCTCTCCTCCGGCAATGTCGCCCTGATGAGATCAGATAGCCTTATCTGGACGTGAGGCATGAAATATTTATCTCGACTGTGGGTGCTGCATGACGCGGATCATGGGGCCGGGCTCATGCGGTAAAGAATGGATTAACGATAAAATAGGCCGCCAGTACCAATATCACCACACCGGCAGCCTTTCTGAACCAGCCTGAGGCTCCCTGCCACTTACTGTTTTCAACCAGCCGCTTTACCGCCGCTGTCGAGCTTCCTGCTATTACAATGGGCAGGCAGTGACCTAGAGCGAATAGTATAATAAAGAGGATGCCTATTGCTACCTGCTTTTGCAATGTAATCAGGGCAAGGATCGGCGCTATAAAGCCAAAGGTGCAAGAACCGGAAAGTACCCCGTAGGCAAGCCCGAGGCCGAACGCGCCCCACACCCCCTTAAGATTAAGCCTGTGGAGAAAACTTCCTGACATACTGCATTTCTCCACACCCAACATGCCCAGGGCAACCCAGACCAGGACAAGGCCCACCAGTATCTGCCAGTAATTGCCTACGTCACCAAGCATTCGACCCAGCAGAGCACAGATAACGCCCACGATGGCAATGGTGATGAAAAGTCCGGATGTAAAAGCCACAGAGTAACGGACTGCATCTCTTGGTTGCAGGGCCTCCTGCTGCCCCCCCACGTAAGCGACTACGAGGGGGATGGACGCAATGTGACAGGGACTGAATAAAACGCTTATTATCCCCCACAAAAAACAGCCTGCCGCGGCGATTGCCAAACCGCCGGACATCCATTCGTTCACGGTCAAGAAGAAAGAATCAAGCATTAACAAGGTCTCCGTAAATATATATCCGTACTCTATTGTACACCCATTTTTTTCAGTTGAGCAACTATCGCTGCCTCCGACATGAAACCTACATGACGATAGACTTCCCTGCCCTCTTTGTCGAAGAATATCTGCGTGGGAATAGCCCTTATTCCGAAACGCTGCGCCTGATCCCTATATTTCCAGACGTCAATGACAATTATTGCCGCCCTGCCGTTATAGTCCTTTTCAACCTTTTCAAGGATGGGGGCCATCATCTTGCAGGGAACGCAACTGTTAGCCCCCAGATCAATCATTGTCACCATGCCCTTCAGCGGAACGCGTGACCAGTCCCCTGAGTCCGCCGAATGTGCATGCAGAGCTATAAGACATAAAAAAAACAATGACAAAATAATAAGATAAATTTTATAAGAGTTATTTAGGGCTAAACTATTCATCAATCAGCTTCCTCTGCTTTCTATCCGGCCTTTCATTGAATGCAGTTCTTGTAAGTTCAACGTGTCCGTGCTTTGCAAGGGCTCGAAAAAAAATAATTTCGAGCCTTTTCGGATGCCTTGGCACAAAGGCATCAATGGCGAGCAGTCTTTTCCGATTAAATCCGGCTCGCTATTGGACGCTCTTAAGCCATTCCTTAATCTGTGCCCTCGGGGGAACCCTGCCCACGGATTTTATCTTTCCGTTTATCACAAGGGCAGGGGTGCCCATGACGCCGTATTTTCCTATCTCCTTGATCTCCCGTACGTGATCAATACTGCCCTGAAGCTTCAGTTCCGACATGGCGGACATGACCTCCATCTCCAGGCGGTCGCAGTTAACGCATCCGGGCCCTAATATTTTTACATCAAGACCGTCTATTACTTCTTCTTCAAAAGGGGCGCCGATGAGCTTTTTGAACTCCCTCAAGAACGCGTCGCCGTAGCCGGACTTCACCTTGTCGGGAATGTAATTTGATCTGGAGAGCCTCTTCATGAGTTCATCGCGGATCTCCTGATCGGACATCCCTTCTTTGCGGGCCTCTATATCCTTCAAAACAGCATTAAGCCCTATTATCCCTACAGCCTGGCCGGCAACCTTAATCTGTGTTACGTCGCTTTGACCCATGTTAAGGCCTCCTATACAAAAAACGCGCCATACAGCATGCCCGCAATGGTAGATAATACCACAATTATACCGCAAAAGGTCGCGGTCTTCTTTACCCCCAGAATGCCCCCGATAACCAGCATATTGGGAAGCGACAGGGCCGGTCCTGCAAGGAGAAGCGCAAGGGCCGGTCCCTTGCCCATCCCGGCTCCAAGCAACCCTTGCAAGATCGGGACCTCAGTCAGGGTAGCAAAATACATCAAGGCTCCGGCAACGGAGGCAAAAAGGTTTGCCCAGGGGGAGTTTCCTCCTACCAGCGCCTGTATGTAATGTTCGGGTATCAAGGCCGGATGCCCGGGCCTCCCCAGCATAAAACCCGCCACCAGCACCCCTGCCCCCAGAAGCGGAAATATCTGTTTCATGAAGCCCCAGGTTGACTGCACCCAGCTCGATCGCTCATAGGCCTTGAACCAGCTCTTCAGCATCACGCCCATTACAATGAGAAGGCCCGCGGTCAGAAACCACTTTATGGAGAAGATAAAGGGCCAGAACCCGGTTGATCCTTCGGCAGGTCTTGCAAAGGCGGCAAATATCAGGATCAATACCATGGTAAGCATGAAAAGAGCGTCCTGAGTCAAGGTTCTTCCCTTCTCATCCTCATCAGGCATATACATCTGTCCTGTTGCCCTTTCAGCGTCTTCCTTTCGAAAGAAAAAAGCCATCAGAAGGCCAGTAACAACCGCAAAAACAACAGCTCCCACTGCCCTGGCCAATCCCAGTTGCCAGCCCAATATCCTTGCTGTAAGGACTATGGCCAGGACGTTTATGGCAGGCCCGGAGTACAAAAAGGCCGTTGCAGGTCCTATGCCGGCGCCCCTTGTGTAGATGCCTGCGAAAAGAGGGAGCACCGTACATGAACAGACGGCCAAAACCGTTCCTGATATGGAAGCTACTGAATAGGAAAGAATCTTTTTAGCACTTGCCCCGAAATACTTAAGGACTGAGGTCTGTGATATAAAAACCGATATTGCCCCCGCGATAAAAAAGGCTGGTATAAGGCATGTAAGAACATGCTCCCTGGCATATTCCTGAAGCATCATAAATGCCTCAAAGCCCGATTGCCTTACCAGAGGATTTGCCCATGGGATATAGTAGGCGGCAAGGAAGGCACCGACTATAATCATTAATTTCCTTTTCTCACTCATACAATTTTCTCCATATCTTCTTAATAAATCCGGGCGGATGCTTTCTATGGCGTTTTGCCCCTGATTATTGAGATGTTACTTTTCTCATAGCTCGATTTATATATAGCCTGAAACTAACGGTCATGCCCTGTTGGGGCACAACGAAGGATGAAAATATACACCCTTTACCCATATCCCTCAGCCTCGACAGGGAAGGGAGGGTGGGGGTGATTTTCATATAAAAGGCTGAACTAAAGTGCTGCCTTTGTTCATTACATTCACATCAAAGAATATAGTCCTCCAGGGAGCCCTGTCAACACAAAAGCTTTAGCATGCCCCGGGTTCCCAATCAGACAGTCTACCTGAAACCCTGTTTCAGAGACAGGCTTTTTATTTTGGTTCATCCGATTTTTGCTTATATGATAGCATGCTGTGACTGGATTCCGGCCTACGCCAAAATGACGAACAAAAGAAAAAAGCATCTGAAAGACTGAAAGTACTCAGAAACCGGATAAACCATACTAACGGTCATGCCCTGGAAGGGGCACAACGAAAGATGAAAATCACCCCCACCCATCCCTCCCCTGTCGAGGGGGAGGGCTCGCCTCTGTGCAGGGGAAGGTCGGTAAGGTTGGGGGGTGTATTTTCACGGTAGATTTTCAAAGAGAGGGGAGTCTATAAATGATATCTGCAGGGCCTCAAACAACATCTTTTCTCCTGTTACATCCGCCTGTGACAAGGCCCTGCGAGCCTCCCGCGGGTGTTTCAAGGCTTGCAGGCACCCTCATCTCCCACGGGATAGCCTGCTCGGTGTTTGACGTTAACCTGCACTGTCTATCGGCGATGCTGGGGAGGGCCCCTGACCTTGATGATACCTGGAGCAGAAGGGCATGGGCGGGTGTGAAGTCTCATCTGGATTCGCTTCGGCGCAGAGATACCTACAAGAATATGGGCAGATACCGACGGGCGGTGCAGGACATAAACAGGCTTCTAAACAATGCTGGCGTTTCAGAGGGGTTTCACATAGCCCTGACCAATTTCAGCAGCGATAAACTTTCTCCGCTAAAAAGCGGTGATCTTATAAGGTCATATCATGAACCTGAAAAGAATCCTTTTTTCGAAGCCTTCAGCCATGCGATAACCGAGATTATTGAAAGATCAAAGCCGTCCATAGTCGGATTGTCCCTCAACTTCCTTGCGCAGGCGCTGACGTGTTTTGCCATGATGGGATTTGTAAGAAAAAGGTATCCGGGCATCAGGTTGATAATGGGAGGAGGCCTTGTCACATCATGGATGAGCAGACCAGGCTGGAGAAACCCGTTTGGTTCACTAGTTGACGAGATGGTCTGCGGCCCGGGAGAAAAGAGACTTCTTGAAATTGCAGGGGTGAAGCCTCACGCCTATTCAGGCCCGCCTGACTATGGGTGGGCAGTTGGTAATGGATATCTCTCGCCTGGATTTGTCCTCCCCTACAGCGCCTCGACGGGATGCTACTGGAGGCGATGCTCATTCTGTCCTGAAAAGGCGGAAAAAAATCCATACCATGCCCTTGGAACTAATGCAGTCAAAACCGAGATTGTGGGGCTTGTCAGATTGACAGCTCCCTTGCTCATCCACTTCCTCGACAATGCCATGAGTCCTGATCTCTTGCAGGCTGTCGCTTCGGATAAAGCGGTTGCTCCCTGGTACGGATTTGCGAGGATATCGGCTCTCCTTACAAACCGGGATTTCGCTGTTTCTCTAAGACAGTCAGGTTGCGTCATGCTAAAACTGGGAGTTGAATCGGGAGATCAGCATGTACTTGATGAGATGGGAAAAGGGATTGAAAAAGAGACGGTATCCCTTGCCCTCAGTACCCTAAAAAGGGCGGGAATCGCCACATATGTCTATCTGCTTTTCGGGACACCTTCCGAAGATGAGAAGAGGGCTCGTAACACCTTGGAGTTTGTAGCTGCCAATGCAGAATCTATTGATTACCTGAGCCTTGCCGTCTTCAATATGCCTGCATTGGGAAAGGATGCCGATAGGTATGAGACGAGGGATTTCTATGAGGGAGACCTCGCTCTCTACAAGGACTTTGTTCATCCCCTGGGCTGGGGCCGCCTGGAGGTGAGGAGGTTTCTTGACAGGATATTCAAAAGACATCAAGCT
>Ga0100398_1003624_pt1 | contig 12593 bp, 7 predicted proteins | sample CryGeymeta201522_FD_81568 | JGI IMG/M metagenome (GOLD analysis project Ga0100398, IMG submission 81568) | Groundwater microbial communities from Crystal Geyser aquifers in Utah, USA - Crystal Geyser metaG 2015-22 | ecosystem: Environmental > Aquatic > Deep subsurface > Groundwater | place: USA... | reverse complement strand
CCTTCGTGGCTACTCCGAAACGCTGCTACCAAATCCCAGAATGACCGCGGTCGGCAGCAGTTGGCACAAAAGAACCTTGTAGTACTTGTTAATGAAGGCACAGCATCGGCAGCAGAAGTTTTTGCCTCGTCGCTTCACGACAATGGAAGGACTTTGGCTGTCGTCGGGACCAATACTTACGGCAAGGGCCTTATCCAGCACAACTTTCCGATGCCAGATGGTGGCGCTCTCCGACTGACGGTGGCCGAGTATTTGACACCAGCCCTACACCACGTGACAGCGGTAGGCAACGCCAAGTTTGATGCTCTTACGGGGGATCAGGTTGGTGGCGGAATCAAGCCAGATTTGCACTGCGCCAGTAGTCAAGGCATTCCTGCCAATGTTGGTGCCGATTTGTGCGTGGGTATGGCTTTGGATGTACTGGAAGAAGCAGAAGAAACCCCTCCGTTATTGTCGCCCTCTTCCCCTAATCATCACCATCACCAGCAGGAACGCCCCAAAACGCATCAGCGTGAGGAAGATGCGTCGATCGTCAACGGAATTCTGGCCAAGACCAGCGAAAGTAGCCTTGGCGGCTCCAACGTTTCCATTCTCAATGCCAGTGCCAACTCCAAGTCCTGGGTGGCTAGTTGGGACGCGTTGGAGCGAAAGATCCGAGCGTCTTTGCAGGACGAATGAGTGTCCTGTTTTCTGGTTATTAAAAAGTAAAAGCTATTCTTTGCCGCGGATTCGTTTCCAGTCTAATTTTTCCACATCAGTATAGATGCAGTCATGATTTCGAACGGTGGAGTGTCGTAAGGAGACGCATTTTATGAGTAATTGTCTTTTCGATTGCCACGGTCCTCCTTTGTAAAATGCAGTACGAAAGACAATGTGCAAATGAGCATCGACTGAAAATCTGCTTTCTCTCTTGAATTAAAAGTCAATGGAAGAGTTGTACAAAGCATTGGAACGGCTGGACGAACAAGATACGCGGACCCAAAAACTGAATCCAGTGCAACCTTCCAAATTTAAAAGAGTACTTGGTTATCCTATACAGTACTAAATTTTCCCGACTGCAATGACAAAAACAATAGGTTGTATTTCCTTGAAAAACTCAAGAAACCCGAGACCATAGTTCTTCGATTGGAAAGTAAACGGTCGTAATTTTCCAAAAGATTCTCCTCCTCTAAAGTTTTCAAATGAAAATAACAGCAGCTCAGCAGAGGAAGTTTGCTTTGGCTTAGTCACGCAAAATGGCATTGCGCTTTCTAGGATTAATTTGGACATCCTTGTTGTAGGCCAAATTGTATGCAATGGCACCAAAAACGATACCACCAGCGGCACCCATGACGACCAAAATAGGATACGTCGAAGGATCACTGAGCCATGCTTTTTTGGTCGAGTACTTTTTTCCGAGCGTCAAAAAGGTGGTCGAGATAGGAGGAGTGGAAGTGGATTGCGAAGCTCCTGTCGTCGTCGTCGTGGCCTTTGTCGATTGGAAACGGGCACGAGCAGCAGCAGCACTGTTTTGATGTCAAGGATTCAAGAGTTGAGAAGGCAATTTATTTAGGACAAACGAGGAGAAGGTTTAGAATATATGAGATTTTATAAACCACGACCATTGACGACTCTTGTTCAAAAAGCAAAAGCAAAAACAAAAACAAAACGAGAACACTCTTGACACCCCCCTACTAAGAATTCGCGGGTACAGCGTACAGAGGCTCCTCGTACATTCCAAGCAAATACAACGACAACAAAGAGGAACGTACCGAGCAGTGTGTCGGAAAGCAGAGTTCATCATGGTTGGAATGAAAAAAAGCAACTTTTGTTTTAACTTAATTTTACTCGTAGGAGGAAAGGAGAAAGTGAGAAAAAAATTCTTCTTCGCAGGCATGCAATTTCTGGTAGGAGGTTGTCAAAGAATTGGCTATTGTGCTAATTTTTTGATTTGTTGTTCGACTCCAGTAGTACGGGTACTACAGTACTCCGAGTACTGTAGTACGAGTAGCTAAGCTAATACCTAGAGTAGCGCAGTCTAGTAGACCTAGCTAGCTAGTACGAGTGGTAGGAGGAGTACTACGGCCGTAGTAGTAGTCAAGTCTACTGTACTACATTGAAATCCATGACATGATTCAAAAAGCGGAACTTGAACCGTGTGATGGCCAATCAGACTTTAGTAGAGAAATACTGTAGCTTGTACAGCTAGACGAATCTTCTCATCATGACATCATGATAGCGATTCAACCAATTACTTGAAACAAACAGGATTGAACAAGATACTACCAGGTACAGCTGTCCAAAACAACAAGACTATGACAAATAATGACAACAAAAAGCATGAATTTCACAATACAACAACTTGTTGGGCACGAAGGCCAACTGTTCGTTGGATTCACTAAATTTCATTTACGAACTGGTTATCATTAATCATGAAGTCTACAATACCCCAAATTGCCATCACGGGAGCTTCTGGTTTCTTGGGACAATATCTCTTACATTCCTTGATTCACCAGCCGCTCTCCAGTGCGTCGTCGGCATCGTCGTTGAAGTCGTCCGAGATACAAATCCACGCGTTGTATGGAGGAAATATGCAGGGCTTTCCGGAAGCGGTTCAATCCATGGTAGATACTGTCAACAATAGCAGCAACAACAACTGCAGCAACAGAAAAGTTCGAGTCCAAGTTCATGCATTGGATTTGACCAATACGGAAGATGTTGTGGCATGGGTGACGCAATATGGACCTCAGCTCGATGTTTGCATCCATTCAGCAGCCTTGTCAGTTCCCCGTCTTTGTCAAGCCAATCCAGAGAAAGCGAAAGCTCTTAATGTACCCTCTGTTTTCTTACAAGGACTGGCGTCACAGAATGTTTCGATTATAGCACTTTCAACGGATCAAGTATATCCCGGCAAGACAGAGGACGAAGCACCTTACAAAGAAGACGATTATACAAAAGAACTACCACCGCCCGTCAATATGTATGGTACAACCAAACTACAACTGGAAGATTATTTGACGAAATTATCTCAAAGTTCTACGACGTCAGCAGCAAAGGCAAGCACCACTACCACCATGGTATCTCTCAGGAGTAGCATCCTGTTGGGTCCCAGGGCACCGATACTCGGTGAGTTAGCACATGATACATTTTTGCATTTTTGTGATTCACGACAAGATCAGGAGACGACCTTTTACACGGATGAATGTCGATCCGTTATTGCCGTTGATAATGTGGTGGATGTGATTTTGTGGTTTGTTGTACAAATTCTTTGGAACAACGATCAACAATTATTGGCAGGAATTTACAATATGGGAGGACCTGACCGTGTCAGTCGGTACGATATGGCCCGTACCGTGTTTGAACACTTTGGATACGACTTGAATAAATTAATAAAGAAAAGAAAGGCGAGCCTACCACTAACGGAACAACAACAACAACAGCAAGTTCAGAGTCCTTTGGATATTGCCATGGATAGTACCAAACTTTACAAAATGGTCGGAGATGCTGTCCAATTCAAGGGAATCGAAGAGATTGTCAGGTGGACTTTTAGAGAGAATTCAGCGAAAGCATGATGATGGCTCAGATGAGAACAATGCTACTGTAAAAAATAAAAGTGTCAATGTTAGTAATAGAGATGGTTGTGCATCTTAAATACGAAGAGTTCTGTTATGAAAAAATGTGGCTATCTGTGTGAGTACTAAAATGTTTTAAGGTTATTTGAGGCAACTGGTAATGCGGGTATAGTCTATGGCAGCACTGCTGAATTGTCCTTCGTGTATTTTATGTGCTTGCGTGTTGAAAATGCGGTTGCTTATACTGTGCGGCGGGTGAATGAATAATATTGAATGAATTGCTGGTCTGTGTGTGGTGAAAAGGTTCCAGCTGAAAGGATTTTTTCTCTGGGCTGTTGTTGTAATTGGCGTTTAGCGCAAATGTGAAAATGTGTTGATAGTCTATTGATGTAGTGTGTATTGTTTCGTCTGTTTGGCCTCCATTACCACGGCAAGTGGAAACCCGTGCAAGTAAAGCCAAACTATAGAGAGGTCGTGCGCTGTCGCTTGTTCGTTCGGCTTGCTGTAACCAAACCCGAGCCGTCACGCTTAGCCAATAATTCATAACACAGCCTTTCCGAGCATAGGCTTGGATTTTGGGATATTAGGTAAAACGAAGCATTAATGTCGTAGCTCTGAGAGGCAATGGCGTCCACCCAGTCCTTGTTGCTGCACTTGCCTTTGTCTGCTACGCCAAAGAGTTTTTGACGAATCCCATGTCGATTGAGGCGGAGCAACATTTCCATCTCAGGAGTCACCATGATGATTGACGGCAAGTTTTCGTCGCCTTCTTCTGTGTCTTCTTCGTAGGTGTCTATGTTCATCCACAAGACTTCCAGTGTAGGGTTGCTGTGGAGCATGTGAACGAAGGCTTGACGGACTGTTTCAGCATTCTTACGGGCATCAATTGTTCTGTGGTTATCTGATTGCCAATGATCGTAAAAATCATAGTCGTGACTATCTCCTTCTGTAACGAAGCAATCATAATCTTCTTCGGGGCAGTAGTCCAGCGAAAGTAATCGAAGCGTTCGGTTGTGGTTTTGAAGTGCCTTGGCCAGCAGTGTTGTCGTGATCGTATAGTCGGTACAGCCTGGAAAGATTGACAGGGTTCTGTTGCTACTGTCACTGACGTTCAAAATCAGACGTTCGAGTGTGTTATTGGCCGTCAAGCAGCGTGCCAATGCTCGGCCACACGCTGCATCCAGGCCACGTGCATGCAAAGTCAGCTCCCGCAGAGAAGTGTTGCTTTCTAAAACTTGCACCAAAGCACAAACGTCAGCTGGAAGCATCATTCGCTTTCCACCCCAGACAGTCAATGTTCGCAAGCTTGTACTGTTGCGCAGGAGTGTAGTCAATGAAGGACCGGTGCAAAGTCCATAGTGCGTAATGTCAGTCCCCGAAAGAGCGACCTGTTCAAGTGCTGGGGCAGCTGCCAAGGATTCTAGCAGAGGATCTAGACTGGGAGTCGCCAAAGCTGGTTCGCAAGACTCGAGACGAATTTCCTTCCAGCTGGTAGCTGCTTTGATGGCTTTTGTTAACCACAAAAAATCGTCGTTTCCATTCGCGGAGATGATAGCCGAAGATAGCGTCAAGGAGACGAGATTCTTTGGACCTTGTTGAAAGAAGGCAGCCAAAGCAGCAATAGGAACTTCTACCGATGGGCTCAAACATAAAGATAAAATCTCCACATTGGGACATAATTTTCCGATATCTCTCATCAGATGAGTCAAATTCATTGATGGTGCTGACCGTCCACTCGCTTCGGTGGGAGGGACAGCGGTCCGCAAAGTCACCTTGGAAACACTGTTGGCAAGCGATGAATCAATTCGCAGGTTTTCCAGTTCCATCATTGATGCATAATCACCTCCTAAAGTTAATGTCAAAGAGCCATCGTTTATCTGGGATGTAGCATTAGTAACAGCCGATAACGTCAGCGCTCCAGAGGTTTCATTAGGATGAAGACGCTCATCAAACATGGTTTCCTATCAATCCTCAAAAGATCCCTGCTACTTCACCCTATTCGCCAACAAATACAGCAGTTCCGTCCTCTTTCCTTTCCTTTCCTTGCTTTTGAGATAAAAATCCAACCAGATTATTGTCGCTGTTGCTGCTGTTGTTGACGATGATATTATTATTATGACGAATAACTTGTCGACTAATTCTCCGTCGCGAAGAGACAAGGAAAGGCAATCCAATGGATCGAAGGCTTTTTTGCGCGTAGTAGTATAATGCTTGGTGGTAAAAGCGAGATAGTTGTACATACTACCTACTCAATTCCCACAGTAAAATTGTACATCCTCGGAGTCGCATTTTATTGAGGGACGTGGACAGGTCACGGCGTTAATTAAAATCTTCATACTGCGTTAATGAAAGAAAAACTCTGGCCTATCACATCTTAAATAACAGGGAACAACCAATGAGAGGAAGTGCACAGACGGTAATGCAGACAAATCTTTGCTAAAAAAAATCACTGCAACGAAAGAATAGGGCTAAACAAAATAAGTCGTTTCAAGCGGTACCAGTATATGCGGCCACCAAAGATGAGAGAGGCAGGAAATCCTTGCTGCTCCTACCTCAGAAAACGAACGGCGTACGCCTTCTGGTCCCTGCAGATATATAGTGCGATGAAAACGACGGAGGCAGGCAGCCGTGGGTGGGGTGGTTTTGAATTGCAGTTCAACTAGTCAGAATAACTCGGGAAAAGGCATACAGCTCAGCTCTCATGCAGACACCAGCCAGGTAGAACAGAGCAAAGTAGGTAGAGTTACCAGCCAGCTTGAGGCTCAAAAATTGCAAGCAAGCTGGGGCTTCCCCATGAGTGAGGGTGGAAAGGGAGAATTTGGAAGCTAAAAAAGACCTCGAAAAAAATTCATAACTCTTTCACTTCCACAAGAATAGTACTGAATGTGCTATTGCAGCCTGACATCAATCCTTAAAACATCAAATTTGAGAAGTGTTGATACTACTACTAGACTAATGATATACCCAACATCTACTCGTACTACTAGAGTAATAGATCTACACTGATTCCTGTGCATAACTTTTGCGCACTCTTGCCAAATAGTCATAATCGATTGACTACGAATAAAAGCTTGTTAAATCTATGAGTAATAAATCTTAGATTCGTACCGTAGCGTCGTAGCTGCAGACTGTTCAGACAATTGATGTCTTTCTAACCGAGGCTTGCCTTCATAAAGAGCTCTGTCGAGTCATGTTCGACGGAAACTTTGTGGCCAAAGTACTCTTACTTCAATGTTTGCCCTTACACAGAGTAGGCAACTACAATGTACACCCTTTCGTTCTTTGTGAGCTGGGCAATGGTATTCCTACTGCTACTGTAACAGTGGAGCACGGAGTGCTGGTCCTCAAGCGACGGATACACTGGAGTGTTCATACTCAAGCACCACAGGCCATTCATCATTCTTGCTGCTCAACCGGACGACTTGATCATTACAGTTTCATCTTGGTCTTCAAGAACAGCTTCAGCTGCAGAGTCGGTTTCCGATTGTACTGATGAGAGCACAATGAACCAACCAAAGCTGATGCAGGCCATGAACAAGACGCGCAACTGATCTGGCACAAAGGTAAACGATATAACTTGTGCGGGCAACCAGAGAGACCAGTATTTGATTAGCAAGCCTTCCTTGATGTCTGTCACGTATCGATCAGCACCTTCCTGGAGAGGATAACCGAACAGGATAGCCTTGATGAAGTAAGCCGGGGGCAACCACATCAGCGGGGCACTAATAAAATTGTCAAAGAGGACTTTACTGGCAATGGTTTGGAAATTGTGCGATGTTCCAAAGAGTTGGGGAAAGATCACATCGTATTCCACGTGGCACATCAGCCCGATAAAGATCCCACCGTAGATAATGTATGCCGCATTGCGTTTCATTTCAATGGCTTGTTCCGAATCGGAGAACGACCGCACCTGCGCCACAAAGTCGGCGAGGCTGGCCTTGACGCCACAGGTCAAGACGGCAGCTTGGAGTGGGTAAGTCGCGTAAAAGGTATTGATTTCTTCGAGGCTCATGGATAACGAGGAAGGTGATGATACAGAATTAGTTATTAATTTTGACTGTCCATTACTCGGAGTACGCTGTTTGGATAGATGATGACGTTGCAATGGTACGCTGGTTCTTACACCGCTACCCAAAATGCTGGGTTGCGGTGAAAAGCAATGAACCGCAGGTGCTACTGCAGCGGCAAGGAAGGCTAGCAAAGCCAATCCTCGATTCAAGGAACTACAGTGGCTGTTCTTGCTGAGAGTATTGATCGGCATTTTAGTTCGTGTTAACAGTGTGATGGGCTCGGTTCTTGTTTAGTTGTGTTTAGGAACTTTGCAAAATTATGGAACTTAAAAGTTGTGGAACTTTGCAATTTCACTGGGTGAAAACCTGACGATGGCAAGTCTTGGAGACCACAAGAGCTTTGGTCATCAGAGATTCCAGCGCCAGCCCGTCCAATCGAAAGGACTCGTAGCAGTTCTTTTTGGTGATGCATCGACTATGAATTCTTTGTCTGGTAAGCAGGCACCCTGCTGAGGGGTATGGCTAGCCAATCAAACAACTCTTTATAGAGTCAACGCACATGATGTCGTTGATTGCTGAGCAGTCACTTCAGGCAGATGCAAATGTACTGTCCTTCGAAGTATGACTGAATGACTATATCCAAGTACCGCGCGAATAATATTATTAACCTGAAAAGTCGTCGACAGAATTTCTCAAGAATTCTCCTTCAAACTACGGTACTGGTAGGAATATCTTACACACTAATGAGTGTTGGAATGTTGGAATATCTCTACTACAGTAAATGCCACTATCATTACTAGTAGCGTAGGACTGTCCCTGCCTCACAACAGAGCACGACATTCATCATGGGATCTGGAAAGGCACTACAAAGCGAGCTACTCAAATACAGGTAGATTGACTGTGATATTGGTACTGGTTTTGCAAAGCCCTATTAAATCTCATTATTATTTTTCTATTCTGGAGCATCCAATTTTGGCTTTTTGGAATCATTTTCTTCCTCTTTAGTAACAATCGCCCTTTTGAGACCATTCGAATCTGGTGCTGATACTGCAAAGGCCTTTGTCATGGCAGCACTGGGATTCTTGGCATCGATTTCATCGTGATATGGACCAAAGGTCGTCAATCCCTGACATTTACTTCCCGAATTGCAAGGTTGTTGTGTAATTGGACAAGGCTCTACGTGCAAATCTGGAAATTCTTGTTGAATTTTCTCCAGAATCTGCTGGGCTACAAAGTCATGACCCGCTGGACTAAAATGCAATCCATCGCTCAAAAAACGACCCCAATTGTCATCTGTTTGAAAGGCTTGCCACACATTCAAACAGGGAACACCCAATTCCTTTGCCACCTCCACGCATGCCTCAGCGTATTTGCCACTATTTTCCAATGTTCTCTCCAGAACTCCTGTAGCCTTATCGCCGTACCGTTGTTTCTGAAAAACGAATCGTTGGTCATGGTGGACTGGAGGTGGTGTAACCAAAAGAACTTTCGGATTTCCACTCAATAGAGTTGCTACCTTTTCTTGTACCAATCGTTTCAAATTGGTTTGATAGTCGGCGATGGGCACGTAATGATGTGGATTATGTTCGGGCAACGATGCATCATTGGCACCGAACCAGATAATTACCAGAGCAACATTGTCGTGAGATTCATCGGGCAGCTGAAGGTACCATGTGGAATTGTATCCCGAACAACCACGGTTCAAGACATCGGCCCGTCGTTGATAGCGGTGGGCTAATTTTCCACCCCATCCATCCCAACAGGTTTGGCTTAAGCTGTCACCCCACAGTAATATCTTTTGACGAGGAATGAACAAGGGCGTTACACTTGTCTTGTCCTTTTCGGCTGGTGGGTCCATTTTATATATTAATTGCTGAAAGTAGATAGGTACAGCAGTTGAATTGATATTGACTCTAGCTATGTTGAGTTCTCGAATACTAGTACGGTCAAGTCGAAAAAAGAAAAAGGCAGAAACCAAAAATTGATTGAGGTGTGCAGATGGCAGTAGTAGGTGGCAATCAAATGGTAAAAACGTAGCATGGACATCTTTGAAATTCAAAAACACTGTGCGCAAAAAGGTTAAAACATTCTTCGACAGCAATGCTTCAGTAGTTGGTCATGTCATACCGTATTAGTCGTTCAAAAACTCCTTCACAACGACTGCTGGGATAGTTATAAGATTTGTAGAGTACTGGTGTACAGCGCGGAGTGTTGGTTGAACAAGATAAAAAAATAATAAACAAGCATCTGCTCCAACGTTTTATTAGTAGAAAACTATTAGTAGTACGAGTGGTAGTAGTAGTAGTAGTAGTAGTAGGTACTAGTACTAGTAGTACTACTAGTAGCTACTAGTATTAGTACTACAACTACTACTAGTAGTAGTAGCTCTAGTAGTGGTGGTATACTCCGTACTACGGTAGTAGTCTAATGCTCTTTAAAACATCTCGCTCTACTAGGCTACTACTCTAGACCTACTCTAGTACCAGGTAGATTTTCCGTACAGCTGCAAGACGACAAGGTATCCTGACCCTTAAAAAGACCCATGCTTATCACAAGAACCAATATCATCTTCATCATCATCATAATCACCCTGCCCTGTGACAACCAACCTTGAAGTTCTATTGATAGCGTGGTGTCCTGGCAGTAGTGCTGTAATCAGTAGCGCATGTATAGCAGGATTTAAACTCAAATTAGAAAAATCTTGGTAGGCGACAAGTAAAGAAGATTGTGGGAGAAAACTAGTAGAGAGCTACAGAGAGAGTTCATTCCACGACTCAAATAGATCATGTCGTCCATGTCCACTAGTACAGCAGCGGAAGCTCCTCTTTCCGATAACATTAAGGATTGGCCTTTACGAAGAATCTCTCAACCTCATCATCGTAATGATGTCCTCTTGAGTGGTCCACAAACTGGAAGCAAGAACAAAAACGACAACAGAGCTGATGCATCCACGGAGGAGGTAGTACCAATACTAGTACCATGGAGAAGCAGCAGCTTTACCAGCATCGACAGAACTGACAGCAACGAAAGTAAGAGCCACGAAGACTGGATAACGAAGCAGTCTTTGATTTCCTACGACACTGTCCAGGGCAATCAACGATTTTTGGAATTGCTTTCATCTCACCTGGAAGAATTCGAGAGCAAGAGTAGTATCGAAAAGCCATTGGTCACCGTCCAAGTTCTCAAGGAGTGGAGGAACCAGGCCCCTCCTGGTCGTTTTCTGGTAGCTGAACCCGACACTGATCCACCACTCTGGAAGGATATTGGTGACAAAAAGGCAAGAGCTCGCATCAGCAAGGCATTCAAACACTTGACCAAGAGCAAGAATGGAACGAACGACGCAGCAATGACTTACGCAAATGCAAAATCCGATACGTCTGCTTCATTTTCATCATCCTCTCAAATTGATACTTTCATTGGTGCTGAAGACTGTCGAGATACAGCAAGTTCGGTCACACCTCCAACGTTCAAACAGAAGAAGAACCAGGAGGAGGAAACGAAATCCGCAGTAGCTGATGTCGATGATGTTGCAGGCATACCAAACGTCTCCGCTACGTTGTTGGAACCTACAGCATGCAAATCGCAGAGGATGTTTGGTTTTAAAGAATTAGGAACATCGAGTTCAGAAACATTGGAAAATGAAAAAGGAGCGAGGCTTGTCCAAACCCATCAGCATCCACTCGAGAATAATCTTGCTCTGCCGTCCAAAACAAACGTTGTCGTACCACATAAGCGTCCAGCCATTCCCAGCTTTCATCAAAACCTCAAAAAGAATGAACGGCGAATATCGGAACAGCTTTTCATGGCTCAAAAAGATGGGAAAATTTATGGTCGTCGGAAAGAGCGAGACCAGCTCGTTCAAATTTACAAACAGCAGCGGGAACGATATGCACTGTTTTTACAACACCAGCGACAGTTGAAACGCGATCATCCTTCTTTGAATAAAAAATCGTATCCAATGTACTCGTCACAGATGGAACGTTTCTCTCAAACGTCATCAACGACAGTAGTGCCCGGTGATGCGGTATTTCCTGAAGTTGTTTTCGTATTCATATCTGGAAGTATGGGTGTGGGGTAAGCAGATCTGCCGATCGATTTCTTTTTTTCTTTTTTTCTCTTTTTCACATTGGTTGTCTAAACATATTCTCATTCCTTTTTTCGTCGACGTACAGCAAAACGTGTCTAGCAACTACACTAAGAAATCCACCAGAGGAGGAAATCGACGTTCCTGAGACGGATGACGGCTCATTATCTTCGTATTTGACTGAAAATGCAATGGGGCAGCACCAGCCTTTTTTTCTGCATGGGAAATTCGAGCATTGCAAATGGAAAGATCCCAATGCAGTTTTTGTTGCTCTTATTGCAGATTTTTGTGACCAATTATTGAAGCGAAAGGACCCTGCGCTCACCAAACAGTTTCGAGATGCCATTGAGTTAGCACTGCAAGACGATATTACCCTCTTGATTAACCTTGTTCCACTTTTGACACCCATCCTCAAAAAGTCCAATCTCGAATTGGATGGAAATAAGTCTAGCAAGGTCTCGTCGCAAGGAGCGTACGAATGTCTGGCATTGCAGCGTGTCAAGATTGTTTTTGGTTTATTTTTAAGGACCATTGCAGAGGCCTCTTCCCATGCGATTATAGTACTATTGGACGACCTCAACTATGCCAGCGAGCCTGCTATGGATATTTTGACGTCTCTTGTTCAAGACAAGGAAAACTGTGGGGTTCTGTTTATGGGGACCTGTCCTCGAGAGGAATGTAAGAGCAAACATTACCTTCGAGCCATCGAACGAATGGACGCCATTCACACTGTTAGCCTTACCAGGATTGAGGTTAGCAACTTGGAAGAAACCAGCGTGCACAGAATGCTTGCGGAGACATTGATGCTCAAAGAACAGGAAACGCTAGTGTTAAGAGGCCTTGTATTTTCTCTCACGAAGGGAAATCCAACATTTATCAAAGAGTTGCTGCGGAATTTTCAGGATAAGGGTATTTTGCGATACGAAGAAGCCTCTAGGCAATGGACGT
>Ga0100398_1003623_pt1 | contig 12593 bp, 10 predicted proteins | sample CryGeymeta201522_FD_81568 | JGI IMG/M metagenome (GOLD analysis project Ga0100398, IMG submission 81568) | Groundwater microbial communities from Crystal Geyser aquifers in Utah, USA - Crystal Geyser metaG 2015-22 | ecosystem: Environmental > Aquatic > Deep subsurface > Groundwater | place: USA... | reverse complement strand
GCGGAAACGGAGGGATTCGAACCCTCGATGAGGCTCTACACCCCATACTCCCTTAGCAGGGGAGCACCTTCGGCCACTCGGTCACGTTTCCTGAAAATCAGAGCCGCGATTATGTCACGACTTGGGGCTTGTTTCAGGCTGGCGCCTGATCCAGACCAAATGCCTTGTGCAGCGCGCGCACGGCAAGCTCCATGTATTTTTCGTCGATCACCACCGACGTCTTGATCTCGGAGGTGGAAATCATCTGGATGTTGATGCCTTCTTCGCTGAGCACGCGGAACATGGTGCTGGCCACGCCCACATGGCTGCGCATGCCGATGCCCACAATGGAGACCTTGCATATCTTGGTATCGCCCACCACTTCCTCAGCGCCGAGCTTGGGCATCACCACGTTTTTCAGCAAATCCATGGTCTTGGCGTAGTCACCGTGGTTCACGGTGAAACTGAAGTCGGTCAAACCACCCTTGCTGATGTTCTGGATGATCATGTCGATTTCGATGTTGGCATCAGCCACGGCACCCAGAATCTGGTAGGCAATGCCGGGCTTGTCGGGCACGCCCAGCACAGAAATTTTGGTCTCGTCGCGGCTGAACGCGATGCCTGAAACGATGGCTTGCTCCATGTTTTCGTCTTCCTCAAAAGTGATCAGGGTGCCGCTGGCGGCCTCAGTGTTGATGTCGATATCCCACGGCGTGAAGCTCGAGAGCACACGCAGTTTGACCTTGTATTTGCCGGCAAACTCGACTGAGCGAATCTGCAGCACCTTGGAGCCCATGGAGGCCATCTCCAGCATTTCCTCAAAGCTCACCGTTTCCAGACGGCGCGCCTCGGGCACCACGCGTGGGTCAGTGGTGTACACGCCATCGACGTCGGTGTAGATCAGGCATTCATCGGCTTTCATGGCCGCCGCCACGGCCACGGCCGAGGTGTCAGAGCCGCCGCGGCCCAGCGTGGTGATGTTGCCTGATTCGTCCAGGCCCTGGAAACCAGTCACGATGACAACCCGCCCGGCCGCAAGGTCGGCGCGCACGCGTTTGTCGTCAATGGATTCAATACGAGCCTTGGTGTAGGCGTTGTTGGTGCGAATGGGCACCTGCCAGCCCGCGTAGCTCACCGACTCCAGGCCCTCGGCCTGTAGCGCAATGGCCAGCAAGGCGCTCGATGCCTGCTCGCCGGTGGCGGCCAGCATGTCGAGTTCGCGGCTGTAAGCGTCGGTCAGGGTGGACGGCGCGAGTTCCTTGGCCAAAGCCAGCAAACGGTTGGTTTCGCCACTCATGGCGCTGGGCACCACCACCATCTGGTGGCCGACGCGCGCCCATTTGGCGACGCGTTTGGCGACATTGCTGATGCGCTCGGTTGAGCCCATCGAGGTACCGCCGTATTTGTGAACAATCAAGGACATGAAGGGGTCGAGGTGGGTTGCAAAAGCTGCGGATTGTACCAATCAAGGGTTTTTCCGCGCCTGACACAAAAGCCCTGCCCCACCTTGATGTGCAACTGGTGGCCACGGGTGCGGCAGGCCTCGAGTTGCGCTGTCAATTCATCAAGTTGCGCGGCAGCCGGTGTGGCCTGGTACACGCTCAACAGCCAGTGGCGCAGCAGATTGACCAGCCGCGGACGGCTTAAGGTTTGCATGGCTTTGATGTCGGGCGGCACGCCGATGCGCTTCAGGTCTTCAGCCGCCACCTCCTGCAGCAGGGTTTGCGCCTGCGCCGCGTGGCGGCTGCTGCGGGCAAAAGTGTCTCGAAATTGGGGAAAACAGGCTTGCAGTGGGGGCATAAGACGCGCTCGAATGCGGTTGCGGGTAAAGCGTTCATCGACATTGCTGGGGTCTTCGATGAAGTCTGTACCCTGCGCCTTAAGCCAGGCCCGTATCGCCGCGCTGCTGACCTGCAGCAAGGGGCGGCACCAGGTCAGGCCGGCGCGCTGCCACTGCGCTGGCATGGCGCTCAGGCCCGGCAGGCCGGCACCGCGGCTCAACGCCAGCAACAGGGTTTCGACCTGGTCATCGGCGTGCTGTGCGATGGCGATGGTTTGGACGGCTTGAAAGGCAACGGGTCCATGCTGCGCCAGCGCCTCGATGGACCGGTAGCGGGCGTGGCGCGCGGCGGCTTCAGGGCTTTGCCCCGAGGCATGGCGGGCATCGACTTTTTGCACCACCAACGGCACCTGCAGCCGCTCACAAAAGGCCCGGCAATGGCGCTCGAAGTCGTCGCCCGCTGCCTGCAGGCCGTGGTGCACATGCACCGCCGTCACCTGACCCGGCCATCGGCGTGCGCAGGCCAGCAGCAGCGCAGTGGAATCGGCACCGCCGCTGTAGGCTACGGCCAGTGGCAAGGCTGGTTGAAAGGCAGCCATGGCCTGCTCAAAGGACTGCGTCATGGCAAACCCACTGAATCGGCCCGATACCATACACAAACCTTGAACGGGAGCTCCGTCACTGCGAGCGAAGCGCGGCAGTCCATGCAGTCGGAGGTCATGGATTGCGTCACTTCGTTCGCAACGACGAGGTAGAGAGGTTATTTGCCTGTGGTCTTGGTGTCAGTGAAGCGGCCATAGCTTTGCAGCCGCTCGTAGCGCCGCGCCAGCAAGTCTGCCACCTTGAGGTCACTGACCTGGCGGTACGCTTCGGTCAAGGCGCGCTTGAGGAAAGCCGCCATTTGTTTGGGGTCGCGCTGCGCGCCGCCCACCGGCTCGTTGACGATCTTGTCGATCACGCCCAGGGCTTTCAGGCGGTGCGCGGTGATGCCCAGCGCGTCGGCAGCCTCCTGCGCCTTGTCGGAGGTTTTCCACAAAATGGAGGCGCAACCCTCGGGGCTGATCACCGAGTAAATCGAATACTGCAGCATCAGCAATTGGTCGCCCACCGAAATCGCCAGCGCGCCGCCCGAGCCACCCTCGCCGATGATGGTGACGATGATCGGCACCTCAAGCTGCGCCATCTCGAAGATGTTGCGACCGATGGCTTCGGCCTGGCCGCGCTCTTCGGCTTCGATGCCGGGGTAGGCGCCGGGCGTATCGACAAAGGTGAACACCGGCAGCTTGAACTTTTCGGCAGTTTTCATCAGCCGCAAGGCTTTGCGGTAGCCCTCGGGCTTGCTCATGCCAAAGTTGCGGCTGGCACGCTCGCGGGTGTCGCGGCCCTTTTGCTGGCCGATCACCATGCACGGCGTGCCGTTGAAACGCGCCAGTCCGCCGACGATGCTGAGGTCGTCGGCAAAGTGCCGGTCACCATGCAGCTCGACAAAATGGGTGAACAGCTCGTTCACATAGTCCATCGTGTAGGGGCGCTCGGCGTGGCGCGCAATCTTGGTGATTTGCCAGGGCGTCAGGTCACTGTAGATGTCTTTGGTGAGCTGCTGGCTTTTCTTGGCCAACTGGGTGATTTCAGCCGAAATATCGACCGCCGACTCGGTCTGCACGTAGCGCAGCTCTTCAATCTTGTTTTCCAGCTCGGCGATCGGGGTCTCGAAATCGAGGAAGGTTTTTTTAGCCATGATGGGCTCCTGTTAAACGATCGGGGGATTGAATGCTTGCGAACATCTTTGTCGCCCACCATTGCAATAAGACCCGTCATTGCGAGGAGCGCCAGCGACGTGGCAACCCATGGCCCCAGGCATCCTGGATTGCCGCGCTTCGCTCGCAATGACGGACATTTTCAAATTTTAAAAAACAGATCAGTATTCCACCGGCACCGGATCCAACGAGCGCCAAATATACCAAGTTGCCACGGTGCGGTATGGCGCCCAGGCCAGCGCCACTTCACGCGCTTCGCTGCGGCTGACGGCCTCGCCCGAGAAATAGCTTTTGCTGATGCCGTTGATCAGGCCAACATCGTCCAGCGGCAACACATTGGGGCGCATCAGGTGAAAAATCAGAAACATCTCGGCGGTCCAGCGGCCAATGCCACGAATGGCCACCAGTTCGGCGATGATGGCCTCGTCGTCCATCGCCGTCCAGTCGTCAACGCGCACCAAACCACCGTCAAAGTGAATCGCCAGGTCGACCAGGTATTCCACCTTGCGCGCACTCAAACCCGCCGAGCGCATGTCGTCGATCTTGAGCTTGAGCACCTGCGCGGGGGTCATCGTGGGCGTTAGTCCAGCGAATCGGTCCCACACGGTTTGCGCCGCTTTGACCGAAATTTGCTGACCGACCACGCTGCGCGCCAGCGTGGCAAAGGCATCGCCCCGGCTTTGCAGGCAGGTCTTGCCGAATTTCGGGATCAACCGCTTCATGACGCGGTCTTTTTTCACCAGATGCTTGCAGGCGTCCGCCCAATAAGAAGGCGTCGGACAATTTTCTACAGCAGTCATCATGACAGCACCATCATTTGGTAACTTCCCAAGTGGTGCCGCTGGCCGCGTCTTTCAGCACGATGCCCAGCGCCAGCAACTCTTGGCGAATGCGGTCAGCCTCAGCAAAGTTTTTGGCGGCCTTGGCCGCCGCCCGCTCGGCAATGCGCTGGGTAATGTCGGCTTCGCTCAGAGCCGCGCCCGACTGCAAAAACGCATGAGGATCTTGCTGAAGCAACCCTAGGCAGCCGCCCAGCGCATTCAGCACACCCGACAGCGCACCCGAGCGGGTTCGATTGACTTCACCAGCCAACTCGAACAGCACGGACACGGCTTCAGGCGCGCCAAAGTCCTCGTCCATGGCAGTCTTGAAGCGCGCTGCAAAGGGTTCGGTCCAATCGATAACAACTGTGTCAGGCGGCACCAGCGCCAGCGCGGTGTACAGGCGCTTGAGTGACTGACGGGCGTCTTCGAGGTGCACATCGCTGTAGTTCAGGGCGCTACGGTAGTGCGCGCGCACAATGAAAAAACGCAGCGTTTCGGCATCGAAGCGGGCCAAAATTTCGCGGATGGTGAAAAAGTTGCCCAGGCTTTTGGACATCTTCTCGTTGTCGCGCGTGACAAAGCCGTTGTGCATCCAGAAGCGCGCCAAGGGCTGGCCGGTGGCGCCTTCGCTTTGGGCTATTTCGTTTTCATGGTGAGGAAACTGCAAGTCGGCACCACCACCATGAATGTCGACCGTCTGGCCCAGCAAATCGCCGCACATGGCCGAGCACTCGATGTGCCAGCCCGGTCGCCCGGTGCCATACACGCTGCCCCATTTGGCATCAATGGGTTCCGCCGGTTTGGCCGATTTCCACAGCACAAAGTCGAGCGGATCGGTCTTGCCGTCAGTTACGGCCACACGCTCGCCAGCGCGCAATTCGTCAAGCGATTTGCCGCTGAGCTTGCCGTAGCCGTCGAATTTGCGCACCGCAAAGTTCACGTCGCCGTCGCCACTTTGATAAGCCAGCCCCTTGTCATGCAACTGGCCGATGAGCTTGAGCATGGACGGTACGTAGTCGGTGGCGCGCGGCTCGTGCGTGGGGCGCTCGATGCCCAGCGCATCGGCGTCCTGGTGCAGGGCAGCCACCATGCGGTCGGTCAGGGCGCGGATGGTTTCACCGTTTTCCAGGGCGCGTTTGATGATTTTGTCGTCAATATCGGTCACGTTGCGCACATAAGTGACCTGGTAGCCGCTGCGCTTGAGCCAGCGCTGCACCACATCGAACGCTACCATGGCCCGCGCGTGGCCCAGATGGCACAGGTCATACACCGTCATGCCGCACACATACATGCGGACATGGCCGCTTTGCAGCGGCGTAAAAGCTTCAATCACACGAGACATCGTGTTGTAAATGCGCAAACTCATGAGTCGTTCAAATCCAATGGAGGGGTCAATGCAGTGCCAGTTGGGGTGCGCAAACCAGGCGCATGCAGCGTGGCGTGTAGCGACCGGCCAACACCCCAAAAAAAGCCCCGTCGGCTACAATTCTTGTCAGTATAAGGCCCTGTCAACACCTGCGGGCAGGCAGGACGAGCCACCCCATCAGACCCACCCACCCATGAAGCACGCCCGTTCCGTCGTACGAAAAACCCTGCGTTGTCTCATCCTTGCCGGCACCTTTTTGGCGCTGGCAAGCCAGGCGGACGAATACTCGGACACCCGTGAACTGGTGCGCGCCAACAAGTTTGCCGAGGCTCTGGTCAAGGTGGAAAGCCACCTGGCGACCAAGCCGGCCGACCCCCAAATGCGCTTTCTCAAAGGCGTGATTCAGCGCAATCTTGGCCAGCAGGCCGAGGCCATGGCCACCTTTACCAGCCTCACGCAAGACTACCCCGAACTGCCCGAGCCCTACAACAACCTGGCGGTGCTACAGGCTGCGCAAGGTCAGTATGACGAGGCGCGCGCAGCGCTCGAAATGGCGATCCGCGCCAACCCGGCTTATGCAACGGCTTATGAAAATCTGGGCGATGTTTATGCCCGACTGGCCGGTCAGGCCTACAGCAAAGCCCTGCAACTCGACAGCGGCAATGCCGCACTGCCGCGCAAATTGACCTTGATCGGTGACGTCTTCAAGTCTTTGCCGTAAGGCCTACGTTCCCGCCGCGGTTGTGCATCAATCAGCCCGGTTTTAGCCAACTTTTCCCAAGGAGCAAGCAGATGAATTTCAAGAAATTTGGTATCTGGGCGCGCAGCGCAGTCGCCGCCACGGCGCTGTTGACTGCGGCCAACCTGACGCTGGCGCAAGCCGCGCCACAGGTCAAATTTGCCACCTCAGCGGGCGACTTTGTGGTGGAGGTGTACCCCGAAAAGGCACCCAAGACGGTAGAGAATTTTTTGCAGTACGTCACTGAAAAGCACTATGACGGCACCATTTTTCATCGTGTGATCGGCAACTTCATGGTCCAGGGTGGCGGCTTCGACGCCAACTACCAGCAAAAACCCACCCGAGCGCCAGTCGTCCATGAAGGCCGCATGGCCCATGAAAAAGGGTTGCGCAACACGGTCGGAACCCTGGCCATGGCACGCACCTCCGACCCGCAGTCGGCCACCGCCCAGTTTTTCATTAACGTGGCCGACAACCGCCGCCTCGACCCCGTCGCCATTCCGCCCGGTGACCCGGTGCCGCGTTTTGAATTCCAGGGCGAGGTGTATACCAACACGCCCCGCGCTGACCTGTTGAATTCCAAGCGCCTGTTTGGTTACACGGTTTTTGGTAAAGTGATCTCAGGCATGGAGGTGATCAATGCCATCAAGGCCACACCCACCGGCCCCGGCGGCCCGTTTGGTGTCGACGTGCCCAAAACCCCCATTCTTATCAACTCCGCAACCCTGGTGAAATAAATCATGAGCAATCCCCAAGTCGAACTCCACATCAAAAACTACGGCACCATCACGCTGGAACTCGACGCCGAAAAAGCGCCCAAGTGCGCCGCCAACTTCCTCGCCTACGTCAACAAGGGCCACTACGACAACACTGTTTTTCACCGCGTGATTCCCGGCTTCATGGTGCAAGGCGGCGGTATGGAACCCGGCATGGCGCAAAAGCCCTGCGACGCGCCGATCGAAAACGAAGCCAACAATGGCCTGAAAAACCTCAACTACACCGTGGCCATGGCGCGCACCAGCGACCCGCACTCAGCCACCGCCCAGTTTTTCATCAACGTGGCCGACAACAGCTTTCTGAACCACACCGCACCCAGCGCCCAGGGCTGGGGCTACGCCGTATTTGGCAAAGTGGTGGGCGGCATTGACGTGGTAGACAAGATCAAGGCTGTCAAAACCGGCCGCAAGGGCTACCATGACGACGTGCCGCTGGAAGACGTGGTGATCGAAAAAGCCGTCGCACTGTAACCGCACGGGGACTCAAATGTCCCGCCACGCGCCAGCCAACCAGTACGTCGAACCCGTGGCTGGGTCCGAGGTCTCAGCCCCGGCCCGCTGGCGCACGCTTGACTTTATCTCCGACCTGCACCTGCAGGCCAGCGAGCCGGCCACCTTTGCCGCTTGGCAGCGCTACATGGCGAGCACGCCAGCGGACGCGCTGTTCATTCTTGGCGACCTGTTCGAGGTTTGGGTGGGCGACGATATCACCCGTGCGGCTGGCGACCCCGATGGCGCTTTCGCGCTGCAATGTCAGCAGATCATCCGGGCCACGTCAGCGCGCCTGCCGGTTTACTTCATGCACGGCAACCGCGATTTTTTGCTGGGTGATGACTTTGCCAAGGGCTGCGGCATGACGCTGCTGCCTGACCCGACCGTGCTCGACTTTGATGGCCAGCGCGGGTTGCTGTCACATGGCGACGCGCTGTGTCTGGATGATGTGGCCTACCAGCAGTTTCGCCTGCAGGTGCGCAACCCGGCATGGCAGCAGGCAATTTTGGCCAAGCCATTGGCCGAACGCCAGGCCCTGGCGCGCACGCTGCGCGCCCAAAGCCAACCGCGCCTAGCTGACGGCGCCAGCTATGCCGACGTGGACGCCAATGAGGCCAAGGCCTGGTTACAGGCCAACACCGCCAGCACCCTGATCCACGGCCACACCCACATGCCCAAAGACCACGTAATCGATAACAGCCAGCAGCCGGTATGGCGGCGGCTGGTCTTGAGCGATTGGGACACCAAAGCGCAGCCACCCCGGCTCGAAGTGCTGCGACTACAGGCTGGCCACGCACCCCGACGCGTCGCGGTGGCACCCAGCGCCTGAGGTTTTACGGCTTCAACAGCACCTTGAGTGTGTTTTGCAGGCGGCGCACCTGCGCCGCGTCGAAACCTGATGCCAGCACGGTTGCTGCATCTTGCGCCCAGGTTTGCGCCGGTGTTGGGTCATTTCGCTTGGTGAGCAACTGCAATTGGTACATGCGCCGCGCGCTCATCTGCTCGGCTGGCGTGGGCAATTCGGCAGCCATTTCAAGCCGCAGCAAGGCCGTTGCGGCTTCGCCAGATGCGGGCTGCGACAGCGCCTTGACCCAGGCCCCGCGCGCTGCCGGGCTGACCCGGTTGCCCAGTTCCTGAACCGTTGGCACCTGGTCCGCGTCGCGCGTCTCCCAAGCCGCCAGCAAATGCGTCAAGGCCTCGCCATGCGCCTGGGCTGCCAGCTTGCGCAGGGCAAACTGGGCTTGCTCAAGCGCGTCGCGCTGCGCCCTGAAGGCGGCGTCACCCAAACGCGGCGCGTCAGAGCGCTCGCCATAGGCGGGACGGTCCGCGCGGTCACCACGTGCGCCACCACGCTCGTCCATGCGGCCCGGGCCGCGTGCATCACGGCCACCGGGGCGGCCGCCATCCTTGCGGTCACCAAACTTGCCGCTGCGGCCCATGGTAGCGGGTTCTTCTTTTTTCATGCCAGGGCGGTCGTCGCCGCGCATCGCAATCACGCGCTTGGGCGGCGCCACAGGCTTGGCCGTTTCAGCGACTGGCGCAGCTTCGGCGGCCTCGGTTGCAACGGGCTCACCCGTTACAGTTTCGCCCGGCAAATCCTCGCCTGCCACAGCTTCACCCGCAGAAGCCTTTGTCTCCTCCGCTGCGTCTACTGACGCAGCAGCAGAGGCAGACACTGATGCAGAATCATGCGCCGCAGCGTCAGACAAAGCCGTTGTCACATTCGCCTCGGCAGGCCCGGCAGCAGCCACAGCGGCCTGCGCCTGGACCTGGCCGCTCAGCGCGGCATCAAGCGTAGCCATGGCAGCACGAATGGCCTGCGCATCGCCTGAGGCATTGGCCGCCTGCAGCGCTTTGGACGCTTCCAGCACGGTGCGGTCGCGCTCGCCCAAGGCGCCCTGTGCTTTCTCGCGCTCGGCTGTTTTGCGGTTGAAGGCCTCGTCGATCGGTTTGCGGAACGCGTCCCAGAGTTTTTGCTCCTGGCGGCGGTCGATCGGCACGCGGTGCGCTTCGGCCTGCCAGCGTTGCTGTAGCGCCTTGACGGCATCGATGCGCAGCATGGGCTCTTCGCCAAGCGCACGGGCTTCATCGATCATGGCATGGCGCGCATCCAGGCTGAGCTTTTGCAGGGTTTCGAGCGGCTCGGCCGCGTGGTCGATGGCGGCTTTCCAGAGCGGCTGCAGTTCGGCAAACATTTTTTCGCCGATATGGCCAGAATCGCGCCAGCGGTCGCCAAACTGGTGCAGCACACGGCTAAAGCCCTTCCAGTCGTCGTCCAGCGCCACCCGGTTGGCCTCGGCCCAAGCCTTGAGTTCTTCGATCAGCGCCAGGCGCTGGGCGCGGTGCTCGGCCGACTCGGCCTTCATTTTCTCGAGCCAGGCTTCCACCACCTTGTGGGCTTCGTTGCAGGCTTCGTCAAAGCGTTTCCACAGCGCATGGTTGGGCACGCCGCCCTGGTCGGTCAGCTTCCACTGCTCACGCAGTGCACGCAGTTGGTCCTGCATCTTGCGGCCCCCCATGGCCTGGCCCTCGGGGCGCTTGAGCAAGCCTTCGGCATTGGTCACCAGTTCTTCGCGCAACTGATCGGCGCGCCAGCGTTGCCAGCCTTCGAGTTCGCCGGCTGCTACCAGCGCCGCATGGGCCTGCGCTTCAAGCTTATCGTCAATCAGACGGCCGTTGTCCTTGAGCGCCTGGCGCAAAGCGTTGGCCGCACCGGCGCTGGCCTTGCCATGGCCCTGGGCCATTTCATGCTCCAGCTTGGCCAGCACCTCAGCCACAAAAGCTGTGGCCTTGGCACGAATCTCGGGGTCCACTTTGGGCTTGGAGGGCGTTACCACGGCCTCTAGCGGCACACCACGCGCCACGCGCAGTTCATCAGCCCACACCGGCACCTTGGGCAACGGCGCACTGGCGTCTTGTGCGGCAGTCACCGTGAGCGCCAGCGCTTCCTGGAAAGCCTGCCAGACCAGTTGCAACTGCGCTTGCGAGTCGTTCAACTGCGATACAAAACGCACATCAACACTGGCCCAGTTGGCGTCGCCCTGCAACGCCTCAGCCTCGGTTTGCCAATGCACCACGTCCAAGGCCAGCGCCTCCTGGGCGGCTTGGGCATCGGTCCAGGGTTTGGTGGACAGCACTTCGATGCGCTGCGCCAACAGCACCGCTGCCTCGCGCTGCACCTGCACCCGGTGCTGCAAATCTTCGATGGCGCGCACGCGCTCGACCAGTTGGGCTTTCAGGCCGGCCAGCGGCTCTTTGCTGAGTGGCGCGCCGGCTTTGGCGGCATCGCGCTGCCAGGCCAGGGCATCGGCCAGGTTGAGCTTGCTCAGGGCCAGCAGAGCCTGGGCCTTGTCGGTCCATTCAAGTGCAATGGTGGCCTGCGTTTTGCTGCGCTTGATGTCGTCGAGCTTTTCACGCAGCAATTTGGCAGCGCCCTTGTCCTTGCCGCTGAGTTCCTTGAACACCTGCTGCAACTGGTCGGCGCTCGGACTGGTCGCCAGCCATTCGCGAATGCAGGCCATGCGCTCACCCGAGGTTTGCTTGGAAAACGCACCCAGCGTCATGGCATCGAGCGGATGCGCTTGGGCGGTTTTGGCGCTGACGGCAGGTGCGTCAGGAGTGGGGGCTGCTTTGTTTTGGGTAGAAAAAGGGAACATCGACATCGCGCACTAGATAGAGTAGGTGCCCACTGCCAGGCAGCGGGAATAAACGCCTATTTTCGCCGGGTTTTGGCGCTTGACCAAAAAAACAATTTGAGACGAATCTCGACAGGCTGTTCATACACCTCAAACTGTTCGCATTGGTCGTCAACGAGAGGCGCGAAATCATGCCGCAATTCATGCAGTTTGGGTCATGGCTTGCTTGCTTCAATGCGGTCGCAATGACGCTGTTTTAACGTTCATCGTTGAATTTCCAGACATTTTCTAGAATATAAAACCTAATTTATATGGTTGACTAGGTATATTCACCGCCTCTAGAATTCGCCAACCTTGACAAAACCAAGGGATAACCCTTATCCGCTGCCGAACCCGGCAACATCAAATCTCTGCACCACCAGGCCAGTAACCGCAGGATATTGATAGCGTAACAACCCATGCTTGGGTCCCCGGTGTGAGTTTCAAGTTTGTCTTGAAGCACACAACGGCCCTCGCGCAAGAAGGAGAAGCTATGACAGCGTCTTACAACATGAGTTTCCGCCTGAGACAAGCCACGACCATCCTCACCAAAGGCTTTTTTCAGATTACCCACAACAGCTTTGCCCTGATTGGCCTGGCCGTCTTGTTCGTTGTCATGGCTTTGGTTGCGCGCCCCGAGCTGCGCGAGCTTGGCGAAAGCAAGCTCTACAGCGTGCTACAAGAGCGCCAGCAAGAAAGTGTTGGCATGGTCAGCGACCCCGTTGCCAACGACCGCGCCACCGCCACTGACCCCAAAGCCTTGCCCAAGCAGCAAGCCGCTGTGGCCTACTGGCTGAGCAAGAAATACCGCGTGGCACCCGAGCCCATCGGCGCGCTGGTGGCCGAGGCCTACAGCGTGGGTGCGCAGGTCAAAATCGAACCCACGCTGATCCTGGCTGTGATGGCTATCGAGTCGCGCTTTAACCCGTTTGCCCAAAGCCATGTGGGCGCGCAAGGCCTGATGCAGGTCATGACCAAGATCCACAGCGACAAATACGAAGACTTTGGCGGCCAGTATGCCGCGTTCGACCCGCTGGCCAACCTGCGGGTGGGCGTGAAAGTGCTCAAAGACTGCATTCGCATGGCCGGTTCGGTGGAAGGTGGTCTGAAATACTATGTGGGCGCGGGCAACCTGGAAAGCGACGGCGGCTACGCAGCTAAGGTCATGGCCGAATACGCCCGGTTGCAGCATGTGGCCGACGGCCG
>Ga0100398_1003613_pt1 | contig 12610 bp, 6 predicted proteins | sample CryGeymeta201522_FD_81568 | JGI IMG/M metagenome (GOLD analysis project Ga0100398, IMG submission 81568) | Groundwater microbial communities from Crystal Geyser aquifers in Utah, USA - Crystal Geyser metaG 2015-22 | ecosystem: Environmental > Aquatic > Deep subsurface > Groundwater | place: USA... | reverse complement strand
TATAAAACTCAGCTAAAACTAAATATTCTGACTCCTTATTTTTTCATTTTGTTTTTACCATTTTATCTTTATACTTTCTCCATATCTCTTTTCTTATATATGGTGTTATTATTGTTAGTTTGTGCATTGGAAAGAGATTATGAGTTAAAATCGCATTTGTTTGTTACGAGTGATTTTATTCATAATTTCTTTCTACACAACCTGATTAAATTTTACAGATTATACTAAAGATGTTCAAAATACTAAATCTGGTTTTGCTTCTCCTATGTGATGAATATTAAAATATATTCAAAATGAAGATGGTTTACATATAAATCAAGATTTTTTTGGATGAAAAAATATTGTTTCTCAAAATGATATAGATGAATTATTAAAAACTTTTGATGAAAAGTTGAGTGAAATAAAAAATATCAAAAAAGAATTAAAAGATTCGTCTTTACAAGATGTAGAAAAAAAATTTATATTAAACTCTTTAAATTGAGTTTGATTAAGGTATATGATTTTTAAATCATCAATTTTTTTAGAAGCAGAAAAATCAGGTTTTGAATTAACTGATGAACAAAGAAATTTTTATTTAAGAAGAGTTAATAAACTCCAAACTATGGTTTATTGACCTGAAATTAGTTCTTTTGATTCAGAAAAAGGTTCAATATTAGAAGAACTTAATAATTTATATCAAAATAATAATTCTAAACTAGATGAATGAGAAAAAAATGCATATTTAGAATGTTTAAAAACTCTTTGATTTAATTGAATAAGTGCAACTAATAATTTAAAAAAAAGTTGAAATAATAATAAATTAGGAGAGATTTTCTTATCAAAAGAAAAAGTTGTTGGATTATTTGAAATGTTAATTGATTTGTATGAATTAAAATGATGGTCAGTCTTTGTAGATCATAAAGTAGGAAATTTTTCAATTAAAAAAGAAAAAAAGCAAATTATTTTACCAGAATCTAAATTGGAAAAAACTTCACTTAAAAGAATATTAGAGCTTTTTGATCATGAAGTTTGAGTTCATATGGTTAGATGATTTAATTCATCAAAAACTTTGAATACAAATTGAGATTGATATTTAGAAGCAGAAGAATGAATGGCAACTCTTACAGAACTTATGTTTGATGAAAAAATTGAAGGTATTTCAGTTAGTCCAACAATTCATCATATAACAACATATGTTGCTGAAAATTTTGATTTTGATAATACAATTAAATTTTTAGAGTTATATTATAAACTTTTAAAACCAAAAAATACTTCTTTTGATGATATAAAAAAAGAAGCATTAGATAGAGCTCTTAGAGTAAAAAGATTTGTTTCAATGTATGAAAAATGATCAAATAGAAAAGATGTAAGTTACACTAGATGACAAACTCAAGTTGTAGAGTATTTTCAAAATAATGATACTGAAACAAGATGACAATTTTTAAATGATTTTTATTTTGCTAAGTTATCTTTTGAAGATATATGATTGGTTAAAGAATTTAGAGAAAGTTTATGAATTGATGAAAGTGAATTAAAATATCCACTTTGGATTGGAAAAATCCTTTATAAAAAATTACTTTGAGAAGAAGTAACTTTAGCTTGACTAAAAGAAGAAGATTTTAGATTTGAGCAAATTGAGAAATTAAGTATTTGAGTAAAAAGAAAAGTAGTTAAAATATTGCAAGAAATTAGATGAAAGAAATGAAAAAATAATGAAATATAAAAAAAGACTAGATTAACTAGTCTTTTTTTATTATTTTGTTATAATAAATACATTTAAAAATAAGGTATTTAAATTATGAAAAAATTTTTTAGTTCTAAGCTCTCAAAAAAGTATTTAATTGCTATAATTGTGGCACTTTTACTTTTATTAATTTGATTATCTGTAAGCCCTATATTAAACTATTTTGCAGAAAGACAAGTTTCTCAAATCATTGATATAATCTCAAATCCAGAATTAGAAAAAACATTAAATGATTGTTCTACAATATTAAACTTTGATAAATCAAAAATATCAAAAAATAATATATTTTTCAATGAAGTAAATTTTGATAAAATTTACAATACTTGTAGTCAAAAATATGATTTAAAAAATGTAGAATTAAACTTAGATAATTGTAAAACTATAATTAAAGAAACTGATAATTATTTTAAAAATAATTATGTATTTTATTCATCGCTTGATATAAAAAGAGAAGAATGTAACAAAAAATATCTAAATCCTAAATTTAGTGTTTGAACTTTTTTTAATATAAATAATGATTTTAAAACATCAATTGTTATAGATTTTGCACTTGATTTTTTCACTGATATTTGAGAAGAAAACTCTGTTCAATATTTAAAAAATAGAGATGAAGCAAAAACTAGATTAGTTAAATTACTTCAAATAGAACCTAAAATTGATATCCCGTTAGAAGATGTTTATTTATACAAAAATAAAGCAATATTAAACTTAGCTTTAGAACCTTTAAAAGAATATAAGATAAAACTTATACCTTTTGATACTACAATTTGAGAAAAAACAAAGGATAGTGAGTTTGTTTTTACAACTCCTGAAAATAAATATTTTTGAATTAAAGTAGTAGAACCATTGTCTATTTATACAAAAAACAATCTTCCAAAATTTCAAATTCTTGATTATAATTCACCAAAAACTAGTACAAAAATAAAAATATGTAGAGTTCCTGAAGAAACTTATTGAAAAATAGAAGTTTTATCTAGTAGTCAAAATAAAACTTTTACAGATGATTTCTTTAAAAAGTCAGTTCCTACTTTAAAAACTTTTGAATGTATAGAAAAAAATATAATTTTTAAAGATGAAAAAGATATAAATAAAAATACATTAATTAAAAAAGATTTTAATTTTAGTGATTTTGTTGAAGAAAATCAACCAAAAGGTTTATATGTTGTTTATTTTTCAAATCCTGAAGATACAGAATTTAATTCAAGAGTTAACAAACCATTATTTTTCTCTATAGTTAATTCTCATATTATGATGAAAACTTCAAGAAATGGTGAATGATTTTTCTTTGTAAATGATTTTGAATGAAAACCATTATGAGGTCAAAAAATAGAAGTATATTTAAATGATTTTGGTGAAATAGAAAAAACTTATAACAATGAAAAAAATGATTACGATATAAAATACAATTCTGTAATTGATAAGGATATTTTTTCAAAGAAAATTTTTCTTTGAGAAACTTGAGAAGATGGTATATTAAAAGTAAATTTAAAAGATTTAGTTAGTGATTATTTTACTAGAACTTTTGAAGATGAATGGGAATATGATTGGACAAAAATGTATAAATCATTTTTGGTAAATGCAAATTGAGTTGCAAATCAAAGTTACCTTGTTTCTACTTGGAATTCTTGAATCGCACCATGGAATTTTGGTTACACTACAAATTATTATTCTTTTGATGCTGATCAAAATAATATTAATCTAGATAGATGGTGAGATACTCCAGAATATTATTCTCATATTTATACTGATAGAAAATTATATTTGCCAAGTGAAGATGTAAATGTAAAACTTATACTTAGGAAATCACTAGATTTATCAATTCCTGATTCAAAAGAATCTTTTGATTTAAAAATTTTAAATTCAAAATGAGAAGATGTATTTAATAAAAAAATAACTTTAAATGAATTTTGAAGTTATAGTGATACACTAAATATTAGATCAGATTTTCCACTTTGAACTTATACGATATTTTTAAATAATGGAGATAAAACAATTTCTTTTTGAAATTTTGATGTTGAAGTTTTTAAAAATCCAAAATTTAAAAATGAAGTTATACTAAAAACTACTGGATTAAATAATAATTTTGTTGATATAAAAGAAACAAAGGTAGATAAACAATATTATTATGAAACTGAAAATTTTCTTTGAAAATTTAAGATAAATGCAAGTGTTATATCTAGTTACTTTTCTGGTCCTAGAGTAAAAAATGCACAATTTTCATACAAAGTTTATAAACAATATTATTATAGCGATAATTATTGGGATGATTGTTATTATGGTTGTTACTGGGAACCACCTAAAGAATTTTATACTGAGTGAACTTGAACATTAGATGCTTCTTGAATTTGAAATTTCGATGTTGATGTTGATTTTTCATCTAGTTATTCAGATTTTAAATATATAGTTGAAGTTACAGTTACTGATGAAGCTTGAGATACAATCTCTTGATCAAACTCAGTAATTGCTAAATTACCAAATGAATATAAAAAATATAACAATGAATCTAGTTTAAAATTTACATCAAGTGATAAATTTTTGAAAGTTTGATGAAAGATAGATATAGTTTGAAAATTAAATGTTTGAAAATGGACTTCAAGTTATAATGATAAATATCTTTTTGTTATAAAAAGAAAAGAATACATAAATAAAAAAGTTAAGGATGTAAATGGTTTTGATAGAAATATAGAAAATGTAGATGAAATAATTGAAAAAGTACTTTATGTAAATGATAAAAATTTTAGTGTAAATAGTGATTGAGAATTAGAATTATCTTATAAACTAGATAAAAACAGTGAATATATTTTTGAATATGGTATGATTAAAAATTCTGCTATTTGAGAATATTTATGATTAAATGAAACTGATAAAATAGAAAAAAGTAAGATAGATGAAATAGTTAAAAAATTTAGTGATGATAAAACACTTTATATAGAAAACTATATAGATGAAAAAGTTGAATGTAATGACTGAGAAAATTGTGTTGAAAAAGAAGATAATAAGGTAACAAAAACACTTTATTTAAGAGAATTATTTAATTCATCATATTTTCCTGTTATTACTTATTCAAATGATAACTCATCAAATCCAATTGAAAATGATAACAAATTAAGAGTTATATCTGAAAAACCTAGTTATAAATTATGAGAAACTGCAAAAGTTTTGATTAGATTACCAGTTTCTAACTCAAAAATACTTTGGACAATAGAAAAAGCTTGAGTTATGTCTTCTGAATATATAGATGTAGTTTGAAATGTATTTTTTAAAGAATTTATAGTTGATGATACTTTTGTACCAAATGCTTATATTTGAGTTATGATGGTTGATACAACAAACAAAACTATACCAGAATACAAGGTTTGATACAGCGAAGTTGTAGTTGATAAAACTGATAAAAAGGCATTTATTGATATAAAAACTGATAAAGAAACTTACAAACCAAGAGAAAAAGTAAACCTTAATTTAGAGGTTAAAAATAAATCTTCTGATCCAGTAAAGAGTGAATTGACTGTTATGGTTGTTGATGATTCGCTTATAAGTTTGATGTGAAATGTAGATTTAAATACTTTAGAAAAAATATTTGTAAAACTTCCTTTTAGTATACAAACAAGTATCACAAATATTGCTATGCTTAAAAATTATTATTTTTCTAGAATGTGAATTGTTGGTTGAAGTTGAGCTGGTGATTTTAAAGGTTGAGATAGTGCAGTTAGTACTAGAAATATATTTAAAAATACTGCTTACTATAATCCAAGTGTTATAACTGACGAAGATTGAGAAGCTAGCGTTTCATTTGATTTACCAGATAATTTAACAAATTTTAGAGTAATGGTAATTTCAAATTCTAAAACAAACTTTTTCTGATATGATGAAAAATTTATAGAAGTAAGAAAAAATGTAACAATTGAAGATAAAACTCCTCAAATTTTGAGAGATAATGATAAATCAACAGTTAGTGCTAATGTTTTTAATAATTCAAAAGAAGATATTGATTTCAAGGTTATTTTAACTACAAAATGAGTTGAGGTTACAGAACCTGAAAAATTAATTACACTAAAAGCATGAACTAGTAAAAATGTTTCATGGGATATAATTGCAAACTCAAGTGTTAATGAGATAGATTATACTATTTCTGCACTTTGAAATACAGCTGATAATAGTGATAAGATTGAAAATAAGATAACAATAAAGGATTCTCCAATCTTGATAAAACAAACTCTTAAATCTTGAATATTAGATTGATATTCATCACTTAATTTGCAATCAGTAATTGATAAAAACACTTCTCTTGAAAATTCAAAAGTTGAACTAATATTTTCAAATTCTAGACTTTCTTGAATAGAAAAAATAGTTTCAAGTTTAGCTATTTACCCTTATGGTTGTATAGAACAAACTACTTCAAGTACTATTCCAAATGTAATTATTAAGCAATTTTCAAACTTATTTAAAGATATTTTTGATATAGAAAATATTGATAAAAATATAAAATCTTGAGTTGATAGAATATCATCTATGCAAACAAGTGACGGATGATTTGCTTATTGGCAAGGGAATAGTAGTTCAGATTTACATATAACACCATATGTACTTAGAAGTCTTTTGTATATGAAAAAATCTTGAATTGAAGTTGATGATAAGATGATAGAAAATGCAGTTTCATATTTAGAAAAAAAATATGAAACTAGCACTGACGAAAGCGAAAAATCTGAAATATATTGGGCACTTAAATATGCTTGAAAAAAACCAGGACTTACTCTTAGAACAAAAGATTTAGATAGACATTCTTTACTTGCATACACTTATTGACTTTTCTATTCTGATAATAGGGATTTAAAAATTATTAAGGCAAATATTGAAATTTTAAAATCAAAAATTGATTCTGAAAATACAAGTTGGTATTGGGATAAATTATCAGATAAAGCAATTTTTGCTTCACTTTTACTTGATTTAAATGATGAATCATATAATGATTATATAGAAAAATTAATAGATGATTTATATGATTATGATTGGTCTAGTTATTATTATTCTACTCAATCTAAAAATAATGCATTTATTGCTTTTTATAAATATTTAGAAAAAAATAAGATTGATAATAAAGCTAAATTTTCATTTAATTTGTGAAATTTTTCAGATAATAAAAAATATGAATTATGATGAGATAATTTAAGTCTTATAAAACTAGAATATAATTTAAAAAATATTTCTGTTTGAGATTTATTAAACTTGTCAGTTTGAAATAATAGTGAAAGTAAGATTTATGTTGATTTTATAATAAAAGAATATCCAATAGATAAATTAAAAATTACTCCTACTTCAAATGGTATGAGTATAAAAAGAGAAATTTTTGAGGTAAAAAATCAAAGTTTACTAGATAAATGTTCAAATGAGTATTATTATTATGAAGAAAATAAAGTAAATTGTGATAGTGTTTTTACAAAAGTTATAGATAATAATTTTGATAAAACAAAACTATATAAAACAAAGATTATAGTTACTTTTCCAGATGAAAAAGTAAGAAGAAATCTAACAATTGAAGATTACTTACCTTGAAGTTTTAGAGTTATAAATTCTAAATTTGAAACAGAAAGTAGTTCAGTAACATGAGCTTCAAATAATTGGAATTGGAATTATAGTGAATTTAGAAGTGATGTAGTTATGGCGAATGCAAGTTATGTTTGGTGAAATACCGCTGTATTCGAATATTATTTCAGACCAGAATTTGCAGGTACTTATACTCACCCTCCTGTAACTTGATATTTGATGTATGATCCATCTTTTAGAGCAAATTCAAGTTTTAGTAATATAGTTGTGAAGTAAATGAATAAAAAAAATATTTTTATTATAATTGGAATATTTGCAGTAAGCTTTTTGTCTTACTGCTTTTTTCCAGTTATTTTTTTTACTCCAAAAGATGAACCAGGACATATTTTTTTAAGAGATAGAAATGCAATTATTATAACTGATAAAGCTAATGAATTTTGATATAAAAAAATAATAGATTTAGATTTAAATTCTGCTTTTGTAAAAGATTTATTAATCATAGAAGATAAAAATTATTATAAACATTTTTGAGTTGATATTTATTCTAAATTATGAGCATTAAAAGCAAATATAACAAATAAAAAAATAGTTTCATGAGCTAGCACTATAACTGAACAATACTTAAAAAACCATTTTTTTAAAAATAATAAAAGATCATATTTACAAAAAGCAAGAGAAGCATTTTTAGCTTTTTATTATAATTTACCATATTTGCCATCTACATTATCTAGTTTTGAAAATAGAGAATTTACAAAGAAGAGAGTACTTAGTCAGTATTTACAAAATGTATATTTTTGAAATAACTTGTATTGAATTTGAGCAGCAATGGAAGTATATTTTTGAAAAAGTGATTTAGCTGGTTTAAGTGATGAAGAAATAGTTTTACTTATAAGTTTACTTAATAATCCAAGTACAAAGTCAATTTATGATAAAGAATTTACTACTTATTTTGAAAAAGTTAAAAATAAACTATGACTTAGTTTTGAAAGAAAAATAACTGATTTAAGTAAAAAACAGAACATAGATAATTTTCCATTCTCAACTATGGATTTGCAAGCAACTTGAGATAAGATTTCTATAGATTCAAGACTTAGTTTATTTGCTAGGGACACTATAAATTCTACTATAAATAGTTTAAAAAATAAAAATGTAACTAATGCTGCAGTTTTTGCATTAAATCCAAAAACTTGAGAAATACTTATCTATGAATGAAGTAGAGATTTTTATAGCAAGGAAATTGAAGGACAAGTAAATGTAATAAATTCACCAAGGCAATCTTGAAGTACTGTAAAACCATTTTTATATTTGATGGCTTTAGAAAGCTGATATTGAATAAATGATTTATTGCTTGATATAGAAAATGAATACAATTCTTTTGAGAAAGATAAAACTTATATTAGTAATAATTATTCATTAAAAGAATATTGATTAGTTAGATTTAAAAATGCTTTGTGAAATAGTTTAAACAATGCAACTGTTAGATTGGCTTCAGAACTATGACTTGAAAATGTATATAATTTTTACAAAAAATATTGATTTAAGCTAACTGAAAGTCCTGATTATTATGGTTGGAGTTTAGTACTTTGAAATCCAAGTATAACTTTAAAAGATTTAGTTTTTAGTTATACAAAACTTCTAGATTTAAAAGATCCAAATAAATTTTTATTATTTAAGATATTGTCAGATTCAGATAATAGAGATATAAGTTTTTGAGTTAATTCTATATTAAATACTTCTATACCACAAGCTGTAAAAACATGAACAAGTAGTAATTTTAGAGATAATTTAGTTGTGTCATATTCTCCTGATTTTGCTATGTGAGTTTGGGTTTGAAACAATGATAATTCATCAATGATTTGAGTAACTGGTATAACCTGAGCAGGATATATTTGGCATCAAATAGTTGAGGAGGCAATTAAATTGTGATATATAAATGAATATGAAATATCTATTCCAGAATGAATTTCTAAAAATGAATATTGTTTAGATGAAAAATGTTTTAGAAAAGAGATAGATTACGATAAAACTGAAAAAACTTATTTTTCTATAATTGCAGATAATTATTATGATAAAAAAGATTTTAAAGAAAAATTATCAGATTTTGAAGAACAAAAATTACAAGATTTATGATTTTATCTAAAATAATAAAAAGACTAGAATTTTCTAGTCTTTTTATTATAATATTATGGCTTTATTAAATTATATATTTATATGAAAAATAAATTATATATTTATCTATTATTTTTTATTTTGTTATTTACGATTTTTTGATTTTATTTTTTTTCAAATAGTGATGAAATTACATCAATTGATGAAAAAATAAATAAATTTAGTGAAGAAGAAAAAATAATAGTAAATGAAAAATTAGATATATACAATAAACAAATTTCTGATTATTTAATAAATTACACTTCTACTGGTATTTTTCTTACTGTGCAGAATAATTTCAAAGAATTTGAATATTTAAAACCTGAAAAATGAGCAAAAAATAAATCTACAATCTATGATTTTAATATAGATTATAATATGGAATCAAAAAATCTAAAAGAATCTGAAGTTAGTTTATTTTTTGCAAATAATAAGATGGCATACTTGTTTGATTCTATATTTTTAAATAAAAAAGATGACATCTACAAGTATTTATTTATAAATTATATAGAGTTATATTCAAAAAATAAAAAAATAAAATTAACTCCAAAAATCACTTATAATACTGATTATCAAAATCTCACTTCAGTTGATAGTGAAATTTACAAATTTAATGTACTTGATGAAATAGAATATATACACAAATATTTTTTACTTTCAAGCCTTGAAAAATCTTGAATTAAAATTGATATTGAATTTAAAAAATTGATTTATAATGATATAGTCTCAAATTATAAATGATTAAAAAATAATGATAAACTCTTATTCTTAGTATATTTAAATAATCTTTGAGAACTTGATAATTTTTTAACTTCAGTAGATGAAAATCTATCAGAATTACCTTGATTATTTTGATTTGAGTCTTCTGAATTAGCTTATTTTGTATATCTACTAAGTTTAAAAGATAAATCAAATCCTGATTTAGATTGATACATTTCAACTTTAGAAGCTTGATATGATAAACTAGATATTATTTGAAAAATTATGCTTATTTGAGCATTATCAAATTTAGAAAAAGATTATTCTTTGCATTATTCTGAACTTGAAAAAGTATCAAATTATGATTTAACCTTAAAAGAACAATTTATAAAATTTTTTGTATTTAAAGAATTTAAAAATGAATATACTATATATGATAATTATTCTAAATTTTGGTGGAGTTCATGACTTCAAGTAAATAAAAATAAAGAGTTTGTATTAAGTAATAGAAAATTATTTTATTATACTAGTTTTACCTTAGACAAAGTTATATATGATAATTTAATTGATACTAGAGTTGTTTCATTTTTTTGAGATAAATTTTACCTAAATATAACACTTAAACAAAAATAATATGAGTTTTAAAAAAGATTTTCCTATATTTAAAAATAATCCTGATCTAGTTTTTTTTGATTCTACTTCTACTACTCAAAAACCAGAATATGTTATTGATTGAGTAAAAAAATATCTAGAAAATGACTATAGTAATATACATAGAGGTATGTATGATATAGCCATTCATTCTGAAAAATTGTATAAAAAATCAAAGGAAATTGTTGCTAGACACATTTGAGCAAGTGATATAAAGGAAATTATATATACTTATAATTCTACTTATGCTAGTAATTTACTTACTTCAAGTCTTAAAAAAAGTAATTATTTAAAAGCTTGAGATAAAGTTCTTTTAAGTATAGTTGAACATCATGCAAACCTAGTTCCTTGGCTTATTTTAAAAGAAGAAATAGGTATTGAAATTGAGTTTATATGAATTGATGATGATTATAATTTAGACTTAAAAGATTTTGATGATAAGTATGATGAAAAAGTAAAAGTTATTGCTTTAACTCATGTTTCAAATGTAACTGGTCAAATTTTTGATTTAGAAGAAATATGAAAAAGAAAGAGAGATGATACACTTTTTGTTGTTGATGCTAGCCAAAGTGTTCCACATATGAGAGTTGATGTAAAAAAACTAAATTGTGATGCTTTATTTTTTACTGGTCACAAGGTTTTGGCTCTTAGTGGTATATGAGTTTTATGGTGAAAAAAAGATTTATTAAATGAATTAACTCCAAGTTTTTCTTGAGGTTGAGCTATATGAGAGGTAACTTGTGATAAGTATTCAAATGCCTGACTTCCAGATAAATTTGAACCTTGAACTCCAAATGTTGTTTGAGCAGTTTCACTTTTAAGAGCTTTTGAATATATAGAATGAATTGGCGGTTTTGAAGAAATAGAAGAAAAAGAAGCAGAGCTTATAGAGTATTTTTTAGAAAAGTTAAAGACTTTTGAAAATATAGAACTTATGTGAAGTTATAAAAAGAAAAATAGAGTATGAGTTTTTTCAATAGTAATAAACAATTATCATTCTGATGATGTTGCTGAATTACTTGCTGATAAAGGTATCGCAGTTAGATCAGGAAAACATTGTGCACATCCATTTTTTACAAAATCTTGATATGCTAATTCTGTAAGAGTTAGTTTATATTTATACAATACAAAAAAAGATATAGATAAATTTTTTGATGTTATTTCAAATTTAAAAAAATAATAATAATTTAAAATGCAAGAAAACATAATAATAGTAGATGAGTTTGACAGAGAAATTTGAACTTGAGAAAAGATGGAAGTACATGAAAAAGCTCTGCTTCACAGAGCTTTTTCTATTCTGGTTTTTAACTCAAAATGAGAACTTATGCTTCAACAAAGAGATATGCAAAAATATCATTCTGGATGACTTTGGACAAATACTTGTTGTTCACATCCAAGAGTTTGAGAAACTTTGAAACATGCAATTCATAGAAGATTACAAGAAGAAATGTGATTTGATACTGAGCTTACAAAAAAAACTGAGCTTATTTATAAAGCTGAACTTGATAAGTGACTTACAGAGTATGAATACCTTCATGTTTACAAATGATTTTACGAAGATGTACCTAACTTAAATCCAGAAGAAGCAATGAATTGGAGATGGATTTTACCATCGGATTTAAAAATAGATATAGAAAAAAATAAACAAGATTATACTCAGTGGTTTTACATAATAGTTAGAGATCATTTTGATAAGTTATTTTGAGCATAAAAAAAGACTATGGCATTGTGATCTGCCACCTAAAAAGTAGATTTTTTAAAAAAGGACTTATAAATCTTCAAGATGATTTCTGTATTGAACAGGAGTCATCTTTTTTTTGTTCCATTGGAAACGATTATTATTGTAAT
>Ga0100398_1003595_pt1 | contig 12655 bp, 5 predicted proteins | sample CryGeymeta201522_FD_81568 | JGI IMG/M metagenome (GOLD analysis project Ga0100398, IMG submission 81568) | Groundwater microbial communities from Crystal Geyser aquifers in Utah, USA - Crystal Geyser metaG 2015-22 | ecosystem: Environmental > Aquatic > Deep subsurface > Groundwater | place: USA... | reverse complement strand
CTCTATCCGTATTTCTTTTTGACAATGAAGATGCGCTCATACGGATTGACATGAGTGAGTTCATGGAGCGGCATTCCATATCGAGACTGATCGGTTCGCCTCCGGGATATGTCGGCTATGAAGAAGGCGGATTGCTGACCGAAAAGGTGCGCAGGAAGCCGTATTCGGTAGTGCTCTTCGATGAGATCGAGAAGGCTCATCCTGAGGTATTTAATATGCTTCTGCAGATTCTCGATGACGGCAGACTTTCGGATTCGCTTGGACACACGGTGGATTTCAGAAATACCGTGATAATTTTAACTTCGAATCTCGGAGCAAGAGAGATTGTAAAAGGACAGAGTGTCGGGTTTTCTGCCGGAGAAGTTAACGATGATTATGAACGGATGAAGAATAAAGTCATGGATGAAATGAAACAGTACTTTACTCCGGAGTTTTTGAATAGGCTCGATGACATAATTGTATTTCGTTCGCTTACAAGAATTGAAATTGAAAAAATAGCTCAACTTATGATCAATGATCTTATCGAAAGATTGAATCGGGACAGCGAAATAAAGATAGAAGTCGATGAGAGCGCAATAAAGTTTGTTGTCGATGAAGGCTTTGACCCTTCGATGGGAGCCAGACCATTGCGCAGAGCAATTCAAAAGCGCATTGAAGACGGACTAGCAAATGTTATTCTGAACAGAGGGAAAATTTCTACGATAAAAGTTCTTTCCGACGGAAAAGAGATTATTTTCGAGTAAACGGAATACTGTGATCTAATAACTCCAGTAATAACTCAAGATTAAAATAGATAGTGACGATAAGAATTTCGAAAAAAGGTTAAATTGAAGCTTGACGTATAGAATTGAAACTGTTAGAAATAACTTTCAATGCAGTAAAGACTATAGCTATCGTCACAGGAGTCGAACGTGGTACTTAAGAAAATAGAAATATGCGGTTTCAAATCTTTTCCTGACAAAACAATTCTTGATTTTCCGGATGGAATTACCGGAATTGTAGGTTCAAATGGTTGCGGGAAATCCAATGTAAGTGATGCAATACGATGGGTGCTTGGAGAGCAGTCAGCAAAATCTTTGCGCGGCGAAAAGATGGAAGACCTAATTTTTGCCGGCACATCAAACAGAAAACCGATGGGATTTGCTGAAGTAATTTTAACTTTTGACAATACAAAAAAACTTTTTCCTTTGGAATACACTGAAGTTTCAATCGGCAGAAGATTATTCAGAGACGGCCAATCCTGCTATCTTCTGAACAAACAGGAATGCAGACTTCGCGATATTTACGATCTGCTGATGGACTCGGGAATCGGCCGCCGAGCTCATGCAATTATCGAGCAGGGCGCAATTGAAGAGATAATTATGGCAAAGCCTGAGGAGCGGCGGCAGTTGATAGAAGAAGCCGCCGGCATTGCAAAATATCGTTCACGCCGCGCCGAGGCATTGCGGAGGCTCGAAAGCACTCGCGAAGGACTCCAGCGTGTCGACGATTTAATTTCAGAGATGGACAGGCAGGAGCAGTCTTTAAAACGTCAGTCGAAGAAAGCTGAACGATATCGTGAGATTGAGATAGACCTTAAGAATTTTGATATTGCTTTAGCGAGTTTAAAAATTAAGGAGATCGACGAAAAGATAAGCGAGATGTCGGAGACAAGGCGCAAGCTGACTGACCGTCTGACCGAGCTTGAAGTCGAATCGAGCAGAACTGCTTTAGAAATCGAAGAATTAAAAACAAAATTAGAATTGGAGCGTAATGCAGTCAGAGACAGCGGTAGAAAGCTTTCCGAATCGGAAAAGACGTATTCCGCCGCAGAGTCAAAATTGGTCGAATTGAAGGCCAGACAGACTGATGACGAGGATGCAATTAATAGGCTCAATAACGAATTGGAATCGCTCAACTCAAGAATCTCGGAGTCGGAAGCTTTGAAACAGTCTGCTATTTCAGAGATTTCCGGATATGACGAACGGCTTCATTCTCTAGCGACGAATCTCAGCGAGACTGAATTGGTTTCTAACGGATGCAAAGAAGAGATTACAGCGGCGAATGCGAATTTCAGTTCATGCAGTGAAGAGCTCAGACATTATAGCGAAAAGGCTGTAAAGTTCGAATCCGAGCTAATTTATTCTACGAAGAAGGCAGAGGAGCTAGAAAAAGAAATTGTTAAATTATCGGCAGAATCCGAACGGATGATTGCAGAACAGAACGATATTCTTTATAACATTGCCGAATGGAACCGTGAAAAGAATGAACTCGGTTCAGCGCGCTCACAGATGATGTTTGAACGCGCTAATGTTGAAAATAAAATTTCAGAAATAAAAAACGAATTAGAGCGTTCAGCTCTCGAACATTCATCACTTGGCCGAAAACTTGAGAACTTATCTACACGTCTTGAAAATGCGCGTTCGAGTACTGAGATGACAGCAGAGGAGCTTTCAAAGGCGTCTCAATCGACTGGAATCGAGCTCAAAGCTATAGCTGATTTAAAATTAACTCTGCCCGAATACTCAGTGCCTGTTCTTGCGGCTCTGAATGAAATAAGAAACGGAGTATTAGCTGAAGAGGCTTCGGTCGAATCTTCTAAAGTCATTGCTGAGAAACTTCGCGGCCGCGCAGTATTAGGTTTGCAGAGAGAAATCATAGAAGAGTGGCGAGCCAAAGAAGGATTGACTCCATTATATTCACTTCTTTTGCCTACTGCTCCGCCTGCTTTGAAAACCGCTCTTTCGGGCTGGTACCTTGCGCTGACGGCAGAAGATGCTTTGAAGATTTTACCTTTGCTCGATGAAAGAGAACGGATTGTAACGATAAACGGAGATATTTATTATTCCTTTGGAGCGGTAAAGATTCAGAGGGAAGAAGAACTCGATGCGACTGCTGTTTCAATGAATATGCTCGAGGAAGAATCAAATCTTATCCGAGAAAAATTATTGTCGATAGAATCAGAGATCGAAAAGAATAGGGCAGAACTTTTGTCGCTCGAAGAGAAACTGAAGTTTATCTCAGGTGAAATAAATTCTAACGACACTCGAACAATAGAATTATCGACTCGAATCGAAGCTGAAAATAACCGTCTTTCCAGATTAGACATTTTAAAGCTCGAAGAAGACTCAATGAAAATTAAAGAGGATCTCGATATCACAAATAAAGTTCGAGAAAATCTTAAGACAGAGCTAATTTCGGTTCAAAACTTTTCAAAAGCATTTGAGGTTCGAGTTGAAGAGGCTCGCACTGCAATGAAAGAATTGGAACAAAAAGGCGAGGAAGTGCGGGAAAGAATTTCCTCTTTGAAGCGAGAAATTGCGACAATGGAAGAGCGCAGATTATCTCGTATAAGGGAATCAGAACGATTTACGCAATGGATCGAAGAGTCTCGATCTGCAATGACAAGATACAGCGAGATGCGAGATGAAATTGTTTCCCGAAGAGAAGAGAGAGTTTCAGTAATTGAGCAATTGAATTTGGAAACAGGATCGCTAGCGGCTGAACTAGAAACTCGTAAGAATGAATTTGTCCGCTTAGAGGCTTCATCAAAGGAATTAGATTCAGAATTGAATGAAAGAGAGTCTAAATTTAATTCAATAAACCGAGAACGAGAAGATAGAAGAAACGAACTTCACGGACAGGATGTTCTGGAAGTTCAGCTTTCCAGTGAAAAGGGCGTGATACTTGGAAGGGTTTCGGAAAAATACGGCGAGTGCGATTTGGATGCAGTCGCGATTCCGGAGAGCAACGGCGCGGAGAGCAATGGCGCGGAGAGCAATGGCTCTCAAATGGATATCGATGCGATAAGCGCTCGAATTGAAGAATTGAAAGAGATGATGAAGCGGCTAGGTGGAATTAACTTTGCCGCGGCGGAAGAACTGGGTGAAGTAACAAATAGATTAGAATTTTATCGGACTCAAAGAGAGGATCTTAGCCGCGCGGAATCCGGGCTTACCGAAGTTGTGCGGGATATTGACAAACAGACGAAAACACTTTTTATCGAGACCTTCAATGCTGTGAATTCAAATTTCAATTTACTTTTCAACAGACTCTTCGGCTCTACGAGCGATACACAAGGCTCTGCTGAACTTGTGCTTCTCGATCCGGACAATCCGTTAGAATCGGGAATAGATATATTAGCAATGCCGCCAGGAAAGAAATTGCAGACGATTTCGCTTCTGTCCGGCGGAGAAAAGGCTTTGACAGCGGTATCGCTTTTGTTTTCGATATTCCTTGTTCGGCCGAGTCCTTTTGCCGTGCTTGATGAACTTGACGCTTCGATGGATGAGGCGAACGTCGGAAAATATGTTCAGCTCTTGAAAGAATTTTCTCTGAGATCGCAGTTTATAATTATTACTCACAACAAGCGAACAATGGAGGCGGCGAATACATTATACGGCGTAACGCAGACTGAAAAGGGCATTTCAAGACTTATTGGTGTGAGAATGGATGAGTATGAAGCGCTTCCGGAGGCGGCAGGCTAAGGGATAATCAGTTTGACTTGATATTGAAATAAGTTCAGCTATGGCGAGGCAGAACAAAAGGTGAAGTATGGATACCAAAAGTAAATCGCTACATAATCGTGACAGAAGATCAAAGATAGAGCAGGAAGAAGAGCCAAAGAAGAAGAAGAAGCCCCCAAAAAAGCGCTGGCTTATCATATTATCCTTTTTTTTAGGTTTTGTGATTCTTGTCTTCTCTGTTGCTGTTATGGGAGCATATTACGGAGCAGTATCTGTTCCTCCTCCGGTTGCATCTGATTACGATGAAGATGAAGACACTACTCCTATTGAAGTTTTATATCAGCGCCAGGCGCGGCTTCTGGATATTGCCCGAGAGAAATTTTTGCATATGAGCGGAGATTTGAAAGACGTAATTAATTTGGATGTGGGTATGAATTATCCCGGCAGAGCAACAGAATCTTTTGGAACTTCTTATGTTGATCCTGAATTGAAATTGGAGATAAGCAGACCGTTTGAACTTAAACCTGAGAGTGATAGATTCATTGACACATCGCTCTCTGCGGTTTCAGAGAACCTTGAGCGGCTTGGCGGACTTGGCGGAAACGAATCATTGGCAAGACAGAAGACAGTTCCGCGAGCTCCATCCGAGACAGAACCGGAAATACCTTTGAATTCAACTCAGGATATCAGGGAATTATCTGCAGAAGACAAAGCAGAGATTTTCGCGCCTACTCACTCGACAATACCTACTCCGATAGGCTATACTGAAATTAGAATGGAAAGACGAAGAGATATGCCGGAACATGTCGAAGCGAACAAAGCTATGCCGGATTTCATTCGCGGCGGCAACGAAGCACCAATTGAATCAAATCCGAAAGACGAATCATATACTCGAGGTAATGTTAATTGAGAAGCAACAAATTGGCGTCTGCAAAGAAATTTCTTTTGTTAGGAATAAAATTTGCCGATGCTCTGAAATGGATTAGGTGTCAAACAAGATGGCAGAAAACTTATGAAAGGTGGAGATGACAGTGACGACGAAGAATAAAGATTATTTTTTTGGTCGAAGCGTCGGTTGGATTTTTATTTTTATTGTTGGATTAGTTGCTATCGGCGGCAGCGGAGTCACTCCAACACTTGCTGAAGAGATAGCGTTACCCGGCGCGAGCTATAATGTTTCATCCTCTTCTGTTGTACCCGGCACGGTCTGGGGCAGAGAAGGGGAGGAAGAGGTTTATAGAATAGGCGCCAGTGATGTTCTAGACATCTCTGTTTGGCAGAGCCCGGATCTCAACAAAACTGTAACTGTAAGATTCGACGGCCGAATTGCGTTTCCTCTGGCCGGTGAAATTATGGCAGCAGGTTTGACGCCTGCTGAATTATCTGCGGAGATTAGCGAGAGGCTGAGAGAGTTTATTCGAAATCCTCAAATTACTGTTTCGGTAAAAGAATTTCATTCAAGGCAAGTTGTTGTTCTGGGAAAAGTGGGGAAACCGGGAATTTATCCGATTCAAGGTCCCATGAAGTTGCTTGAACTGCTGACTGCGGCAGGCTTGAATCTTGCCGATATCGACATGAAAAATGTAACGGTCATGCGATCAAGCGGAGATGTGCTGAAGATTGACCTTGAAGCTTTGCTTTACCGTTCTGATGTTAGACAGAATATTGATCTGCGTTCAGGAGATAATATTTTTATTCCTGAAAAGCCTTCTGTCTCTACTTCCGGGCCTCAGATGAAAGAGATAATGGTTTTAGGCGAGATAGCAAAACCTGGAGCATATACTTTTCCTTCGGACAAACCGGTCACTGTGAAAGAGATATTGCTTTCGGGCGGCGGCGTCACGGAGCGAGCTTCTTTGAGCACTACTAAGATTGTGCGGGCAAACAAATTTCAGGAACCAACTGATCTCAATAAACTTATTTTCAACGGAGACATGTCACAGGATCTTCCGCTATATGCCGGTGATGTTCTTTACATTCCGAAAACAAAGTTAATGCGGGTTTATGTGTTAGGAATGGTTCAGAGGAAAGGAATCATTGAAGGTCAGCCGAATACGTTGGATCTTTTGCAGGCGATTTCTCTTTCTACACCTGAAAAGTTCGGAGCAGTTTTGTCGAACGTGAAAGTGGTTCGAGGCTGGCCGAACAATCCAAAGGTTATGAATGCGAATGTTGAAGCTTTGCTTTATCGAGGCAGACTTGAAGAGAACATTCCGTTGCAGGATGGAGATGTAATTTACGTGCCGGAATCGTTCTTATCGAATGCAACTGATTTTATAACGAAATTGTTAGCACCTTTGTCAGGAACAGTTTCTTTTGTTAATAGTGCTCAGGATGTGCGAGATAATACTCGCTGAGTTAAACTGAATCGGGAGAGAAAGTTCGAGAAATGGAACGAGGAATGAATATAGAGAGATCGCTTTGGGATTATTTGAGAGTCATCAAGCGCCGAATAAAGATTATTGTGTTGCTTCCAATTTTTGGACTTCTAATTTCTTGGCTTTATGCTTCGAACATTACGCCGCGTTATGCTACTCGAGCTCAATTGACTATTCAGAAGAATATTCTTCGGGAAGGAGCAGGATTGCAGAGGGGAGTAATTTCAGCATTAGAAAAATCAGCCTTGACGAGGATGGCATCGAGTAAGGAAGTTTCTTTTCTTGCCGCACAGTATCTTCTTGATGGCGGTGGTCACGAGTTTCATGTAAAGTATGATAATCAAAATGAAGCTCAGCTTGCCGGAATGGTAAGATCCGTTGTTCAGATTTCAAATATTGAACAATCCAATTTAATTGAAGTGAATGCAGTAGGAGAAAAGCCTGAAGAGCTCGCCGACTTTGCCAATGCGTATTCCCAAGCTATAATCGAATTTTTCAATGCTGAGCGAAGGAAAAATATTAATGAGCTTAAAGATTATCTTAATGCTCAGATTGCTAAATACACAGACAGACTTTCCGAATTAGATGTAAGAATTCTCGCTCTTAAAGCTCCGGAAAGAAATCTTCCGGAAGGAACGATGTCAAGTTCCGAGTCTGTTATGTCGGTAGAAAAAGAATTGAGACAGGTCGAATCAACTGATGAAGAACTAACTAATTCGATTTCAAATTTGGAATCTGCATTGAAGAGCGGAGACATTAACAGAATACTTGCTATTTTACCATCGAGCAGTTTTGTAAATGAAAGAGCGGAACTGGCGAGATTGTCAGTTCAGCTTCGAGATTTATTGAAGCAGTTTACGGAATCTCACCCGAAGGTTGAACGTGCCAGGGCTGCTCTAAATTCATTACGTGCATCATTGTTGGAGAGCACGAATTCAGAGGGAAATAAACTTCTGTCAGGTTGGAAGAAGAAATTGGAAGATATCAATATCGATAAAGCAAGATTGAATTCAGAACGCGCTATGATCTCTTCTGCGATTGCTTCTTTACCGGATAGGTTGCGTGAAGAGGGAACTCTTGTGAGGGAACAGTCGGTTGTGACATCAGTGATTCAGATGTTTCGAAATAGATTGGAAGATCTTGATCTGTCTCTTTCCACTCCGAGCGACAGAATTGAACTTTTTGAGCTGGCATCAGTTCCACAAAAACCATTTTATCCCGATACAAAGCTGATAATAGGAATGGGATTTGCGATAAGCCTTATTTTTGCCTTAGCGATTGCATTTATTCTGGAATCGCTTGATACGAGTTTATTGGAATTACGGGATGTTGAACGGTTAATTGAAAAACCGATTTTGGCTGTAATCCCGTCGATTAATATAGATGCAGATAAAGTTAACGAATGTAAGATTCCAATTAAACGTGAGATGGTGGAAAAATTACCGCTTGTTGTCGATCCGCGTTCACCATCTTCTGAAGCTTATCGAACATTAAGAACTGTAATAAATAATCGATTTACTTCAAAGGGAAAGAAGACTTTGCTGATAACCAGCACTACTCCTCAAGAAGGAAAAACGACGACAATCGTAAACCTTTCGCTTGCCTGCGCTGATGCCGGAATGAAGACATGTTTAGTTGGAGCCAACTTACGCCATCCGATTATCGGAAGATTTTTTGCTATTGATAGAACAAAGGGACTTCATGAGATACTTACAGGAACAATGCCTCCCGAGAATGTAGTTCAACCGACCGGCTATGAAAATTTAGATATCATTGATTCGGGCTCATTTGCAAGAAGACCTGCGGAACTTCTTGCAAAGCCTGAATTAGAGAAATTATTTTCATGGTTGAAGGAGCGGTATGAAATTATTCTAATAGATTCGCCTCCAACTCTTCCTGTTGCTGATTCAGCAACAATAGCGCCGAAAGTGGACGGAATTCTTTTGGTTTACCTCGTGAGTGTAGCTCCGCGTGACGCTCTTGTTCGTTGTAAAAACATTTTGGAAGAGGTTGGCGGGAATATTATCGGAGTAGTCTTCAATGATATTTGGGGTGCCTCACAGGCAGATTACGCCGGCTATTATTATTATCATCGATATGCAAGCGATGAGTTCAGGAGAATCTAAAATGCCCTTCAACTATATCAACTCTCTCAAAGGGCGAGGGGAAACAGTTGCAAAAGCTATTAGAAAGGAGGATAGATCGTGGCGGTAGGCTATGAGATGTCGCTCCAGGATTACCTCCGCGTAATATTTAAACGGAAATGGATTATTCTAGTATCAACTTTTACAATTTTCGTAACCTCTCTAGTTTATACAAGTAAGTTAATTCCGAGATATGTTGCTTCCGGCAGAGTGGAACTCAACTATCAGTCGACGCTTGCAACTTTGTTGGCAGATGCGCTTTTATACAAAGGCAACGAGCTTGCGACTGCGATAAATTTTGCTACTTCGATGCCGGTTATGGAGAACGCAGTCAGGAGATTGGGGCTAGTCGGGCCTGATGCAACAAAGGCTGACGTATTAGTCGAAGCTTCGAAATTGCAAGCGGGAGCTTCAGCAATTGGCGACGGTCAGACGAATTTCATTACGATTTCGTTTACGCATTGGGATCCGAAATTTTGCGCCGAAGCAGTGGATGCAATAGCTGAAGGATTCAGTGAAGAGTATCGATCGAGAAACACCAAAGATGCAGATCAAATAAAATTGTTTTTAGAGGAACAGGCTCGAATGGCAGAACAGCAGTTACTTGAGTCTGAAAATGAGCTTGCTTTTTTGAAACAGCAGAAAAATTATGTCGAACTCGATCAAGGAGTTCGGATTAACATAGAACAAGCGGCTACTATCGAGGCTGATTACACGAAGATAAAGATGGAGCGACAGCAGATAGAGCGTGAACTTCTTGAGATGAAAACGGAGCTTAAGAATGAGGAACCAAGCGTAAGAACTCAGGAATTAATTCAGAACGATCCTCGATTGAGAGAAAACCGCAAACAGCTTATAGATGCGGAGATGGAACTTGCTACAAAACTTAAGACATTAACTCCGCTACATCCTGAAGTTAAGAGAGTCGAAGACAATTTGAAACGATTACGCACTCAGATGGAAATAATTATCGGAGAGATTACAAAGGACCGCCGAGCCGAATTGAAAACCAAACTCGGAATTTTGAAGGAGAAAGAAGCAGCCATTCAGCACGCTATTCCTCGTTTGAAGTTCTTAACTGAAGACATTCCGCGGCAACAGATGGAACAGGCGCGCATACAAAGACAGATATCTATGCAGGAAAAATTATTTTCTTTCTTCAGAGATAAGCTGGAAGAGAAGAAATACGATGAGCTTGTAAGCAGGGACAATGCGATATCAGTCATAGAGCATGCGGCTATTCCGCTAACACCTAATTATCCGAATAAAAAAACAAATGCAATGGTTGGAATGGCAATCGGATTAATTTTAGGATTTGCTTTAGCGTTTGTGGTTGAAGCGATGGATACTTCTATTGGAACGATAGAAGATGTAGAAAGAACTACTGGGCTCCAGGTTTTGGGAGTTATTCCATCAATAGCTGTAGATGAAGATGAACAGGCTTTAGCGACTCAGTCGATTGTGACTTTCGATCCGGATCATGTGAGAACTCGAGATATTAAAGAGCGACTGCTGGAACTTGACACTTCTGTTCGGCAAAGTCAAAACGGGACAGGAGTCTTCAAACCACAATTGATAACATATCATGATCCGAAATCTCCGATTTCAGAAGCATATAGGACATTGCGAACGAACGTGCAATTTAAGGGAGCCATTGGCGATATGAAGACGTTGACTGTTACCTCGTCAGGGCCTCAGGAAGGCAAGACTACGACACTTTGCAATCTTGCTGTTGCGATGGCGCAATCAGGATTGAAGGTGCTGGCAATGGGTTGCAACTTGAGAAGACCGGCATTGCATAAACTTCTAGGAATAAACAAAAAACCCGGCGTAACAGATATTTTGATTGGAGCTCGAAAATGGGAAGAGGTTGTTCAGAAAACAGGAATTGAAAATCTGCATGCGTTTTGTTCAGGACCTATTCCTCCGAATCCAAGCGAACTTTTGGCATCCGACGAGATGACTGAACTGATAAGGCAGGTCAGAGAAGCTTATGACATCGTGATATTTGATTGCCCGCCCATTTTACCGGTTACAGATGCGGCAGTTTTGTCGGCAAAATGTGATTCCGTGCTTTTGGTTTATTATGTCGGCAAAGCCGCCAGAGAAGCATTGGTCAGAGCAAAGGTTCAGTTAGAGAATGTAGGCGCAAAAATATTAGGAGTTGTTTTGAATCACATACCCGCCGAAGGTAGATTAGGATATTCATACTATTATTATCACTATCATTATTACGGCGAGTCATCTAAAGAAGACGGTCTACCAACCAGGATATTGAAGAAGAGAAAAACCTGATGTCTGAAGTTGGAACTTCTGCCGGCACTTTATCTCCTTACCGAATAGAATCACCATCTCAGACCAAACCTATGGCCGGAGCCATGGGTTTGGTATTTATTTCGCTGGGATTTGTAATGTATCTTGCAATGCAGGCAGATGCTGCGGGTTCTTCATATCTTGCAATAGGCATCGTTTCATTGATAGTTATTCTTTTTACATTAATCGATGTAGAATTTGGTATTTATTGCTTAATCGGAGGAATGCTTCTTTCGCCTGAAATTCCTATTCCTTTCATTCATCTTCCCGGTAGACAGGTTATCGTACGAATAGATGATATGATGATTTTAATGGTTGGAGCGGCATGGTTTGCTCAAACTGCAGTTAGAGGAAAACTCGACCATCTTGTTTCTACTCCATTAAATAAACCTATTTTGTTTTTTCTATTCATCACTATTATTTCGACAGCAAGAGGCTCTTTCATGGGCTCAGTCGGCAGTCCGCTGACAGCATTCTTTTTTGTTCTGAAATTCATAGAATTTTTTCTTTTATATTTTTTGGTAGTGAATACTATTTCATCTGAAGCTCAGATACGGCGAATAATGATATCGTATTTTATTACGCTATTAGTTGTAGTAATTTATGCAACATGGATGTCAGTAGTGACTCGACAGATTGGGCGAGCAACTACTCCGTTTGAGTCTGCTGAAGAGCCAGGAACGCTTGGCGGATATCTGCTTTTTTCTTTTGCTCTTGCATTTGGACTTTTAAATTACATATCAAATCCGATCTCTAAATTATTTTATTTTGCCGTGATGTGCGCCATTATTCCGCCTTTTCTTTACACGCTTTCAAGGGGTTCATATATGGCCTTTTTTCCAATGTTCATTGGCGTTTTGTATTTGAGCAAGCGAAAACTGATTCCGTTTGCGTTGTTGGTTGTGTTAGCTTTGGCAATGCCTTATCTCCCTTCCACCACGAAGGAACGCGTCGAATATACATTTCAGAATAGAATTGAAAATATTTTCGATCCTGAAGAAGAGGTTGTATTGGATCCTTCGTCAACCGCCAGACTTGAACGATATAATGGGGTTATTCTTCAGTGGCAGTATAAACCTCTATTGGGGCAAGGAATGACCGGTGTTGGATTCGTGGACAGCCAAATAGTTCGTGTCTTGGGAGAACTGGGCATTCTAGGGCTATTGACATTGTCGTGGATATTCAAAAATCTTTTTCAATCGGCATTAACGCTCTATCGATTTCTTCCGAATGGCTACATGAAAGGATTGGTGCTTGGAATGATTGCAGGTACTATCGGATTGATATTTCACGGAGCTACTGCGAACACATTTACTGTAGTGCGTATTGCAGGACCATTTTGGGTTATGGCAGGGATTACTTTGGTGATATATCG
>Ga0100398_1003588_pt1 | contig 12664 bp, 10 predicted proteins | sample CryGeymeta201522_FD_81568 | JGI IMG/M metagenome (GOLD analysis project Ga0100398, IMG submission 81568) | Groundwater microbial communities from Crystal Geyser aquifers in Utah, USA - Crystal Geyser metaG 2015-22 | ecosystem: Environmental > Aquatic > Deep subsurface > Groundwater | place: USA... | reverse complement strand
GCTTGGCTTTTGGACACGACAGTATAAAATCATTTTTAATCTACAAACTCCAGCCTAATTTTTGTTTTAGAGGGCATTTTTCTAAACTAGCTAATTTTCGCATTGCTAAAATCTAATTCTGGATGTTGTTGCTTGAATTTTTCGATAGTTTCGAGCTTCTTTTGCTCGTCACTGCTGGGTAGCCCCAATGCTTTTTGTCTCTGATCAAACATCATTTTCTACAAAGCACAGACGGAAGATTAGAATGAATGAGATTCAAGTTGAAAGAACAATAAAAAAATAAAAATCTGCTCAGCAGTAGCGTAGATTTCTTACCTCCACCGTCGTACGCATTTCTCCATCCAAATCGCTGAGCGAGGAGCTTTCGGGCGAAATCTTTTGAAGGTTAATTTTGGGATCTCCCTGACAAACCGACTCCCACCATTCCATAGCATTCGATTTTTGCAAAATAATCACGAGACGATTGCCATCTTCCACCGTCCAAAAGGAATCTTCCACGATAATAGGTTTGGTCAAAGGAGCATCGACGAGCCACTTCGTGGTAAGTTTTCCTTCGATGGTTTGCTTTAATCCCACCTTTAAATGTTTCTTAGCAATGTTCACATTTAGATCGCGACCACGGGTATTTTCTGGCACCGGGATATTCACTGTTACCTCGGATAAAATCTGGGTCCAAACATATTTTCCTTCCACTGTCCCGCCATTGCCAACTGGATGTTCATCTTCTTCGTCTTTTTTGTCTCCGGGATCAGTGTTGGACGATGTTTTGGCGGGGGGTAGTGGTGATACTGATTGTTCTGGTGCTGCTTTCAATTTATCTGGCGTCTTAGCTTTGGCTGCTGGTGAGGTAGGTGCCGTCGTAGCTGAAAGTTTGGACACATCAAACCCTCCATCTGTTCCCATTTCCAGCACTTGTTCCTCTTCTGATTTGGGCTTTTTGGGAACTGGCTTTTTGGTACTGCTTTGCTTCTTGCCCTTTTCTTTGACGTAAATTTGCGCATGCTTCTGCAGGACGTCGTTCACTTTTTGAATAGCCAGCTCTGTGCCGTTGTCACCACTACCGGGAGGTCCCGCAAAAAAATCCGTTTTTCGTCGCAGAAAGGAAAATACCGTGTCGAGCAATGGTTCAATGCCACGGGCTGTGTTGGCTACGTTTAAATAAAGACCGTCAAAGCGTTCGTCGTCCAAAAATTTATTGTCGGACATGGTGCGTTGTTGTTGTTGTCTTAAATTTAGTGTTTGTGTTTTAGTGGAGTGTAAAACAATAATAAAATAATGATATGCTGATGCTTGTGTGTTGTGTGTGTCCGTGGGTTGTGTTGTGGTTGTGATTAAAAAAAACAAGGATGTATTGGTCGAAAAATGAGACGGAGGATAAAAACACGGATGAAGTGCAGACGAGAATGCTACCAGTAGTTGTACCAGCTACTACTAGTAGTACTACTAGCTAGAGTAGGCGGCCTAGCTAGTAGTCGTAGCAGTAGTCTAAAGCAGACTATCATCTACTACTAGTAGGTTCTAGAGTAGTACCTGGTACGTACTAGCTAGTCTTCCAGTAGACTACTACTACTACTAGTAGTAGCTAATAGTACTCCGGAGAACTACTCTAGCTAGTAGTAGTTACTAGCTACAGTAGTAGTCTAGCTAGAATAGCTACTGTAGTAGCTTGAATGACGAGAAATGGAATCAGTGTGCGTTGCAATAGTGACGTTCAAGCCAGAAAATCTTGACAACAACAATTATTATTTTTTATGAACTACGAGTAGCTAGCTAATAAAACAACCACCACAAAAAAGCACCCTTGTCGCTTCATTCCAAATTTCGATCGATCTCAAATGTCAACTTCCAAGTCGTCTTACTGTAACTCATCCCATCCCTTATAAATAAAATCCCTTCATTTTTTATGTAATAAATCATGTCGATAAGTACCTCGCAAATGTCCTCCCTGGTAGTAGGTTTATTGTTGGCTTCATCTGCCATAGCTTTTCCAGCGCCTGCCAGAAACGTCAGAATAATCAAAAATGGCACCAAGCATGGCACCAAGAAAACACAGCCAAGCATCATCAATTTTCGGCGCCTTGGTAAACCATCTGTCCAATCAAACACATTGTTTGCCCTGCAATCTGATGAAGAACAAGATCGAACCATCAAAGCCAGTGCCCTCCAAAACGAAACACCCATGATTCTCAACAATCATGATGACACTAAGAATGACGACAGCAAGAGCGATGACGACGACAACAAAAATGGTGCAGCCGTTGTGGGTACAATTAACGAACGTTTACAACGCGAATTACAGGAAGCGGCCGAGAAGGAAAAATACGGAACCAAATCTGGTGTTGGTAAAAAGTTAAGGTTTTCCGAACGCCGGGACAAGCGCACCCCCGAAGAACAGGAAGCTGCATTGGCCGCAGCCCGGGACCTGAATGGTGTCAATCCTGTTGTGGCCTTGACGGGAGGTATCTTTGCCTTTGCCGTTGCTGCTGGATTATGGTACGCTACGAATCAATTGGGTGCCTTCTTTGCTCTGCATCCTTTGGAAACAGATGTATATTTCGTTCAGCGCTTGGCTGCTGTTTTTCGCAACGTCGTTATGGGTCTGGCATCGCTTGCCAGCGGATTCTTTGGTGTGACAGGAATGGGTATTTTCTTACTGGGAATTAGAGTGTCATACGGTGTCACGACGGGTGAACTAGATCCCACTCCTATTAAAAAGAAAAAAAGCGATCAGCTGGCAATGCCCAACGTTTGGGATTTGATGATGAACAAAAAACCTAGTCGACGAGGTGGTCGTGGAAATGGAGGAGATGACAACATGTTTGGAATTTAATGTAATATCACTTCCACGACGATCTTTGATGGCAGATTTTTGAAGAAAGAGAGAGAGAAGAATTTTGAGGAATTGAGAGCATAAATAATGCAATTCAACGCAGTCGAAAAGGCAGACCACTCAAGGGAGCTTATCTCTAGCTAGGACATAGAAGCCACATGTGTGGACAAGAATCACCTCTACCTTGCTTATTCTTCTGATGGTGAAAAAAAAGCAATTGCGCATCACGAGAACACGCGCTCGCCAGCGGAACTCAAAGAGCCATTATTCGCTTCAACGTGCCATCACGCATACTTACTCGTGGTTGTATAATGCTACTGTACTCTATAATCATATTATAATATTATATAAGTCTACTAGTAATTTATAAATAATTTATGAATGTTTCGAGCAGAGAGGACCAAGGCTTCAGTGCATCGTAGAAGGCTGCACATCGGCCTATCATCACATCGAAATTACAGAATGCTTGGGACCGAACGGCACAGTCCGGGTGGACGGAATTGAATGACGCACGATAGTCCGTACTAGTACTCTCAACAAGATCGCACCATGTGTGCGGTCTGTTTGGACCACGAAAAAAGACTGGTAGTGTGTGTGTGATTGAGGGAAGAAAGAAGTTCAACACACTACTCTACCGACTGTCCTATCTGACTCTCCAGACCTTCTTTGGATCACATCTTTCGTCAAACCTGCTCTTTCGTAAAGATTTTTGATCGGCACAATTTAAGAGACCACAAATCTGTTCCGCTGTAGTACTCTACAACTACCACCACCACCGCTCTAGTTGTTGAAAAAAAAAGAAAACTCTAATCTATTACTAGTGACGATTTGAAAGAGAAAGCTATCCAGAACAACAATAAAATAATGCAATTGTTTCCATTGATCTTGAGTTGGTCAATTTTGGCGTCATCTCTCCAGTCATCCTTTGCCTTTGCTCCATCGGCATTTCAAGCGGCCACTACAGCTACCGCCAGCAGCAGCAGCAGCACCACCACCACCACTACCACAACAACCAAGAGTTCTTTAAACGTTGCCTCTGTTGATATTCCTTCCATTGCCGATATGGAGCGAGGAGTTGGAGGACGCATCGAAGAAGCATTTGCGTCTGCCAAAGAAAGGGGCGAAGCTGCCTTTGTTACCTTTGTAACAGCAGGATATCCCACAGCCGATGGTAAGTTTGAATCATTGTTGTGAAGTGTCCATGGTTTAGGAATTTTTGTTCCATTCATGGTGAGCATTGACATTCATTCTTACGAGTTATTTTCTGTTTACATAATATCTGTCACATGCAGACACACCCGCCATTCTTATGGCCATGCAAGAGGGAGGAGCCTCGGTCATTGAACTTGGAATTCCATACACTGATCCTCAGGCCGATGGTGCTACCATTCAACATACCAACCAGGTTGCCATCAAGGGAGGAACATCCAAAATTCCTCAGAGTTTAGAACTTGTCAAGAAGGCTCGTGAAATGGGATTGACCGTTCCCGTCGTCTTGATGGGATACTTTAACCCCTTTTACAAATATGGCGTAGACAAGCTCTGCGAAGACACCAAAGCCGCAGGAGCGGATGGATTTATCGTTGTAGACCTTCCACCTGAAGAAGGCAAGATGTTGAACAAGGCTTGCATTAAGAATGGACTTTCCAATGTTCCTCTGGTCGCCCCTACAAGCAGTGATAAGCGTATTGAATCCTTGGCCAAGATGGCCTCTTCCTTTATGTATTGCGTTTCCGTGACGGGAGTGACAGGAGCTCGAGAAGAACTTCCGGAAGATCTCGAGGAATTCATTACGCGTGTGAGAAGCCATACTGATTTGCCTCTTGCGGTAGGATTCGGAATTTCCAATCCTGATATGGTGAACGGTGTTGCCAATCTTGGAGATGGTGTCGTGGTCGGATCTGCCATTGTCAAAGCAATGGATGAGCTTGGAGAAGATGCAACAACCGAGCAAAGGGCTGAAGCCATCCGCAAAACAACCGCTCATCTCAAAGCTGGTTGCAAACAGGCACCAGATGCCAAAAACCAGGCAACGAAATTGGGCCAAATTCCCAAGGAGTGGGTCGGTGATGATAAGAAATCTAGATTCGGAGAATTCGGAGGTCAATACATTCCTGAAACTTTGTCCGTCGCCTTTGAAGAAATCGAACAGGCTTTTGAAGATGCCATGAATGACCCCGAATTTTTGGCTGAACTGGATCGTTACCGCCGGGATTTTGTTGGTGGGCCCACTCCCTTGCACAAAGCTGAACGTTTGACTGAGTTTGCTGGAGGAGCCAACATCTGGCTTAAGCGTGAAGATCTTGCACATACTGGAGCACACAAAATCAACAATGCCATTGGCCAAGCCCTTCTTGCTAAGCGAATCGGTAAGCCTCGTATCATTGCCGAGACAGGTGCTGGACAACACGGAGTTGCTACTGCTACTGTCTGTGCTATGCTTGGACTCGATTGCACAGTCTACATGGGTGCCGTCGACTGCGAGCGTCAAAAGTTGAACGTCTTCCGTATGAACACCCTGGGAGCCAAGGTCGTCCCTGTGCAGGACGGACAACGTACTTTGAAGGACGCCATCAATGAAGCTATGCGCGACTGGGTCACTAACGTTCGCGACACCCATTACTTGATCGGTTCCGCTGTCGGTCCCCACCCATTCCCAAGTATTGTCAAGGAATTCCAAAGTGTCATGGGACGTGAAATGAGAGCGCAAATGCTAGACAAGGCTGGAAAGCTTCCCGATGCCGTTGTTGCGTGCGTTGGGGGAGGATCCAATGCCATCGGTGCCTTTGCTCCTTTCTACGATGACGAAACTGTGGAGCTCCATGGAGCCGAGGCTGCTGGAAAGGGAATAGATATTGATAACGAACATTGTGCCACTTTGACGAAGGGTACACCCGGTGTTCTTCAGGGAGCTATGACTTACATTATCCAAGAAGAGTCCGGACAGACGCTCAATACTCATTCGATTTCCGCTGGATTGGACTACCCGGGAGTTGGACCTGAGCACGCCTTCCTCAAGGACAGCAAACGTGCCACTTACGGCGCCGTGACTGACGATCAAGCACTCGAGGGCTTTAAGTGGATGTGTCAATTTGAAGGAATCATCCCCGCTTTGGAGACCAGTCACGCTATCTACTACGCCGTCCAACTCGCCAAGAAGATGGGGCCCGGAAAGGACATCGTCATCAACATGAGTGGGCGTGGTGATAAGGATATGCCTCAAGTGGCAAAAATTATGGGGGTTGACGTTTAAATAGTAATACATCCATGATAAAAAATTAGTCTTAACCAGTGTAACAAACAATATTTGCTGCTTCATCTTTGTGCAGCAAGCGCCCCCCTCTTTTGCTTCACGACGAAGTCATACTGTAATTCATGTCGACGAAAAGCCTTGTCGTAAATCATTGCATCGTACTTGACATACTCTTGTAGCATGGAGAAAAATGTAGGGTCCTGTTGCAATTCTACCACAACCGATGCAGTTGAAAACTTGGATGGATTATTGATTTTTGCTGCTGTCTCTTCTCTGTTCCTAATATGAGCTGTTTGGTTTTTATTCTGCATACCAAAAGATTCGAATAATGGTGTCTGTTCATTGTCTCGGTCCAACACAAACTGCAAGAGCTCCAGGCTTTCACTCATGCGCTCGACAATGCCGACAAGTATATTGTGATGGTTCAAATTGTCCAGAATTTGTCGCGTCCGATCGGCTATCGTACTGTTGTTCGTAGAAAACTTAGATCCATAAAAGTATTGCTTTTGTTCCGGAGTCAACAAGTACGCTGAATATCCTTCTCTGTATTTCCCTTGGGCCAGTTCTCCTTGCACACGGCTGCGAATCAAGTTGAGAATGTCTCGGAACGAATAATTTCGATTTCGTTTCTGGTATAGAACACCCGAGATAAACTTCGAAACGGCATCTCGAAAAAAGGTCACATACTGAATGGATGTTGTTTGTGGATTGCCGGCGAAAGCTATTTGATCGGTGGGTTGGTTCCATGCCGCTCCAACACCCAGGGGTAAATGTCCTCCCAAAATATCCAACTCCGATAGTATGGAATTTTGCATTTTGATAGTATCCAGAGCATTCAATCCGAGTTGCGCTCTATTGACTGCTTTGATGAGACACGGTTTTCCCTTTTTGCTACCAAATCCGTTCGTCCACCACTTGCCGGCAGTCGAATTGGAACGAATAGAGTCCGGGGACAAACCTGAACACTCGGAAAGCAATCCAATTCCTGCGTGACATGCTACAGCATAACGCAAGAACAATTCTCGCATGGTCATTCCTGCCGTTTTGAACACGTGTACAAAGACGAGTTTGTGTTTGTCGCGCTGCGTCTGTTGCCGATGCCGATGACTCTGGTCGGTGGAGCATGACCATATGGGTAACAGCACGTTATTGTCCTGTCCTGTCGACAACAAAGGTGTAGAATTCTGTGATTCATGATAACCAGCAGTTATTCGCCGAGTGAGTGATTCTCGATGCGATGATTGTAGTGCTCGTTTTGAAGTTGAGAAATCTGACAGTTCGTTTGTTATCATGGTGTTCAAAGTCCAGTGCATCCCCAACGACGCCAACACGATGGACAGCAGGCACATGCGCACCCAAAAACGTAAGGGAGAATAAAGTAATCGATTCTGCTTCATCATTGTGTCGCCTGTAGTAAGTTGTCTGGTCAGGCTGTCCAAGAATTCTATGTTGTAATGTACTCTATACTCTATACACGTAAAAAGTGAGGAGCTCCAAATTAAACATACAGGAATAGAAAAAGTAACGAACGAGAGAGCGCAAAAATGTGAGGAGATTATGTCGGCTTGCTCAGAAAAATTAGTTTAAGGTTAGTGTCTATTTTTTGGTACAAGTACGAGCGACAGACAGACACAAAAAAACCAAAAACAACATTCATAATAATTGAACAACAATAAGCTTCCATTGTTTTTCATCAGCTAGTCTACTCGTATAATTGAATACAGATATCCTAACAACAAAAAGAGCGTCACGCATGCTCTTTATCCTGATACTATTGGCAACTATTGACCATTTAGAAAACGAATTTGAAATCAAGAAGAAGCATGTTATCAGCCCACGAGAAAGACCACGCAAAAATGAATGAGGAAGCGAAAGGATCGGCAGAACCATTTCAGTCAACATCCAAGGAAAACGCTGAACCTGCTGCAATTCCAAACCGACCAGTGGATCCTGACGCTACTGTAACTACTACATCGGCAGCAACAACAGAATCCAAACCTGATGACGCCAAACAATTACCATCAACTGAAACTACTAGTAGTATTCCTATGACAGGACGAGCATCCGCAGCAAGTAACTCTGCCGCGACTCCCGTGACAGCGCCCAGACCTGCCGGAAAAATCATCTCCGCAGAGACTGCTGTGGGGAAGGAGGATAGAAAGCCACCCTTAGTCGGCGAGAAGCAAGAGGCTGCCACGAACAAGACAGCTGTGGACGCTACCAATCAAGCTGCAAGTGCAGCTCAGACAGATGATGTTGCTAGTACGGACAAGAAAACCACGGCAGTACTAAATTATGATGTCACGAATCAGAAGGCAAACACGGCTCAAGGATCTGCCGAGACTACGTCGACCGAATCTGCCACATCGACAGCATCGGAAATGTACAAAAAGCTACATGAACAAGCGCGCAAGGCTGCACTCGCCGACAACTTCTCGGAATGGCAAAAACGAAAACAAGCACGCAGACCAGCAGAAGTAGTGAAAGTAAGAGAAGAAGCGGCACGCACAAAGAATACTCAAGAAAGTGTCAAAAAGAAAACGGAAACAAGCAAAATGGAAGCAGATGCTCGCAAACGCGAAGAAGCAAAGAACATTATATTCCTGACCTCAACTCCCAAGGCAGGTAACAAAGACCAGCTATCCAATTATTACAAAAATAGGCACGAAGTGGCACGCAAAATTGCCTTGCAATCCAATTCATCACCTGAGGTTGCCACTGCCGCCATGTCAACAGCTGCACCTTACCAACCGCGACCGAACTTGGACTCTCGCCCCAACGCATTAAAACCAGCGGCGACAGCAGCAGCAGCAGCAGCAGCAGCATCACTATCTGGGTATGCACAGACTCAAGCTCAGCAGCAGGGGGCTGCTACCTACTTGAGCGGTCAAAAGCGACCAAATATTGCAGGTTTGACCACCAAGAGTTGGTCCACCAAAAAGCAAAGCAAGTCGAGTCAAAATTCCTTGTCGGGAGTGTCGTCCCTGGCTTCGGCCAAATATCCTGCTCAATATCCTGGCGTCGCCGGTCTCCAAGAATCTATAACCCAAAAACTGGAATTGAGCAGAAAGAATAGGGCAAACATATCGTTGGGGTTGTTGACCAAACAGTTCTCGAACATGTTGCAGACCTCGGTGAGTGGACAGCTGGATTTGGACGAGGCAGCGACTCAACTGCACGTAAACAGGCGGCGCATTGACGACATTGTTCAAGTACTGGAAGGGGTTGGGCTGGTTGAAAAATTGAATAAGACGACCGTTGTGTGGTGCGGTGGGTCGTCGACTGGTGCAAATGCAGGAATTCAGACTTCTTTGCTCCAGTCGCCTAGTGGTCTTCGTAGCACTAGCACAATGACAGATTTAGAACGAGCATCTAACGATGCAATTGATGAAGTAGAACGTGTTCGTGCCAAATTGGATCATTACTACCGAGAAGAGGTGACACTGGATGCTTGGATTCACAATCTGAATTTGCAGCGAGAACGGGATTTGCAAGCTGCAACTCTAAATCGAATTGACAACGAAGCCGATGGTACAGTGGCGCCTCTCGACTTTGTCTTGAGCAAGGATATTATCAAAGCCTTGTATTATCCGGTCTCTTCGAATGATTCGCTCATGCCTTTGCGTCTCGACAAGGATGGGAAACCGGAATCCTCCATTCTAGCAATCCACGCCCCTTTGGATAGCATCATGGAAGTGTCGACTCCTCGTGAAGGAGAAAGACAATTGTACGGTATTTCGGTATCACAAAAGACGGATCTTCAAAAGATTCGAGATGAAGTAAAAGGAAAAGCCGCAGCCGAAATGGGAACTAGTAACATGTCCGAGGATTTACCCTATAATGACATGCGTGCCAAGACAGAGACAGATGCCAGTGGGAAATCAGATGACGTGGTCCAAGTATATCTTTTGCCCGTAGAATACGATGCTAGATTCGAACGAATTGTTTCGGATGGTCTTAAATTGTTGCCAACAGATCCACTGTCGTTACAGGAGGAGGAGCAGCAGCAGAATGCTGCTGCACTATCGGGGGACGATTATGTTGACAAGTCGGATAAGAAATCGAGTGGAGCCAGTCCAACTTGGAATTCAACCATGCCATCTTTAGAAGAAGGCCAAGGTGTTGCAGATTTCTTTTAATAAAACACTTCAGTCAAGGGGAATACACGTGGAAGCGAAACGTAAAATGTAATGTATCATTCTAAATGAATAGTTTGGGTTTAATCTTTATGTAGATATATAGATATGAACATTATTTTGATGTTACACTTGTTGTTGCAGGTCCTCGCAGACAAAGGTAAAACAAGCAATCAGGATCAAGGACGACCAGCTCCACCAGAGGGACTCCTGGAGGGAGTCGCTGCTGCTGCTCTCAGAATCAACCGGAGCGTTCCCAGTACTGCCAACGTTGCCACTCCTGTCGCAGACCATCGCTTTAATTTGGTCAGTTTTCCTTCGTACGTTTCACGGTAAATAGTAATTTCTTGTTGTTAATGGAGGAGACGAAAATGAAAAGAGCAGGAGAGGTGAGACACATTAGAATCACGTCGTCGTATGCGATAATTGTTTTGACATCCATGAAATCATGATTTATTTTCAGCTGGAGTTGAGGGTCAGAATCTAGAGTCTCGCCAATCAATCAGTGTTTTACTTTCTGGCGACCTATCATTGTGTAATTATATAAAAAGGAGTTCATCCTTCCCCAAATCCAAAAAGAAAATGACAGTCGAACAGTGCTCTACTGCTTACTGCTCTACTAGCTACTATTTATTATGTATGTGGTCTTACCATCGTAATGCCACATGTGATTTGCGGCAGCTCCCAAAAGAAATGCGATGGCATGTGTTGTGACAAGTGTCTGTCCCGAAACCATTATTTATCTCTCTGTCTCCTCCTGTTCTGGCTTATTTTCGATAATGCGTTGATCGAATAAATGAGAGTAGGTCTAGTGGTCTACTAAATAGCATAGAATAGTCAAGTATCTTCAGGATTCGATTATTATTATTATTTTGATACTGGTAGACTAGGTCTAGCTGTTTAATATTATTATGATGTTGTATGTTGTGGTCGCAACAAAAGTATCCAGAGGGCAGTCACGAATACTGCTCGCACTCATGGAAAATGCGTCATTATAATTTGAATTTGGAGCAGGATTGGAATACACACACATTAATTTTAAAGAACCCTTTATTTTACGGTGCTTTTACACGACATGATTCAACACATCGACAAAATAATTCATCAAGTTTCACACTCCTTAACTAAAATCATGCTTCCTATGATTGAAAAAGATCACACATCTAATTCCACATATCCAGTTAAACGATTCATGGATGAATTCTTGTCTAAATGCAAAAGATTCGTTGACAATTATTATTTCATCGGACGCCACGGTTCCGAGCAGCTTAAACCTCAAGGGATATTGGAGGGGCGTACCGCGCACTCGTGCCAAAACACATGTATGTTACGTAAATTAATGATCTGAAAACTGTAATCTGCAATACTACCGTACTACCAGTAGTTCTCTAGCTAGCTAGTAGTAGTAGTAAAGTGTGACAAACTTAATTTACAAACCAGTGTATCGTCCTATTGCGACTCCAACTATCTTTCATCACAGGTTAAAAAAATAATAATAAGTACAGTAGTAATAATCATCTGACCTGACCTGCTCCACCCTCATCAAGATACATTATTTACTACACTGTCGTCGACGCGCACACAATACTATACTATACTAGTACACAACAACACAATTTGACAAAGAATCAGCCCAAACGCAAAACGATGTGCCTGATTACCTCACCCCTGCTCGAAGGTCCTGCACCTGCACCAACCCACCGAAGGTGCAGCCGACACAAGAAACAGGTTCGTTTTCAGGAAGAAAAGTTGGAAGAGCTGTACGAAATTGAAATCTCGGACCAAGAGAGGCGAGCTAAATGGATGACGCGAGCAGACTTTCTTGCCATTCATGCCGATGTTCGTCGTGCCGCGAAAGAATATGATGTCATCAGTACTAGTACGAGCTATTACGACGACTTGACTACCAGTAGCAGTGATGACGAGGAAGAAGGGGATTTCAATGACCAGGACTACTTTCGAGGATTAGAAACCATTTTTTCTTCTCATCGTCGAATCGAAGTCCACTCTTTCATTCAAGATTTATTGAAGATGCAGGAGGACTACCGATACCTGGGAGGAATGTTGGGATCCAAAGGTTTGCAGTACTTTTCGGAAAACAATAGCCGAATCGCCCTCCAACGAGCGCAACAAATGGCCGATCGGGATGCCTTTGAAGCGAGGAGAGTATACGCGGAGCGTCTTTCTTCTCGCTACGGCACGATGCCACAGTGAGAAAGATAGAGTGGGTCAGTGTAAAGCGAACCTCAGCAGTTGTAACAACAACACCACAGTTACGTACTACGAGTACGTACTGTACACACGAAAGGGAACGCTATTTTGATAGACTGATGCACGCATATAACTTTAGAACAAGAAAGTTAATAGAACAGAATTGTCCGTATGGTGCTAGACTGACATTACTTTTCTACCAACATTGCTTGGTAGCAATGACTCAGATCATGT
>Ga0100398_1003587_pt1 | contig 12671 bp, 11 predicted proteins | sample CryGeymeta201522_FD_81568 | JGI IMG/M metagenome (GOLD analysis project Ga0100398, IMG submission 81568) | Groundwater microbial communities from Crystal Geyser aquifers in Utah, USA - Crystal Geyser metaG 2015-22 | ecosystem: Environmental > Aquatic > Deep subsurface > Groundwater | place: USA... | reverse complement strand
CCGTCCTGTTTTCGAAAATGAACGACAGCGTTTCCGGCATCGACTTGCTCCAGAAAGCGCTGGCCACAAAGCCCGAAGTGCCGGAATTTTACTACTACCTGGCCTACCTGCACGAAGACCTGGGGCAGTACCAGGAAGCGCTCGACGTGATCGACCGGGGACTGGAAAAGAAGGCCCAGAACGTGGACCTGCTGTTTCGCAAGGGCATCATGCTGGACAAGCTGGCGCGCAAAGACCAGGCCATGCAGATCATGCAGCAGATCCTGCTGGTCGAACCCGACAACCCCGGAGCGCTGAATTACATCGGCTATACCTACGCGGAACAAGGCATCCGGCTGGAAGAAGCGAAGCGCCTGATCGAACGCGCTCTCGAAGTGGAACCGAACGACGGTTACATCACCGACAGCCTGGCCTGGGTCTATTTGAAAATGGGTCAGCCGCGGAAAGCGCTGGCCACCATCAAGGAAGCGCTCAAACAGGTGCCCAACGATCCGGTGATCCTGGAACATCTGGGCGATATCCAGGCCGCCCTGGGCGACCGCAAACAGGCGATCCAGGCCTATCAACAGGCCATCGAAGCCAAACACGAACAGCCCAAGACCCTGGAAAAGAAGATCAACGATTTGCAATGAAAGGGGCTTCGTGACCGTTTCTGGAGAGCCCCGGAAGCACATCGGGCGCCTGCACCCAGTCGCGCTCGGTCTGGTCCTGGCGATCTTGGTCCTGGTTCTGAGCAACTGTCAATCCTTGCCTCCGCCCCCACCCGTGGTCAGCCCCCCGGGCCCGGATTCGCTTTGGGGCCAACGCCTTCAAGACCGCGCCCTGGAATGGCAGCGATCCCAGGTGCTTTATCGAGTCAGCATCACCAGCCCAAGCGGCAAGGCTTCGGCCAGAGCGCTGGTCACCGCCCAGTTGCCCGACCGGGTACGGATCGAAGCCGGCAGCATCTGGGGTCAAACCTACGGCGTGTTGACCCGCGAGCCAGGTCAGGCCAGGCTCTGGCTGGGAGCGGAAAACAAGTTCTATCTGGCCGAAGACAGCGAATTGATGCTCGAACGACTGCTGGGCATTCCGATCCCGGCCGAAGCCCTGATTCAACTGCTCCTGGCCTGTGCCGATACCGGTCTCGCGAGTGCGCCGCCGGTCTTGCCCGGCGCCGCCGCCGTGCCGGGACACTGGCAGCCCCAGGTGGAGGCCGGAGCGCTGGTCGGAATCAGCGCCGAATATCGAGGCGAACGGTATCTGGTGAGCTACGAGCCGGCCCTGTCGTTGAGCGATACCGGGGCCCCTCGGCGGATTCGACTGGAAACCCGGGACTGGCGACTGCAGGCGGAAGTGCTGACGGCGCGGCACCTGGATGAAATCGATCCGAACCTGTTCCAACTGGCGCCTCCCGCCGGCGCCGAAACCACTCTCATTCGCGCCCGACCATGATGGTGCAAAACCCGTCCGATCTCACTTTTGTGGTTGATAGCATGTTGGGAAAAGTGGCAAAATGGCTCCGCATATTGGGCTATGATACAGTATTCACCAGGCTCACGGCACCATCGCAACTGGCCCGCTGGACCGGCCAGGGGCGCCTTATCGTGACCCGCGGCCGTAGATGGCAGCCCGGTGAACGGGTCATCCTGCTGACCGCCGATCGGCTGGAAGTTCAAATGCGGCAACTGATCGCGCACTTGGACCTGAAGTTCGATCGGAGCCGGGTACTGACCCGATGCCCCCGCTGCAACACCGCGCTGCAGCCGATTTCCCGGCCCGAGGTGGAAACCCGGGTCCCGGATGCGGTCTTGACCCGCGGCTACCTTTTTCGCCATTGTCCTAATTGCGGCAGGATTTACTGGCCCGGAACCCATTCGCAGCGGATCCTGAATCGACTGAATCGGTTTTGGACCGACCCTATCCAAGAAAGCAACTGAAAGGAGAAACAGGATGCAAGGAATCATGGAGAAGCTGCTGGCATTGGTGATGAAACTAAAGAACCTGGCGCTCGAATACTTCTTTGTTCTGATCCAGTGGAAGCTCAAACTGGTGAAGGTCCAGCTACACAAAATAAAACGCGCCAGGGAATTGAAGCATCTGGAAAAGGCCTATAGCGGCTTGGGCGCCGAGGTGTTCGCCCTGATGAAGGATGGTCACGCCAGCTGGCGGGACAACCCGGTGCTGGCCAATCATGTCAGCAAGATCGAACAGGCCGAAGCCAAGGTCTTTGGAGTGGATGAACTGATCGACCAGCTGGATCAGGCCTATAAGCAAAAGCGCGAGGAACTCAAGAAAAAGTACAGCGCCACGGCACCAGCACCCGAGCCGGGCGACGAAACCGCCTAGCCGATCAGGGAGCCGAATACGCCGGCGCCGCGGCGGTGGCGTGAGGCGGAAACCCTGCGTGTAGTCCATACCGGGGAGGGGTTTGGCCCCTCCCCTCTTTTCCACCGGCAGGCGGCTCCCAACTGCCTGGGAGCACAATACTTTGCGCGGTCACAAACTGATCCTTTTGATAGGACCAACACGCTCGACCCGATACTCATCAATCCCGTCAATCCCGTCAATCCTGTCAAGAAAGGCTCTCCCATAACAGCGCAAGTTACGGCCGCGTAAAGTATAATTATACCTTTTCCCCTTCCACCGCAGCGCAGTCGCTGGGATCCCCCTGGATCTTGGCCAGGGCGTGGGGCAGTGCCGGGAGCAGCGCGGCCAGATTTTCCAGCGCCCCTTTCGGGCTTCCCGGCAGGTTGACGATGAGGCTACGGCCGCGGATCCCGACCACCGCCCGCGACAACATGGCGTGCGGGGTCTTGGCCAGGCTGGCGGCGCGCATGGCTTCCGCCATGCCCGGCACGCTTCGATCGATCACCCCGAGGGTGGCTTCCGGAGTCACATCCCGAGGGGCCACCCCGGTGCCGCCGGTGGTGAGGATGAGCCCCGCACCGATCTGGTCGGCCGCGGTGCGCAGTTCGCCTGCGATCAGTTCGATTTCGTCGGGGACCAGGGCGCGCCGGCGCACCGGGTATCCGTGATCCTTCAGATAGGCTTCCAATTCGGCCCCGGACCGGTCTTCGCGCAGGCCTTGAGCGCCCCGATCGCTCACCGTAATGATGACCACGCCGCGATCACAAGGGGCCGCAGCCGGCCGAATCGAGGTTGTGGCTTCGCTCATGTCAAGTTTGCTCCTGTAGGATCCGGCGGCGCGCCGCATGAGCTATCACCTGGGGCACCGTCTTGCTCACCGCCAGCAGTTTCAGGTCCTGCCGCAACAGGGTCGGGATCAGTTTCATGGCCAGAGTGAGCGGGGTTTTCGGATTCCGCACCAGGGCCAGGCGCACCGGGTAAAGTTTCATCCAGTCTCGATTGAGGGCGATTCGGCGCAGCACCTCCTCGGAGACCTGACGCGATTTGCAGACGCCGGCAATCTCGCCGTCCTGGATCCGCGGGTTGTTGATCACGGCGAGCTGGATCTGCTTCACCGGTTCCCGCACCAGGAGGCTTCTGGCTTCCTTATCGCCGAAGGCAGCCAGCTGGATCTTTTCCGGCGTGGTCATGTTTTGGATCTGGACGAATAAGGGTCGCTTTTCGTCCAGCGTTTTTTCCATCATCGGCCATTCTTTCAACCACCAGGTTGCCTCACAACCGCCGCGTCTCCAATGATATACCGGTTTAGGATCGGATGTTTCATTACCAAAAGCGGGCAAGATGCCCGCGCTCCCGGCAAAGAGCGCACACGAAACGAAACCTTTTACCCTTAACCGGTATAAACCGCCCGACTGCGCCGCGGCAACCGGTTTCCTCGAACCGCTGGGGGCCGGCCAGCCGGGATCCGGGCGCTCGGTGCCCGGCCGGAGTCCGGAGAGAAAAAACCCGGAGCGAAACCTACCGTTCCACTCCGGGCCATCGATTTTCCCAAAGGCTATCGAGCTTTCCCGCCGACTTACGGACGGAAGGCTCAGTCTTCCTTTTTCGCCGCCTCGATGACTTTTTCCTGAAACTGCGCCGGCACTTCTTCGTAGTGGGAAAATTCCATGGTGAACATGCCGCGACCGGCGGTCATTGAACGCAGGTCCGGCGCGTATTTGAGCACTTCGCTCATGGGCACCAGGGCCTTGACCACCTGTTTCTTGCCCTTGCTGTCCATGCCCAGCACTTTGCCGCGGCGCGAGTTGAGGTCGCCGATCACGTCCCCCATGCAATCATCGGGGATAGTGACCTCCACGTTCATGATCGGTTCCAGCAACGTCGGCCTGGCTTCGATCACCGCCTTCTTGAAGGCCATGGAACCGGCGATTTTGAAGGCCATTTCAGAAGAATCCACCGGGTGGAACGAACCATCCACCAGGCCCACCTGAAAATCGATCACCGGGTAACCGGCCAACACGCCTTCCAAACAAGCTTCGGCGATGCCCTTTTCCACTGCCGGAATGTATTGGCGCGGGATCACCCCGCCCACGATCTTGTCCACGAACTGAAAGCCGGAACCCCGCGGCAGCGGATCCATTTCGATCCAGCAGTCGCCATACTGGCCGCGGCCTCCGGTCTGCTTCTTGTATCGGCCCTGGACCCGCGCCTTGCCCTTGATGGTTTCCTTGTAGGGCACCTTGGGAATGGTCAGATTGACTTCAACCCCGAATTTCCTTTTCAACTTCTCAATGGTGGCTTCCACATGGATCTCGCCCATGCCCGACAAGATCACCTGTTTGGTCTCTTCGTTGCGATCCAGCTTCAGGGCCAGGTCTTCTTCCATCAGTCGACTCAGCGAGGAAAATATTTTTTCTTCATCGCCGCGGCTTTTGGGTTCGATGGCCAGGGAATAGATCGCCGGCAGATGTTCCAGTCCGGCAAATTTGATGAACTTTTTTTCCTCGCAGAGGGTGTCGCCGGTGGTGGTTTCCTTGAGTTTGGCTACCGCCACGATATCACCGGGCAAGGCCAGTTCGATGCTCTGCTGGGTCTTGCCCTTGAGCCGGAGCAAGCTGCCGAAGCGTTCCTTACTCCGTTTGGTGCTGTTGAATATGGTGGAATCCGGCCGCAGCGCTCCGGAAAAAATCCGCATGATGGTGAGCCGACCGGCGTAAGGGTCGCTCACCGTCTTGATCACGAATGCCGCCTGCGGCCCTTCCGGATCCGGCGCCACTTCGATGGCACCATCGTCAGCCGCTGCCGCGGCCTTGGAACCGCGATCGAGCGGTGAGGGGAAATGGTTGACGATTTCATCCAGCAGCAACTGCATCCCCACATTGGCGGTCCCGGAACCGCACCCGATCGGCACCAGTTGGCCCTTGAGCACCGCGGCCCGAAGTCCGGCCCGGATTTCGTCCCCGCTCAATTCCCCGCCTTCGAGGAATTTTTCCAGCAATTCGTCCGACGACTCCGCCACATGTTCGATGATCTCGTCGCGATAGCCCTTCACCCGCTCCGCCATATCGGCCGGTACTTCCTTCGCTTCGAACTTGCCGCTGTCCCCCTGGGTGTAAAAATAGGCCTTGCCGCTCATCACATCCACCACCCCTTTGAAGGCCTCGGCGGCACCCATGGGAACCTGCACCGGCACGCACTTGCTGCCGAAACTGTTGCGAATATTATCCACCACCGCGAAAAAGTCGGACCGCTCCCGGTCCATTTTGCTGACGAAGATCATGCGCGGCAACTCGCGTTCGTCGGCAAATTCCCACACCTTCTCGGTCTGCACCCGCACGCCGTCGATGGCATCGACCAGCACCAGGGCGGCGTCCGCGCCCTCGAGGGAAGCCTTGGTATCGGCAATGAAATTGAAATCTCCAGGGGTATCGATCAGGTTAATCTGGTACTTTTGCCATTCCAGCGTGTTGAAGGCCGAACTGATGGTGACCTTGCGATTGACTTCCTCCGGTTCGTAGTCCATCACCGACGTGCCGTCTTCCACCTTGCCCAGGCGGGTCGTTTCACCTGCATCGAACAACATCGCCTCCGCCAGGGAGGTCTTACCGGCGCCTCCGTGGCCAATCAGAACCAAAGTCCGGATCATTGCGACCCTGTCTTTCATTGTCTCTCCCTTTCTCTGGACGTGATGGACGACTGGTAGCGACTCAAGCGGCAGGTGTTGTTGGGCTGATTTCGAACCGATCCCGCCTCGGACGACCGGCACGGCGACCGCTCGCCCCCCTCTTGCCATTTGGTGCGGCGCCGCGAAACCCGGCTGGAACCGGTGGTAACAACGGCACCCAAAGCGGCGCCCGGTAAACCGGGGGGGGTTGGAGTGGACCCGTTGGACTGAGTCAGCCGGGTGGATCCGGTAAACTCGTCGGCGAGTCCATCCATGCCGCGGCAATGTCATGAAATCCCAAGAAAAACACAGAGGTGGAAGATAGTAGAAAAGATCACAAAAAGTCAAGGGAATTCCTGGCCGGTCCGGCCCCAGACGCCCACAGTCCGCCGGAATCCGGATCTGGGTCCGAGACCCCGCCGCGATTTGCCGTTGATGACACCGCCTTATCATGGTAAATGAATGTTTTTCCCGGTCTGCCTCGCTTGCGAAGCTGCACGAGGATTTGCAGGCCAGGCAGCGCGGCCTCGGAAGGAAACGTTGATCGGAACGGTTCCGGATCGGAAGTTGCCGGCGCTGCTCCATGCGGGCGCCACATCCAGCGGTTTTTCAGGGTGCTCGGTAGAGTGAACATGGTTGAAGTCGAGAACCAGAACAGCCGGCAGCCACCGGCGCTGGCCGCGGCCATTGCCGGCTTTGCCGCCTACCTAACCAAGGAGCGCGGGGTGAGCCCCGAGACGCTGCGCGCCTACCGTTCGGACCTCCGCCAGTTTCGGGACTTCCTGGCGGTGCGCAAGGGGAACCGGGACCCCCGCCTGGACCAGATCGAAGACGCCGACGTCAGCGGCTTTCTGGCCCAACTCCTGGGTTCGGTCCAGAAATCCAGTGTCGGCCGTAAGCTCTCGACCTTGCGTTCGTTCTATCGCTACCTGCGCGAAATGGAAGTGATAACGAACGACCCCACCGTGACCGCCATGAGTCCGAAAACGGTACGCAAGGTCCCGGCGTTCTTGGACATCGACGATTTGTTCCATTTCCTCAACGCGCTCAAACAGAACGCCCACGCGGCCGCCAGTCGGTGGCGGCGCAAACGCAACTGGGCGCTGTTCGAATGCCTCTATTCGACCGGCATTCGGGTGAGTGAGCTGACCGGGATGGATCGCCCGGACCTGGAATCCGAGGAGGCGCTGGTGCGGGTCCGCGGCAAAGGGAACAAACAGCGCATCGTGCCGATCGGGGCGCCGGCACTCGAAGCCATTGCCCTTTATCTGGAGGCGGTCACCAAGGAACTGGCGCCCGCCGATCTCGAGGGCAGCAAGGCTTTGTTTCGCAACGCCCGCGGGGGGCGCCTCAGCCCCCGGTCGGTGAGCCGGATCCTGGAACAGGAAATGCGTCGCTGCGGGCTTTGGCAGCACCTCAGTCCGCACGGTCTGCGCCACAGTTTCGCCACCCATCTGCTGAACGCCGGCGCGGATCTGAGAAGTATTCAGGAACTCCTGGGCCATGCCAGTCTTTCCACCACCCAGCGTTACACCCATGTGCATCTGGATCACCTGATGGAAGTCTATGATCGAACCCACCCCAGAGGGCGCAAGTGAAGGCGGCAGGAACCCGGACCGACCTTCGAGAGTAGTGGAGGAACCGATGAACGGCGAAACCATGCGCGGCACCACCATTTTGGCCATCCACATGAACGGGCAGGTGGTGGTGGCCGGCGACGGCCAGGTGACCATGGGGCAGACCGTTATGAAACACCAGGCGCGTAAGGTCCGGAAGATGTACCATGATCGGATCCTCACCGGGTTCGCCGGCGCCACCGCCGATGCCTTCACCCTGTTCGAAAGGCTGGAAGCCAAACTGGAACAGTACAACGGCAATCTGCAGCGGGCGGCGGTGGAACTGGCCAAGGACTGGCGGCTGGACCGGGCGCTGCGCCGGCTAGAAGCCCTGCTGATCGCCGCCGATCGTGATCAATGCCTGATCCTCAGCGGTAGTGGTGATGTCATCGAACCCGACGACGGCATTTGCGCGGTCGGTTCCGGCGCCCCTTACGCGCTCGCCGCGGCCCGAGCGCTGGCCACCCACACCCAGCTGTCGGCCCGGGAGATCGCCGAAGCAGCGATGAAGATCGCCGCTTCGATCTGCATCTACACCAACGAGGTTTTCACTATCGAGGAGTTGTAGCGACCATGCAACAGCCTTTGACTCCGGCCCAGATCGTCGCCGAGTTGGACAAATACATCATCGGTCAGCATGACGCCAAACGGATGGTGGCCATCGCACTGCGCAACCGCTGGCGGCGTCAGATGGTGCCGGAGCATCTGCGCGACGAGATCGCGCCCAAGAACATCATCATGATCGGTCCCACCGGGGTGGGTAAAACTGAAATCGCCCGCCGCCTGGCGCGCCTGGCTCAGTCCCCGTTTCTCAAGATCGAAGCCAGCAAATTCACCGAAGTGGGCTACGTCGGCCGCGACGTGGAATCCATGGTGCGCGATTTGACCGAACTGGGGGTCAGCATGGTGCGCTCGGAGGAACTGGCAATCGTTCGAATCAAGGCCGAGGAACTGGCCGAGGAACGGTTGCTGGATATCCTGCTGCCAAGCCGCCCGATGCGCGCGCCCCGACCCCAACTAACCGACGCTTCGGGCCCGGCGGGCACAGTGGAAGCTGCGGCGGCGGACCAGGGGGAAACCACCGAATCCGACCAGCGCACCCGGGAAAAGCTGCGCCGGCTGCTGCGTCAGGGATCCCTGGACGAGCGCTATGTGGAAGTCACGGTGCAGGACAGCAAGCTCCCGATGCTCGAAATCTTTGCCGGCAGCGGCATGGAAGATATGGATCAGGGGCTCCGCGAGATGCTCGGTTCCATGCTCCCGAAGCGCACCAAGAACCGCAAGGTCAAGGTACCGGAAGCGCGCCAGATCCTGATCCAGGAGGAATCTCAGCGGCTGATTGATATGGACAAGGTGGTCAAGGCCGCAATCGAACGGGTGGAGCACTCGGGGATCATCTTCCTGGATGAAATCGATAAGATCGCCGGCCGCGATTCGACCAAGGGCCCGGACGTGTCACGCGAAGGGGTGCAGCGCGATCTGCTGCCGATCGTCGAAGGCTCCACGGTCAATACCAAGTACGGCATGGTGAAAACCGACCACGTCCTGTTCATCGCGTCAGGGGCGTTCCACATTTCCAAGCCGTCGGACCTGATCCCGGAATTGCAAGGCCGGTTTCCCATTCGAGTGGAACTACAGCCGCTCACCCAGGAAGACTTCGTGCGGATCCTGACCGAACCGGATAACGCCTTGATCCTGCAGTACAAGGCGCTGCTCGAGACGGAGCAGGTGGAACTGGTGTTCAACCAGGAAGCGGTCGAGGAAATCGCCCGCATTGCTCATCAGGTGAACACCCGCACCGAAAACATTGGGGCCCGCCGCCTGCACACCATCATGGAAAAACTCCTTTCGGACATTTCCTTCAACGCGCCGGACCTCACCGGTCAAAGCATTCAGATCACCCCCAACTATGTCCGGGAAACGCTGCAGGACATCATCCGTGACGAGGACCTCAGCCGCTACATCCTGTAGCCGCCGCGCCGCGGCGAAACGGTTACCCCGGTTTAGGATGAACGTTTTCAGTGCCAAAGGCGGGCAAGATGCCCGCGCTCCAGGGAAAGAGTCCACACCAAATGAAGCTTTTTAGTGTCAACAAGCATGCCAGACGAGGGACGCCATGATCGACATCGCCGGCACCCTGATTGAAGCCCTGCCCTACATTCGCCGCTTCAGCGGCCAGACCATCGTGATCAAGTACGGCGGCCACGCCATGGTGGATGAAGAGCTGAAAGAAGGCTTCGCCCAGGACGTGGTGCTGCTGAAATACGTCGGCATCAACCCGGTGGTGGTCCATGGGGGCGGTCCGCAAATCGGCCGAATGCTGGAACGGATCGGGAAGAAATCGGATTTCCGGGCCGGTATGCGGGTCACCGATGAAGACACCATGGACATCGTGGAAATGGTGCTGGCCGGTAAGATCAACAAGGAAATCGTCAGCCTGATCAACCGCCACGGCGGCCGGGCGGTGGGTTTGAGCGGCAAGGACGGGCGCCTGATCGAAGCGGAAAAGATGCAGATCTTCCGCTATCAGGGCGACGACCGCCCGCCGGAAATCATCGATATCGGCCTGGTGGGCCAGGTCCGGCGGGTCAACACCGATCTGCTGGAAACGCTCGAGCACAGCCACCACATCCCGGTGGTGGCGCCGGTGGGCGGCGGGGACCAGGGTGAAACCTACAACATCAACGCCGATCTGGTGGCCGGCCAGATCGCTTCGGCCCTGAAGGCGAAAAAGCTCATCTTGATGACCGACGTGGCCGGCGTGCTGGATCGCGATAGCCGGCTCATTTCCACCTTGACCCTTGCGGAAGCGGCCGATCTGCTGCAGGATGAAACTTTGAGCGGCGGCATGATCCCCAAGGTGCAGTGCGCTCTGGAGGCGGTTCAGGCCGGAGTGGAAAAGGTCCACATCGTCGACGGCCGGACCCCGCACTGTCTGCTGCTGGAAATGTTCACCGACGCCGGCATCGGCACCCAGATCCTGCGCCGGCGCCCCCTGGATCCCGACCACTGAAGCTCGCCGCGGGGCCGCCGCTGCAACCGATGCCCGGCCGGCTCTGGTATCCGGACCAAAAGGAAAACCCATGACTCAACTGATCGAAACCTGCAACGCCACCATCTGCCGCACCTATGCCCGCCTGCCCGTGCTGTTCGTGCGCGGCGAAGGCTGCCGCCTGTGGGACGACACGGGCAAGGAATACCTCGACTTTCTGGCCGGGATCGCGGTCTGCAACCTGGGTCACAGCCACCCTCTGGTGGCCCGAGCGGTCTGCGAACAGGCGACCACCCTGGTGCACGTGTCCAACCTGTTTTACACCCGACCTCAGATCGAACTGGCCCGAGAACTCACTCGCCGGTCGTTTGCCGATAAGGTGTTTTTTGCCAACAGCGGCGCCGAAGCCAATGAGGCCGCCATCAAACTGGCGCGAAAATACAGCCGTGACCATTTCGGCCCGGGCCGCTTCCACATCATCGCCATGACCAACTCCTTTCACGGCCGCACCCTGGCAACGCTCTCGGCCACCGGCCAGGCCAAGGTGCACAAGGGCTTTGAACCGCTGGTGGAAGGTTTTTCGTTTGTCCCCTTCGATTCGGTGGAAGCGGTGCGCCAGGCGGTGACGGAACAAACCTGTGCGGTCCTGGTGGAACCGATCCAGGGGGAAGGCGGGGTGCGTTTTCCGAGCCGCGGGTACCTGCGTGAATTGAAGGAATTCTGCCGCGCTCACAACCTGCTCCTGATCTTCGACGAAGTTCAGGTGGGCATGGGCCGGACCGGCACCCTGTTCGCCCACGAACAGGAAGAGGTCAACCCGGACATCCTGACACTCGCCAAGGCGCTCGCCAACGGTCTGCCGATCGGGGCCATGCTGACCCATGACGCCGTGGCCGAAGCCTTCAGCGCCGGCACTCATGCCACCACCTTCGGCGGCACCCCGCTGGTCACCCGGGCGGCGCTCACCACCCTGGAAATCATCGCCGAACCGGACTTTCTGGAACGGGTGCGGTCGGTGGGCACCTATTTTCTGCAGCGGCTGACGCAACTCAAGGAGGCCCACGCCTGCGTGCGCGAAGTTCGCGGCCGCGGCCTGCTGCTCGCCGTGGAACTCGATCGGCCGGCCCAGCCGGTGGTGGAATACTGCCTGGAGCAGGGTTTTGTGATCAACTGCGTGCAAGACTCGGTGATCCGGCTGGCCCCGCCGCTCATCGTCGAAGAGGACCAGATCGATCGGCTGCTGCCGGTGCTCGATCGCGCCCTGAGCGAATTGGAGGCGGTTGCGGCCTGAGCGGCAGCCGCGGAGCGCCGGGGCGCCTGGAGCGGCACCGTGAAGCAAGCCCCGGAGCGCGTTGAAAGGATACGTTATGAAGCGAGATTTCTTGAGCATTTGGGATTTTACCCGGGACCAACTGGAACACCTGCTCGACCAGGCTCGCACCCTAAAGGCGCAGGCAGCGGCGGGACCCCTGCCCCGGTCCCTGGACGGCAAGGTCCTGGGCCTTTTGTTCGTGAAACCCTCGACCCGCACCCGGGTTTCGTTTGAAGCGGCCATGTATCGGCTCGGCGGCCAGTGCCTGTTTCTCACCACCCAGGACACCCAACTCGCGCGCCAGGAACCGCTGCGCGACACGGCCCGGGTCCTGTCGCGCTACCTCGATGCCCTGGTGGTCCGCACCTACGCTCACCAGGACGTGGTGGAACTGGGCCGCTGGGCTTCCATTCCGGTGATCAACGGCCTCACCGACCTGCTCCATCCCTGCCAGGTGATGAGCGATCTTTTGACCCTGAGCGAAATCCGCGGCCGCATCGACGACCTCAAGGCGGCCTGGATCGGCGACGGCAACAACGTCGCCCATTCCTGGATCCACGCCGCCGGCCGGCTGGGATTCACCCTTTACCTGTCCTGCCCGGCCGGCTATTGGCCGGATGCCCGTTTGATCCACAAGGTGCAACAGGAAGGCAGCGGTACTCTGGTGTTTTGCGACCATCCCCGGGACGCGGTGAAAGCGGTGGATGTGATCAATACCGACGTGTGGGCGAGCATGGG